>Ga0209382_10001802_pt1 | contig 32915 bp, 28 predicted proteins | sample SoiMetdeltSBSDD5_FD_187599 | JGI IMG/M metagenome (GOLD analysis project Ga0209382, IMG submission 187599) | Bulk soil microbial communities from a Populus tree surrounding site in Tennessee, USA - Soil MetaG P. deltoides SBSDD5 (SPAdes) (version 2) | ecosystem: Environmental > Terrestrial >...
GGCCTTCCTCAGCGCCTGGGAATGGTTTCGGCGCTGAGTGCTGCGAGCTTCGACTTTTCGTCCCATCGTCTGAATACCAGCGGAGGCGTACGGCTGCGGGCGCTGCCGGTGGCGGGTCGAGCATTCACCTCCGAAACCATCCTGGTGTTACCAGGGCAGTCGATCTTCTGGACCCTGGAGAACAACCTGGAGACCTCCAGCTTCACTGTCTACTGAGGCCTGAGTGACCGAGGAACCGTGATCCCCCGCCTTGCGTTAAGCGTTGCTCTGGGACTCCTTCCCGCCTGCGGCCTGTTCTCCTCCCGCCATTCCGAGTCAGCAAGTTCCCACTCGAACGCTGAGATCGCTCTGGAAGTCGAGAGTCACCACTGGAACGACATCGTCGTCTATCTGATGAACGGGAGCCAATCCGAGCGGCTGGGCCTGGTGAACGGCCTCAGCAGCAAGGAGTTCGTGTTTCCGTTCCGGAAGCTCACCAGCGGCGGCAAGGCCCGGTTACGGGCCTATGCCGTCGGAGGTGCCGGGTCCATCACCAGCGAGGACTTGCTGGTGCAACCGGGCCAGTGGATCAAGTGGACCCTGGAGAGCGATCTCGATCGATCGTCGCTCGCCGTCCATTAGCCCGGAGCTTCGCTACGCGTTCCGATCCAGGCAGGTATTGACCGGATCCGGAACATTGGGATTGTTGGACTCTCGCCGCGGAAGCGGCAGGTTCACATCGTTTCCGTAGGTGAGACCGCCCTTGTAGTAGTCCGCCGTCGGAAACACGGTTTCCGGGTCTCGCCCGTACTGGCGGACCAGGCGCCGCATGTCTCCCAGACGGTGCCCGGTGAGAAAGAGCCAGAAGGCCCGTTCCGTGAACAGGAGATCGACCGCGCTGTCGAGGTTCCCTGGCGTGGCCAGCGGATCGAGGTCAAACGCTGCGCGGAGATCGTTCAACCGCGAGGTCATCGGACCGAACGCACCGGTCTGAAGCTCGCTCTCCGCGATAATGAGCTGGGCCTCCAGGTAGTCGGCGGTAGGTATAGATGCGTCGAAGCTGGGGTACTTGCTGGGGAACCAGGATTCGGTGTTGTTGTCCGCCCCTAATCCCGAGTCGCCGGTTACTCGCAGGTCCTCTGCCGAGACGTAATTCAATCCGTTGGTCCCCTCCTGATCGAACACGCCGAACTCGCCGTTGTTGAAGGCCTCGAACACCCCGTTGTGCAGTGCAGCGGGGGTGGTGGAATGCTCGGTCTCATAGAGGAAGTCGGGTAGCACGCCGGCTACCGCCGCCGCGGCTTCGGCAAACCGCCCCTGGTTCAGCAGGGCTCGTCCTAATCCCACCGACGCGAGCGAGCGAATGATGGTGTCGGCAGCGAGGCTCGGATGACTCAGGGCGGTGTTGAACCGGGCGATCGCTGTGTCGAAGACCTGCGCGGTCGTCAGTGGCTGGCCGTAAATGATCTGGTTGTCGACCACTCGACTGACCGTGACGCCGGAGCAGAAGCCCTCCCCCAGCATCACGTAGGATAGCCCCGCCAGGGCGTACATCTCGGGAATCCCGGTATCGGCGGCTGGATCGGTCCCGAAGGTCTCCAGAGCCAGGGCAGCATCCTCCGCCGCAGCCCGGGCCCGGTGCAGTGACTGATATAGCGCTCCCAACCCAGCAGTAGTCGGCTGAGTAATCCGAAGATCCATCTCCGTACGGCTTGGAATAAACCCGGGATTGACCAACTCATCGGAAAGGACGCCACTCGTGAGGATGTAACCATCCGAAGCGTCGTTGGAGAAGCTCGGATCGGGATTTCCCGGGATCCCGACCGGCTGGAAGTCGCCGTCCTTGGCCAGGGCAAAGATGCTGATGGCGCCCAGCCGCTTGGTGGTTGCCCCGGCGGGGGTGTCCAGATCCTCGGTCCCGACGATGTTGGGCGGGTCGGTGTCGAGGAGGCCGCAAGCGGTAGCTCCTGCTATCAGGAGGGTGGTTGCCGCGGCTGTGATGGAGCGATATGGATTCATGGATGCATGTCTCCGATCAAAAGCCAAGGTTCACCCGCGCCACCCAGTACCGCACTTGCGGCTGCGAGAAAAAGTCGGTCGCGGCAAAGTTGCTGCCCCCCTCCCGCCCCTGGCCGAAGCCGTTCACCTCGGGGTCGATACCGCTGTAGTCGTCGATGGTGAGGAGGTTGCGCCCACTGAGAGAGATGCTGGCGCGGCTGGCGCCGATCACCCGAGCGACGTTGTCCGGAGCGTTGAAGGTCAGTGAAAGCTCCCGGAGCTTGATGAACCAGGCCGGCTCGAAGAAACCCCATTCGGTTACCCCAAAGTCATCACCGTAGGTGGCGGCTGCAGCCTTGGCCTGCAGGTCGAGAGGGGCAGTGGGATCCACCAGTCCGCGGCAGTAGATGATGCCGCCGTTGCAGCGGAACGAATCAGTGCTGTTCTCGATCCAGTGTCCGCCTCGATAGTCGAACAGCGCGGCCAGGCTGAAGAGATTCCGGAAGAAGGACAGGCCGGTCCTCAAGCCCAGCTCGCGGGTCGGCAGGGCCGAACCCCGGAACACGGCGGTGTCACCGATCACGTACTCTCCGGGCTCGATAACGTTGTTCCCGTTGGCATCGCCGAACGACAGGATGGGACGATCCCAGATCCCGCCCAGAGGATAGTCCTCGACATGGCGCTGGATGAATCCGAGCGTGATCGGCGCCACCCCCTCGCCCAGGTCCTTGAGCCGGTTCTTGGTGAACGAGCCGGTCAGCGTCAGATCCCAGGCAAAGTCGGGCATGTCGATGATCCGGGTGTCCAGCCGCAGTTCGATGCCCTGGTTGGATACTTTGCCGAGGTTGAAGAACTGCGTGGTCGTCGTGCCAAGCGACGGTACGATCTCCCGCTGGATCAGCGCGTCCTTGGTCTCCTTGTAGAAGAAGGTTCCCTCGAGTGTCACCCGGTTGCCCCAGAGTCCCGCATCGAAGCCGGCTTCGATTTCCTGGGAGAGTTCCGGCTTTAGATCGGCGTTGCCGAGGTTGGCGACGTTCACGCCGGCCTCTGACAAGCCTTCCTTCCGGGTTGCAGCCGGGGAATAGACTCGCAGCGCGTCGATGGTTCCTGGCTGTTGGGTGGACTGCCCGTACGCAGCTCGGAGCCGGAAGGTATTGAGCATCCCGCTCTGATTATCCCGCGCCAGCCACGATGCGCTCAGCTTTGGCAGGGGCTTGGCGTTGAAGTTTTCGCCGAAAGCGCTGTTGTCGTCCACCCGGAGACCCGCCGTGAGGAACAGACGATTGCGGAAGCTCATCTGCTGGTCGACGAATCCGCCGGCCGAGCGGCTCTCGGCGTAGTCATCGGAGGCATCCGTTGTTGCCGAGCCGAAGATGGACTCATATCCCCGCGGGAGACCCTGCCCCTGGGCGAAGCTGCTGGTGGCAAGGTTGCGGAAGAATTGGCCTCCGACCGCGGTCCTTCCACTCCAGGCCGAGGTAACCTGATAGGTCGCGGAGGCGAGCAGGTCCACTGAGATCTGCGAGGTCTGGGCCCGGGTAACATTCAGCTCGCCCAGGTTTTCGGTGGGATATGCGACGGCGCTGACCTCGCCAGTGGGCCAGAACTGGGTGTCCTGCCGGTTGGTGACGTCATAGCCGAACGTGGCCCGGGTAGTCAGCCAGCTGCTCGGCCGATAGTTAGCTGTCAGTCCTCCGATGAAGCGACCTATGCCTTGGCGGTTGCGCTCGGCATAGATCTCGGCCGGAATCAGGAACCAGCCGCGATTGATATCCTGGGGAAGTCCTGACCCATCGCCGCTACCGATGATCGAGTTCAGGGTATTGTCATTCTCCGGCAGCCGGAGCTGGCTGGTGAGGTAGCTGAGCGAAAGCTGCACGTCGGCATTGGAGGCAACTTTGGCCGTACCGTTGGCCCGCAGCGAGAGCTTGTCCAAATCATTGGGCCGGAGCTGCTCCTCGGGGATGTTGCCCAGTGTCGCTGCGTTCACCGAGTCGAAGTCGAAGCCGCGAAGCTTGTAGACCCCGACCTCGCCCTCATACTCCGCTGCGATAAAATAGGTTGCCGCCTCGCTGCCACCTCCGACATTGACCCCGTACTGCTGCCGGTGGCCCGGGGCCAGCTGCCGCTGGGCATCGTCATTGAGCGGGTTGTACTGGTCCACTCGGGTCTGCGTGCAGTCGCCCTGGACCACGTTCAAGAGGGTGCAGAAGGGATCGAAAGGGAAGCCGTCGGCGTCCACGTCATCGGTACGGCCGAAGTAATTGGTTCGGTAAGTATTGGGATCCTCGACCACGCCTTGCTCGGTGAACAGGTTCCACCGGGCCCGGCCGGCCGCGCCCCGCTTGGTCGTGATCAGCACGACCCCGTTCGCCGCCTGAATGCCGTACAGGGTGGCCGCGGAGGGACCCTTCACGATCTCGATGTTCTCGATGTCGTCGGGATTCAGGTCGTTGATGCGGGCGGTGGACTGACCGCCGATGTCGTAGGCGTAGCTGTTGGGATTGTTATCGATGCGAACGCCATCGACGTAGTAGAGAGGCTCGTTGGAGAGCGAGACGCTGTTGGAGCCGCGAATCCTGATCTTGGTCCCGGTACCGGTGGCGCCGCTGCTCTTCAGTACCTGAACGCCGGCAGCGCGGCCGGTCAGGAGATTGCCGAACTCGGTGATCGGGGCCTCCTCCGCCACCTGCGATGCCGCTATGGTGGAGACCGAGTTCCCGATTTCCAGCCGGCTCTGCTGCCCCGTGGCGTGGGTCACGATCTCGTCGAGCTGCACCGGTGAAGGGGCGAGAGCAAAGTTCAGGACCGCCGTTTGTCCGGCGCTGACCTGCGTGGTGTCGGTGACCGGGCTGTAGCCCAGCCGGAGTACGCGGACCTGGTAGCTGCCGGCTGACACGCCGCGGAACGTATACCGGCCGTCCCGGCCCGTGGTCTCGACCCGGTTGGGTCCGAGCAGCAGAACGCGAGCCGCTTCCAGCGGGTCACCGGTGGCTCGATCGGTCACCGTGCCGGTGATCCCCTCCTGCTGCGCAGCCGCAGCGGGACCGAATCCCAGCAGCAGGGTACCGGCCAGCAGGGCCGCGCCCAGGTTCAGACGAATACCAACTTTCATGGGGGTCTCCTTCGAGCGAGGGCTGCCCGATGGATCGCAGGTACGGTCCGTCTACTGAAGGATTGTCGGGCAGTGCCGGTTAGAGAGTTGCGTAGCGCCCGGCCACACGGGCGCAACGCCTAGCCAATGTGCCAACTGAGGTCCCGGTTGTCAAAGAGTCGCCGAACTTGACGCTCCCCGCGGCGAGGCGTATCTACCAAACCGAGGCCGCCGATTCCTGCGCGGCCGATACATGCCTCGCCGGAGGTTACTTCTGATGAGACGCTTGGTTCGGTTGTTTACCCACACCCTGGTCGTCTGTTGCGCCGCCACCCCGCTCATGGCGCAGAATGGAACCATTCGAGGCACAGTGGCAGACAGCGGCGGAACCCCGCTGGCCAATGCCTCCATCACCGTCGAGGGAACCGAGCTGCGGGGAAGCAGCGGCAGCACAGGCGAGTTCGAGATCCGGGGAGTCCCCGCCGGTCGCCGGACTGTCCGGGTCCGGCTCATCGGATATCAAGCCGGGACGGCCTCGGTCGACGTGACGGCGGGTGGCGAGGCACGACAGGATTTTGCGCTGGGCCGCAGTGCGGTGCAGCTGGCCCCGATCGACGTGGTGGTAGGCTCCCGCGCTCGCCACACCGCCTCCGAGGAGCTGGCAGTGCCGGTGGACGTATTTCCCGCCGAGCAGTTGCAGCAGCAGGGCAGCACCGAGACTAGCGTCATCCTCCAGGCTGTGGCCCCGTCGATCAACTTTCCCCGCCAGAGTGTGGTGGATGCCGGTGACATCGTCCGGCCTTTCACCCTCCGGGGGCTGAGCCCGGATCATACGCTGGTGCTCCTGAACGGCTGGCGGCGGCACCAGACGGCGGTGGTCAACAGCTTTAACTACGGGATGGGCGCCGGCTCCAGCGGGGTGGACTTGAATGCCCTCCCCTCGAGCGCGCTCGACCGGATCGAAGTGCTGCGCGATGGGGCGGCGGCGCAGTATGGGTCCGACGCGATTGCCGGGGTCGTGAACCTGGTGCTCAAGGACCGGGCGTTCTCTCCCTTCCTGAACGCTGATGTGGGGCGCTACACCACCGATGATTATCCGGACGACGGGACCACGGCCACGGTCAACGGAGGCTGGGCCCTTCCCGTGGGGAGGGGATCGCTGGGCCTGTTTGGCGAGTACCGCAACCGGCGGCCAACCAATCGCGCCTGGGCTGACCCGTTCGAGGATGCCGGAACCGGCGTCACCGACTCCATCAATGAGAAGGGCCAGGTGGTAGTGAAGCACAACGCGGTGCCTCAGCCCAATACCCATTGGGGTGACGGGGTGGAGGAGGACATCCTGACCTTTGCCAATTTCCGACTGCCCCTCAACGATGCGGGGAGCAGCGAGATCTACAGCTTTGGGGGCTATGGCCACCGGGACGGCACCGGCAACGGGTACCGACGGACTGCTGGCAACAACCGGAATTGGCAGGAGATCTATCCGCTGGGCTTTCTTCCCGAGATCAACGGCAAGCCCACCGATTACTCGGCTGCCGCTGGTCTCCGGGGTCTGCTGTCCGGCTGGAGCTACGACCTTGGCGCCGAGTTCGGCCACAATGACTTCGAGTACAACATCCGCAACACCCTGAACGCCTCTCTGGGACCGTGTCTCGATGTTCCCTGCGCTCCGGGTCCGGACCGAGTGTTGGGCACGGCAGACGATCCGGGGATCCCCAACCAACTCTCGTTCTTTGCCGGCCGGGTACTGCGAGAGGAGTTCGTAACGGCGTTGAACGTGGCCCGGCCGGTGAGCATGGGTCTTCCCGCGCCGGTGAACCTCGCGTTCGGGGCGGTCTTCCGGCGGGAGAAATACGCCACTCGCGCAGGAGAGCTGGCCTCCTACATCAACGGGTTCCACTTCGATCAGGACAGCGCGGATGTAGCCCCGGCCGGCTCGTCGGTTTTCCCCGGCTTCACGCCGGCCGATGCCACCGAGCGGCACCGGAACAACTTCGGCATCTACGCCGACGCTGAGACCGATCTCACGTCCAAACTGCTGGTTAACGTGGCGGGGCGGTTCGAAAGCTACAGCGACTTCGGCGAGCGGCTCACCGGCAAGGTGGCTGCGCGGTTTCAACCCTCCGAGCGGGTGACCTTCCGCGCTGCCGCGAGCACCGGCTTCCGGGCTCCGGGCCTGAGCCAGATCGCCTTCGGCAAGGTCACTACCAACGTGATCGAGGGGGAGTTCATCGACGTCGGCGTCTTGCCGGTGGACCACCCGGCGGCCATCGCGCTCGGTTCGCGACCGCTGGAGGAGGAAACCGCGTTCAACTTCAGCGGTGGCGTGGCGGTCACGCCGGTGAACAACCTGACCTTTACCGCCGACTACTTCCACATCCGGATCGACAACCAGATCCTGCTGGGAGCCACCTTCGATGATGACGCGACGCTGGCGATCCTGAGCGCTGCCGGGTTTGACTTCGACGGAGTTCAGTACTTCACCAACGGCCTCGACACCCAGGCGCAAGGGGTGGACATCGCCGGGAATCTCAGAGTGCCGGCTGGGGCGGGCGGGACACTCGACCTCACGGCCTCCTTCAACGTCACTCGCAACGAGATCAGACACGTGGACCCGCTGCCGCAGGTTCTGGTGGACGCAGGCTCCACCGAACCCGGTCTGCTCGACTCGGTGACCACAATTGGCATTGAGGACGAGCGCCCCGACTGGCGCGGAACCCTGCAGGCCAACTTTACGGCCAGCCGGCTCAGCGCACTGGGGCGATTCTCATACTACGGCGGATTCTCCTCGGCCCAGCCGGGCTTTTGCGATCTGTGCCGGGAGAATTACGGCGGGAAAGGTCTGGTGGATGCCGAACTCGGTTACGGCTTCGATTTCGTGAAGCTCGCCGTCGGCGTGCGGAATCTTTTTGACACCTATCCCGACCAGCCCAGCTCGCAGGTGATAGTGGACGATGAGACGGGGGATAGAGCCATGGACTACAACAACAACTTCGGCACTTTCCCCTGGGCGGCGGCATCCCCCTTCGGCTATAACGGTCGGTACGTATACGCCCGGACGGAGATTCAGCTCGCGCGGTAGCGGGCTTGCTGCATGGCTGAGCGCTACGATCTGATCATCATTGGCGGTGGCCACAATGCCCTGGTCACCGCCGCGTACGTCGCCGGCAGCGGCGCCAAGGTCCTGGTCCTGGAGCGGCGGGAGGTACTGGGCGGCGCCTGCGTTACCGAGGAGCTCTGGCCCGGCTTCAAGGTTTCGACCGCCGCCTACGTCAATAGCCTGCTCCGACCGGAGATCATTCGAGATCTCGAGCTCAAGCGGCACGGCTTCAAGATGCTGCCCCGCAATCCGTCGTCATTTACTCCCTTTCCCGATGGTCGTTCGCTGCTGCTCGGCCCCAACAAAACGCAGACTCGGGAGGAGGTTTCCAAGTTCTCCCCGAAAGACGCCGAGGCGTTGCCCAAGTACGAGGCGATGCTGGAGCGGGTGGCGGCATTTCTGGAGCCCACCCTGCTCCAGACGCCGCCCAACCCATGGTCGTTCCGACCCGGCAATCTCCTGAAGCTCGCCCGCCTGGGCATGAGCTTTGCCCGGTTGGGCACTGAGGGGCAGCGGGCTATCGAGATCCTGACGGGAGCGGCCACCCCGATCCTGGACCGGTGGTTTGAATCGGAGCAGCTCAAGGTCACGCTCGCCACCGATGCCATCATCGGCGCCATGGCCTCGCCGTCTATGCCAGGCACAGCTTACGTCCTTTTTCATCACGTCATGGGCGAGTGCGACGGCATTCGAGGCGTGTGGGGCTATGTCCGGGGCGGAATGGGCGGGATCAGCAACGCCATTGCGTCGGCGGCACGGGAGCGGGGAGCCGAGATCCGAACCAACGCGGAGGTCACTCGAATTCTGGTTCGCCGGGGTGAAGCGGTTGGGGTGGTCCTCAAGGATGGGACCGAGTTCACCGGCCGGCGAGTCGCATCGGGAGCCGATGCCCACGTCACCTTCCTCAAGCTGCTCGGTGGGAAAGAGCTTCCCGCGGATTTCGTGCAGGCGGTGCGCAACATCGATTACACCAGTGCCAGTCTCAAGATCAACGTTTCGCTGAGTGAGCTGCCTGACTTCAAGGCCGCTCCCGGCACCGAGCCCGGCCCGCAGCACCGCGGCACCATCCACATCTCGCCCACCATCGATTACATCGAGCGGGCATACGACAACGCCAAATACGGATGTCCCTCGGAGTTCCCCATCATCGAGGCCACCATCCCGTCGGTGCTGGACGATTCCCTGGCTCCTCCGGGTAAGCACGTGATGTCGATGTTCACCCAGTACTTCCCCTATAAGCTTGCCCCCGGCCTGTCCCTGCAGGAGGAGAAAGAGAAGTACGCCGAGCGCTGCTTCGACTTGATGAACGAGTACGCACCGAACTTCCGGCGATCCGTGATCGGGCGACAGGTGCTCTCTCCCGCCGACCTCGAGCGGCGCTTCGGGCTCACCGGCGGGAACATCATGCAAGGGACCATGTCGCTGAGCAGTCTCTCGTTCATGAGGCCGGTGCCGGGCTACGCCGACTACAGAACTCCGATCCGGGGGCTGTATCTCTGCGGCGCCGCGACCCACCCCGGAGGTGGGGTCATGGGGGCCTGCGGCTACAACGCGGCCCGCGAAATCCTGCGCGACATGCGGACCCGAACTCCACGGAAATTCCCCGATGCCACGGCATCAACTCACAATCAGTGAAGGACTGGCCCGGCTGCCCGGTCCTCATGGCGAGCGGTATGTCGAGCTCTTCAGCCACGGCACCCTGAGTGTCGAGTTGTACGCACCCCGGCAGCATGATCCCCAATCCCCCCACACGCGCGACGAGGTGTACGCCGTGGCGCAGGGCAGCGGCATGTTTCGCAATGGCAAAGAGCGGCACCCGTTCAACCCGGGCGACGTACTCTTCGTGCCGGCGGGTGTCGAGCACCGTTTCGAGGACTTCACCGAGGACCTGGCCATCTGGGTCTTCTTCTACGGGCCCGAAGGGGGCGAGGCTCCTCCGCGTTAACCAGAGAAATACATGACCGATATCTCAGCCCAGCTCCGGGAGCTCGACCGGGCGCGAGGCCGGGTGGCGCTCAGCCTCACTGCAGCCATGGTGGTCATGTATTTCGGGTTCATCCTGCTGGTAGCCTTCGGCCGGCAGATCCTGGCTCGGCGGGTGATGCCGGGGCTGACGGTGGGCATCCTGCTAGGCGCCCTCGTTATCGCCGTCTCCTGGGTCCTTACCTGGGTTTATGTGCGTTGGGCCAATACCCACTACGACCCGAAGGTACGGTCGCTGGCCGCCAGGCATTCCCCATGATCCAGGCACCCACGGCTAGCAGCATAGGGCGGCCCCACGCGGTGGCCATGGTTTTCTTCTTCATTTTCATCGCCATCACGCTTGCGATCACCTGGTGGGCGGCGCGACGCACCCGCACCACCGAGCACTTCTATGCGGCGGGGCGCACCGTGAGTGCAGGTCAGAACGGATTGGCCCTGGCGGGTGATTACATGAGTGCCGCTTCGTTTCTGGGCATTGCCGGACTGGTCTCCACGACCGGTTTCGATGGCCTGATCTATTCAACCGGATGGCTGGTGGGGTGGCCGGTGGTGCTGTTCCTCATCGCGGAGCCGCTCCGCAACCTGGGACGGTACACCTTTTCCGACGTGGTAGCGATGCGGCTGCGCCAGACGCCGGTGCGAATTGCAGCGGCGCTCGGCACGCTCGCGACGGTGACCCTTTACCTGATTGCGCAGATGGTGGGCGCCGGCGGTTTGATCCGGCTGATGTTTGGCTTCAGCTATGAGCATGCCATCATCCTGGTCGGCATCGTGATGATCGGGTATGTACTGTTTGGCGGCATGATCGCCACGACCTGGGTGCAGATCGTGAAGGCAGTGCTGCTCATGACTGGAGCCCTGCTGCTCGCGCTACTGGTGCTGCTGCGGTTCGGGATGAGTCCGGCAGCGGTCTTTGCTACGGCGGCCGAGCGTTACGGTGAGGGTGTACTGGTGCCGGGCAAACTGGTCTCGAATCCACTGGACGCAATCTCGCTGGGTATGGCGTTGATGTTCGGGACTGCCGGGTTGCCTCACATTCTCATGCGTTTCTACACCGTCCCCGATGCAAGAGCGGCGCGTACTTCCGTGTTCGTCGCCACCGGGCTCATCGGATTGTTCTACCTGCTGACCTTCATCCTCGGCTTCGGTGCGATGGTACTGGTCGGACCCGAGGCCATCAGAGCCGTGGATAAGGGTGGGAACATGGCGGCTCCGCTGCTGGCTGAGCTGCTGGGTGGCACACCATTTCTTGGGTTCATTGCAGCGGTGGCGTTCGCCACCATTCTAGCAGTGGTCGCGGGCCTGACACTCTCGGGCGCCGCAGCACTGTCCCACGATCTGTGGGTCAGTGTAGTGCGGAAGGGGCGGGTTCAGGAGGGCGAGCAGCTGAGGGTGGCGCGGCTGGCGACGGTGGCGCTGGGAATCCTGGCCGTGGTGCTGGGCATCACTTTCAAGGGACAGAACGTCGCTTTTACCGTGTCGCTGGCCTTTGCCATCGCGGCCAGTGCCAACTTTCCCGCACTGGTGCTCGCGATCTTCTGGCGGGGCTACACCACTGCCGGAGCGGTGACGAGCATGACCGTGGGGACGATCGTGACTCTGGTGCTGATCTATCTCTCGCCCACGATCCAGGTCGACCTGCTGGGGAAAGAAAGCGCCTGGTTCGGGCTCAAGAACCCGGCACTCATCACCATTCCGCTCTCGTTCTTGGCCGGACTTCTGGTGTCTCTACTGGTCCCTGAGCCCAGGGCCAGGGAAGCGTACGCGGCTGTCGAGCGCCGGATACATCTGGGCGCTGCTGGGGAGTGAAGCGCTACTACGACCCCGCACCGGCTCCCAGCGCCTTGAGCACCTGGCGATCGAACTGCACCGACAGGCTCTCCCGCCCGGAATACGGCCCCGGCTGGTATGCTCGCGACTGCACCCCGAGCTGGCTCTGCTCGCAGATGTGCCAGTCCTGCCGGTTGGTCATGTCCCAGAACTCAACCCCGTCGTCGGGATTGCAATCAGGATTGTTGAGACTGTCGGGATGAAAGAGCCAGGAGCAGAAGATTCGGGTGCGGTCCGGAGCCTCGGGCCAGAGGGTATGAAACATCACGTAATCTGGATGCAGGCTCAGCAACATGTTGGGAAAGAGCGCGTAATAGTACACCCGATTGAGATCCTCGTCGGGCAGGTCACCCACCATCAAGCCGCAGGATCGGCCACTCATGGTCATGCTCTCGTGGCCTTCGTTGATCACCATAAACCCCCCGGTGAACGGCCCCTCGATCAGGTCGTTCTCGCCGCTGGTGGGTGGAGTCAGCTTGGCCAGCGGAGGGTGAACCGGTCCGCAGTGATAGCACTCAGAGTAATTCTGGAATAACAGCTTCCAGTTGGCTCGCACCTCGTACTCGATGCTGCGGGCGACGACCAGCTTGGGGAGGTTGAAGCGGGTGAACCGCCGGATCAGTGGCTCGTATGCCTGCGCAAATGGCTCCGGCTCTTCGGCAAGATTGATGAAGAGGAAGCCTTCCCAGCTCTCGATGCCGACCCGGTGGAGCGGATAATCGGCCTTGGCAAAGCCCTCGATCTCTCCGGAGGATGGAGCGCCGATCAGCCTTCCGTCCAGGCTGTAGGTCCACGCATGATAGGGGCATTGAATCGTTTCGGAAAACCGGCCCCGGTGCTCCTCGCAAAGGCGAGTGCCGCGATGGCGACAGACATTATAGAACGCCTGCAACGAGCCGGTTCGATCCCGGAGTACGATGATGCTTTCGGTCCCGATGGCCTGGAGAAAGTAGTCGCCCCGATTGGCGATCTGTTCTTCCCTCCCGACACAGAGCCAGCGTTGGGCAAATATCCGCTCGAACTCCAGGGAGAAGATCTCGGGCGCGACATAATAGCGCCGGGGCAGGGTGCGGGCGCCATGAATGGCAATTTGGGTGGGCTTCAGAAACTGAGTCACGGGTGTCTCGGGCAGCGGGATTCTGAATTATGGAGCCCACTCAGAGGGGAAGGAAGGCCGGGATGACGGAGATTACGCGGTTCCGGTGATGTAGATGGTGGACTGCTCGGCCACCGGGCCCTAGGATTGGCAGCGGTTTCCTGCCGTGGCTCTACTCACTGGTCCTGGAGGTAAGGTTATGCCGAACAGACGGATAGCGCCGGCCAAATGGGTAATGGCGCTCGCCCTGATCCTGCCGATGACCGGTTGTCTGGCTGCGGCGGCAGCCGGCGCTGGTGCCGGTATCTATCTCACCAGCCGGGGGGCGGAGTCGATAGTGGAAGGCTCGCCCGACCAGATCGCCGCCCGCGCTCGAGCGGTCATGAGCGAGGAGGGGATCGTGCCCGATGCCTCCAGCACCGAAAAGGGCGGCGACAGACGAGAGCTGAAGGGCAAGAAGGGTGATCTCGACGTTACCTTCGATATCGAACGGAAGGACGACAAGACCACCCGGGTCGAAGTTGCCGCCCGGAAGAACCTGGCCGAGTGGGATAAGGATTACGCCCAGAAGTTGTTGCAGCGGATCGTCGAAAAGGGCTGACCGCTAAGCTCCCACCACGATCCCCCGGCATTCGCCAAAGCCCAGCCGAACGGCGCCGGGCCGCTCGCAGAAGGCCCGCAAGGTGACCTCGTCTCCATCGGCGAGGAACTTGCGGGTCTCTCCGTTTGGAAGCTGGAGCGGTTCCGCCCCGCGCCAGGTCAGCTCGAGCAAGCAGCCCCGCGAGTCCTTGGCCGGCCCCGAGACGGTGCCGCTGGCAAGCAGGTCACCGGGACGCAGATTGCACCCGTTGCTCGTGTGATGAGCGAACATCTGGCCAAAGGTCCAGTACAGATCGGCCGTGCGGCCGCGGCTCAGGCGCAGCGGCGGTACTCTGGATTCGCGCATCCTAGCCGATGAGAGATACACCTCTACCACCACATCGATGCCACCGCGGGTTCGGTTAGCTTCACCGTCGAGATAGGGCAGCGGTGGTGGGTCATCGACCGGGCGCTCGAAGGCCGGGATCCGGAACGGCTCCAAAGCCTCCAGGGTGACGACCCAGGGAGATACTGAGGTGGCAAAGCTCTTCGCCAGAAACGGTCCCAGCGGCTGGTATTCCCAAGTCTGGATGTCCCGCGCCGACCAATCGTTCACCAGACAGAGTCCGAACAGGTGCTCCTCGGCCCCCGCCAGCGGCACCGGCTGGCCCAACGGGTTCCCCGGCCCCACAAAGCAGCCAATCTCGGCCTCATAGTCCAGCGCCTGGGTGGGCGCGTACACCGGGCGGTTGGAATCAGGGGGCTTGAGCTGCCCCTTGGGCCGGCGCACGGGTGTTCCGCTGGGCACGATCGAGGAGGCTCGACCGTGATAGCCGATTGGAATCCACTTGTAGTTGGGCAACAGCGGATTGTCCGGCCGGAACATGCTGCCGACGTTGGTGGCGTGATAGGCCGACGCATAGAAGTCGCTGTAATCCCCGATCTGGGCCGGAACGAACAGCTCGGCTTCGGCCATGGGGACCAGGACCTGGTCGGCGATCCCCGGGTCGCGCCGAAAGGCAGCGGAGCCAAGCTCGAGGAAGTCACTGATCTCTGATCGCAGCGCCGACCAGTGGGTTCGGCCGAGTCCCATCAACCGGTTGAGGGATGGTTCCCTACAGGCGCTCGCAGCCGGCTCCGAGGGCACTCCCACCGCAGCGGCCGACGCTGTGAGATCCAGAATCTGGTCCCCAATGGCGAGCCCCAGGGTGGGCGCCCGGTTACTCCCTGGGCGGCGAAACACCCCAAGCGGCAGGTTCTGAATGGGAAACTCAGGATGGCCCTGGGCCGACTCGACCCAGGAAGCCAGCTGGGCATCATGAGTGCGGTTCACCCCCGGTGCACTCCGGGCTCGAGCAGATAGAGGGCCTGGAGCTCGGTTAGAGGCTCGGTGAAAGAGCACGACCCAAAGGAGATGATCACCTCCTGTCGCACCCGTTGGAGGTCGTCCAGGCTCAGGCTTCGGCCATCCCAGCGGATGCCACTCTCTCCTACCTCGAAGGCGGTGGCCGAGGCTTCTTCGAGCACCTGGACTGCCCTCCGCTCCTCCATCCCGGCCCACACGAACGCTGTTGCCAGGAAGAGATTCAGGAACCCGAACATCAAGCCCCGCTCGCTATCAGCAGTATACGTGAGCCGGTACTCTGCCCGGACCGGGTGATGGAGGCCTGCCGTGGCCTTAAAGGGCACCCCTGCGGCGACGCAGCTGGAAATGAATTGGATCAGTTCACCCGGACTGGGGAAGGCGTCACGAGTGACTCCGCCTGTGCGCACCTTGGCCCTGCCTCCTGCTTGTTTCAGAGCGGGGAGGAGCCCAGCCGGATCCCGGCTCACCGGAATTTCGACGTACGCTTGCAGATGGTGCGGCATCCAGTGCATCCTGTCATGGATGGCCTCGGCGCTATCGGACCTGAACTCGACCGTGTCGATCCGGGCCGGCAGGTGCTGATCGTTGAACCGGCGGATCAGATCCAGATCGGATCCAAGGTCGGTCCCTGCTAAAGCGGCGAGGGGCCACGGCTCAGTCGGAGAGCTGGAGCCAAGCATCGGACGTAACGCTTCCGTGAACTCAGGAAGCCGGCTCGCCGGCAGCACGAAGCGGCCGAGCGCCCAGGCATCAGGCCCTGCTCGGTAGGCGGCGTAGTTGGCCACCGAGTTCTGCATGTCGAGTCCGGCCGGAGGGAAGAGCCCAGCGTAGTCGATGCTGTTCCGGAGGAGGATACGCAGTGGGTTCATGGGAGCATAATAGCAGACGAAAGGCGGCAGGGCATGACTATCGCTAGCGTCAATCCGGCAACCGGCCAGACGCTTCGCACCTTCACACCGCTTTCCGAGCCCGAGCTCGATGCTCGGCTCCAGTGCGCAGCGGATGCATTCGGCCGCTACCGGCGCACGCCGGTGGTAGAGCGGACCCGAATGCTACTGCGGGCCGCGGACATTCTCGAGGCGGAAAAGGAAAAGTTTGGACGGCTGATGGTGCAGGAGATGGGAAAGACCTTTCGCGCAGCGGTGGAAGAGGCCGCCAAGTGTGCCTGGGGTTGCCGGTACTATGCCGAACAGGCTGAGCGCTTCCTGGCCGATGAGGTGGTGGAGACCAGCGCGTCCCGGAGCTACGTGACGTTCCAGCCTCTCGGACCAATCCTGGCGATCATGCCCTGGAACTTTCCGTTTTGGCAGGTCTTCCGTTTTGCGGCCCCGGCGCTTGCCGCGGGAAATGTCGCCCTGCTCAAGCACGCCTCGAATGTGCCCCAGTGCGCTCTGGCCATCCAGGACATCTTCCGCCGGGCCGGGCTGGCGGAGGGTTGCTTTCAGACGCTGCTGATCGAGACCGACCGGGTCCGCCGGGTCATCGAGGATGCCCGAATTGTCGCCGCAACCCTGACCGGAAGTACCGGCGCCGGCAGTCATGTGGCGAGCGCCGCGGGCAAGCAGATCAAGAAGGCCGTTCTCGAGCTGGGAGGCAGCGATCCATTCATTGTGATGCCGTCCGCGGACCTGGAGCTGGCCGCCCGCACTGCAGTGAAAGCCAGAACAATCAATAACGGGCAATCGTGCATCGCCGCCAAGCGCTTCATCGTGTCGGAATCGATCGCCGACGAATTTGAGCGCAGACTCGTCTCGGGGATGGAAGCCCTGGTGGTGGGAGATCCGATGGACGAGAGGACCGACGTCGGGCCGCTCGCCAACGAAGCACAAGTCAAAACCTTGACCGATCAGATCGCCCGCTCGGTCAGTGCGGGCGCCCGGCTGGTGACTGGAGGACACCGGCTGGACCGTCCCGGCTATTACTTCGCTCCCGGCGTGCTCACCGACATCACTGAGGACTCGCCGGCGTACCATGAGGAGATCTTCGGGCCCATCGCGTTGTTGTTCCGGGTCCGGGACATCGACGAGGCCATCCGGATAGCCAATGATTCCGATTTCGGCCTGGGGGCCAGTGCCTGGACCCAGAATGATCGAGAGCAGCAACGGTTCGTGGCCGAGCTGGAAGCGGGGATGGTTTTCCTCAACGCCATGGTGGCTTCCGACCCCCGAGTACCATTCGGTGGGGTCAAGCGATCCGGCTATGGCCGGGAGCTCAGCCACTACGGGCTGCGCGAGTTCGTGAACATCAAGACGGTCTGGATCCAGGGGGAAACAGCGGCCGGGACGCGGCTGTCCAACTCGGAATAGGTGTGGGCTGCCTCACTGACGCAGCGTAAACATTTTAGTTACAATACCGTTACTCCCGGATCCAGCAGTCAGCTCACCACCTGCAGCCCTGGAACCACATCGATGTACATTGATCCCACAACTGGCAGCCTGGTGCTCCAGTTCATTGCAGCAGGCGTTCTCTCGATGGTTGCTATGGTCTCGCGGGTCCGTGAGGCCTTTAAGTCCTTCTTCAGACAGCTGGTTCCCCGCCGCCGGCGATGAGTTGGCAGGCCGTAGAGGGGTCGTTCCGGGACCCCAGCGGCTTCGTCTACACTCGGGACGGCATCCTCTACCGCCAGGTCAACGCCGGCTTCCGGCCGCAGTTCGACGCGTTCACAGCTTCCGGGCTCTACCAGGAGCTGGTCGATGATGGCCTGCTCGTGCCCCACGAGCAGGTGAACCTGGAACAGGCCGCCACGGCAGAGGCTTACGCCGTGCTCCGTCCCGAGCGCATCGCCTTCATTTCATATCCCTACGAGTGGTCATTCGGGCAGCTGCAAGATGCTGCACTCCTGACCCTGGACATCCAGGAGCGGGCGCTCCGGAAGGGCTTTACCCTGCGGGATAGCAGCGCGTATAACGTCCAGTTCCACAACGGGCGACCGGTGTTCATTGACTCCCTCTCCTTCGAGCCGGTCGAGGAAGGAAAGCCCTGGGGACCTTACCGCCAGTTTTGCGAACACTTTCTGGTGCCACTGTTGCTGATGAGCCGGGTCGACGTGCGCTGCGGATCGTTGCTCCGATCGTATTTGGATGGTATTCCCCTCGATCTCGGCAGCCGGCTGTTGCCCCGGCGCAGTTGGGCCATGCCCAGTACCCTGCTGCATGTGCACCTGCACGCCCTGGCTCAGCGCCGCTATGCCGGCTCGGCCGTGAGCCCCGCTTTAAGCAGGAGAACGATGAGTCGGGGCAGCGTGCAGAGGTTGATCCAGAACCTGGCCAATTCGGTTCGGAGACTTTCCTGGCAGCCCACCGGGACCGAGTGGGCGGACTATACCACAGACACCAACTACAGCGACGCTGGAGCCCAGTCCAAGCGGGAGATGGTTGTGACCCACCTGAATGGATCGGGTGCCCGCACGGTATGGGACATGGGAGCCAACACCGGAGAGTACAGCCGGGCTGCCCGAGGGGTCACCTCCCAGGTCGTGTCCTTCGACCTGGATCCTGCCGCGGTCGAGCGGAACTACCGCCGGGTCCGGTCGGAAAAGGAGAGCGGAATCCTGCCTTTGCTGCTGGATCTCACCAACCCTTCCCCGGGCCAGGGGTGGGGCGGCGGGGAGCGCCTGTCCCTGGAGGAGCGAGGACCGGCTGATGTGGTACTGGCGCTGGCCCTGGTGCACCATCTGGCGATCGGGCACAATCTCCCCCTGCCGCGCATTGCCGCCTATCTGAGCCGTCTAGGGCGGCGACTCATCATCGAGTTCGTCCCCAAGAGCGACTCTCAGGTCAAGCGCCTGCTCGTGAGCCGGCCCGACATCTTTCCCGAGTACACCAGAGAAGGGTTCGAAGCGGCCTTTAGCCAGTATTATCACATCCGCTCGAGCGATCCCGTGGTGGATTCCGAACGCCGGGTCTACCACATGCAGGCTCGTGGAGCGGGCGGTGCATGAGCCGGCGGCCGACGCTGTGGTACCCGTTTCTCTTCGCTGCTCTGCCCGTCCTGAATACTCTGACCCGGAATCCCGGTGGCACCCGCCTCGACGATGCGGCAATCACCCTCGCTGCCAGTCTACTCACCTGTGCCGTGATCTATGGGATAGTCGCAGCTGGTCTGCGAGGCAGGGCATCCGGCGCGTTGGTACCCCTGGTCGTGCTGATCGGGATTTTTCTGATCTACGGAAAAGCCGCAGTGGGACAGTTCACCCGCGGGCTCGGGATGCCGCCGGTGGCGGTGCTGGCCGCCCTTGCCGGCCTGCTCATCCTGGCAGTGTGGTGGCTCAGCCGGCGGCCACCAGTGCTCGACCGGGTGAACACATTCTTTACTCTGACCGGCTTGCTCATGGTCGGCTGGCTCGGGGTGCGGTTCGCCGCTGACCAGGCCCGGGCCAGGAGCGTGGTTCGAAATAGTGAACTGGCTCGACGGCTGGCCCAGCCAATCCCGGTCCGGGGTGCAGCCTTTGCTTCCGGCCCCGCGATGAAGCCAGACATCTATCTCATTGTGCTCGACGAGTACGCCAACTCCGCCGTACTCCGCGAACTCTTCCAGTTCGATAATCGCCCTTTCGAGGACAGTCTGCGCCAACTGGGGTTTACTATCCCTCGATTGGTCCGCAGCAACTACGTCCACACGTTGCTGTCGCTCCCATCACTCCTCAACTTCAGCCATCTTACTCGAGTCCCTGCTGAGGTGGGTGACGGCTCCAGCGACGCCACCCTGCCCAACTATCTGCTGGACCACAACCGGACTGCGACCTTCCTGCGGCAGCAGGGCTACCGCTACCTCTTCTTCCCCTCCCAATGGTGGCCCTCCACCACCCGCAGTCGCACTGCCGACTGGGAGTTTCAGGCCTGGCATGGATTCAATCTCCTTCGGGAGATTACCCGCTCGGATCTTCGCCGCTCGCTCCTGAGCACCACAGCCTTCGACGTTCTCGAAGGAGACTATCGCTGGGATGCGGATCACCTCCAGCGCACGTTACGAGGGTTGGAGCAGGTGCCTCGGGTGCCGGAGCCCACTTTTGCATTCGCCCACCTGGTGAGCCCGCACTGGCCCTATGTCTTCAAGGCCGACTGCCGGGTTGCGGCTCCAATCCCTCTGCGGGGGCGAGCCGAACGGCAGCGTGCGTACACCGCCCAGCTTCAATGTCTCAACCGGCTCGTACTCCACACGGTCACGGCGATTATTCAGCAGTCCAGCCCGGGACCCATCATCGTGATTCAGGGCGACCACGGCACCAACCTGCTACGCTACTCCTCGGCTCCGAGTGCCCAGGCCGTGACTCCCGCGCAACTACGGGAGCGCTTCGGTGCCTTCGGAGCCTACTACATGCCGGCCGGAGGCGGCCGTCTCTTTGCCGACACGGTCACCATCGTGAACGTCTTCCAAAAGGTGCTGAGCCATTATTTTGGGGCGCAGGTTCAGCCCGCGGCCGACGAGCTATACGTGTCCCTCGAACGAACGCCCTACCGCTTCAGGTCGGTGGATCCCGCAACCCTGGGACCCTGAGTGCCGACAGGCCCAGCCACTCCAGCTCGCCTCACCCTGCCTTCGCTGGGCGCAACTTTGCGCCGGGCTCTGGCAGGTTGGTGGAACGACGATGTGCCCCGCCTGGGCGCGTCGCTGGCGTACTACACCCTCTTCTCTCTCCCCCCCATTTTAGTCGTGGCCATTTCCATCGGCGGTCTGGTGTTCGGTGAGGAGGCCGTCCGGGGACAAATTGTCGGGCAGATCAAGGGTCTGATCGGCCGGGAAGGGGCTCAGGCAGTCCAGAGCATGCTGGAAGGCGCTGCCCGGCCGTCGAACAGTCTCCCAGCCACGGTGCTGGGGCTGGTCACCTTTTTCCTGGGAGCCACAGGGTCTTTCCTAGAGCTGCAGACTGCCCTGAACACCATTTGGCGGGTCAAGCCCAAGCCGGGCGGGAGCTTCTTTCGGATGCTGGTGGTGCAGCGGCTGGTGTCCTTCGGGCTGGTCGTCGCGCTCGGCTTTCTCATGCTGACCTCCCTGCTGGTGAGCACCGCATTGGCTGCCGTGCACACCTATATGGGCAATGCCTTCCCCGGCGCATTCGTCGTCTGGGAGGCGCTCAACGTCGTGGTGTCGCTCGCCGTGATCACCCTCCTCTTTGCCTTAGTGTACAAGGTGCTGCCGGACGTCAAACTGGCTTGGGGAGACGTATGGGTGGGCGCCCTGGTAACAGCCGGGCTGTTCACCATCGGCAAATTGCTGATCGGCCTGTATCTCGGGACCACCAGCATTGCGTCGACCTACGGCGCCGCTGGCTCGGTGATCGTTGTTCTAGTGTGGGTCTACTACTCGGCCCAGGTCGTCCTGCTGGGTGCTGAGTTTACCCGGGAGTATGTCGCCACCTACGGTCGCCGGCCGCCACCATCGGAGTTCGCCACTACCGATGCGTCCTCCCCATCAGCTTCTCGCTTTCTGCCGGAGTAAAGGCGCGCATCCGCTCCAGCAACCGGTCCGGCTTGGAATCCACGATGATCGCGTGACGGTGGGGGTCGGTGAGAAACCCTTCCTCAACCGCGTGGTCGAGGAACCCGGTCAGCTGGTCGAAGTATCCCTCCACGTTCAGAATGGCCGCCGGCTTGGCGTGAATACCCAGCTGACCCCAGGTCAGTACCTCGAAGAACCCCTCCAGCGTGCCGATTCCACCCGGCAGGGCAATGAACCCGTCGGACATATCGGCCATCTGCGACTTGCGCTGATGCATGGAGGCCACCACGATAAGATTTCGAATCCCGGTATGGGCCGCTTCCTTCTCCATGAGCTGCTGCGGAATGATGCCGGTGACGTGGCCCCCGTGCTCCTGCACCGAATCGGCCAGCTCTCCCATGATGCCTACACTGGCGCCGCCATACACCAGCTCGATGTCCTGCTCTGCCAGGACCCGGCCCAGCTCCCGGGCAGCCGAGCCGTAGACCGGGCGCGAGCCAGGGTTGGTGCCGCAGAAGACGCAGATTCGTTTGAACTGGCGGTCAGGGGACATTGGAGAGATGGTCGAGGGTCGGATGTTCAGGGTCGAGAGTCAAGAGTCTAGGATCTAGACTACCGGACCTAATATCTAGACTCTTGACCCTAGACTCTAGACTCTCGACCCTAGGAGGAAAACGTCGTCAACTGGTGATCAGCTTTCCTCCAAATTGCTGCGGGGGTCGGAGATGGCTTCGACAATCCGACCCACCTCCTGGTCGCTCGCCGCCCCCTCTTCGAGGGCGATATCTGCCTGCGCGACAATCCCTACCAGCAGCCCATTTGCGTCCACCACCGGCACCCGGCGGACCTGCTGGGCCACCATGACCTCGCGGACGATCTCGACTTCGTCCTCCGCGCCGCAGGTCACCGGCCTTTCGGTCATCAGCTCGCGTACCGGCGTGTCCGGGCCCTTGCCGGCGGCGATTCCGCGGACTGCCAGGTCGCGATCGGTCACCGTTCCAACCAGACGTCTGCTCTGGCCGTCCACGATCGGGATGGAGCCGCAGTCATGCTCCTTCATCAGAAGCGCGGTTTCCTGCGCTGTACAGTCGGGGGTGCAGAAGGCTGGATCAGGCGTCATCACGTCATGGACTCTCACAGAGCCTCCACAATAGGGGACCCTGTAATCTGCACCGACTCCCCGGCAACGCCGTGACCTGGGTAACTTTTTTCGCACCGCGGCTCCCGGCAGGTGCCCACTCGCCTTCCCAGGTATCTGAATGAGAATTCCCGCTTCGGTGGCTCAGGGAATCCTGGCCCGCGCCGCTCTGGCATTCCTACGGGTGTATCTCGGTTTGGCCATCCTGATCCGGGGGTGGGATGAGCTCCGGGCAGGAGCTGCCCCGCCGATGTCCCTTTCACTGAGCTGGGTAGCAGTGGTGCTTGGGGTGGCCCTGATGGTGGGGTGTCTGACCCGGTTGACTGCTGCGGTCGTGCTGGTGTTGTCGATCAGCAATCTGGTGCAGGCCGGACGAGGGGAGTGGAGCCTGGCCGGCAGCGACGCGACCTTTGCCGCAATCTCCATCGCCTTGCTACTGGGGGCGGCCGGCCGAACCGCCGGCCTCGATGCCCTGCTGGCCCGCCGCTGGCCCCGGTCCCCCTTCTGGTGAGGCCGGGACTACCGCATTCCGAGCACGTCGAGCACGAACGCGTACTTGAACGCCGCTTCCCGAAGCGAATCATAGCGGCCGGAGGCCCCGCCGTGTCCAGTTCCCATGCTGGTGCGCAGGAGCAGACGGTTGTTGTCAGTCTTGGTCGCCCGAAGCTTCGCGGTCCATTTTGCCGGTTCCCAGTACGCCACTCTCGGATCGTTGAGACCCGCCGTGATCAACATGTGGGGGTAGTCCGTGGCCGCGATGTTGTCGTACGGCGAGTAGGACCGGATGTAGGAGTATGCTGCCGGATCGTTGGGATTCCCCCACTCGTCGTATTCGATAACCGTGAGCGGGAGCGTGGAGTCGAGCATGGTGTTCACTACATCCACGAACGGCACTTCCGCCAGCACCGCCCGAAACAGGTCGGGGCGGAGGTTGGTAACCGCGGCAATGAGCAGCCCACCGGCGCTTCCGCCGTTGATGACCAGTCGCTCGGGAACGGTGTACCCTTGCCCAATTAGATGTTCTGCCGCGGCGATAAAATCGGTGAAGCTGGTGCGCTTGTTGAACCGCCGACCCGCCTCGTACCAGGCTCGACCCAGCTCCTCGCCCCCCCGGACATGGGCGATGGCCAGTACGAACCCGCGGTCGAGCAGGCTGAGGGTATTGGATGAGAACATCGGGTCGTAGCTGAGGCCATAGGCTCCATAGCCGCTGAGCAGCAAAGGCCGAGCGCCATCGAGGTTGAGGGGCCGCCGATATACCAGTGAGACGGGGACCTGCACTCCGTCGGGCGCGGTGGCGAATACCCGCTCGCTCCGGTAATCCGAGCCGGCGTAGCCATGGACCACGGTCTGCTTCCGGACCGTCCAGGTGTGGGCGACAAGGTCGTACTCCACCACCGAATTGGGTGTCACCAGTGAGGTATAGGCGAACCGGAGGGTAGTGGTCTCGAACTCCGGATTGGCATGAGGCCGCACGGTATAGACCGGCTCGGGGAAGGGAACCAGGTGCTCGGCGCCGGTGACAAGATCGATGATTCGGATCTGGGTCAAGCCGCCCTGGCGCTCGTAGGCGACGAGATGGCGCTCAAAGGCGTCGGCGGAATCGAGCTTCACGTCCGACCGCGGAGGTAGGACGGATCTCCAGTTTTCTTTGGAAGGCCGATCGACCGGTACCTCCACCAGGCGAAAGTTAGGCGCCGAGTCGTTGGTAGTTATGAAAAAGCGCTCGTTGTGGTGGGTCACGGCATACTCGACACCGGTCTCCCGGGGCTGGATCACCTGAAACCCAGCCTCGGGGTTGTCCGCGCTGGCGAACCAGACCTCGGTCGTCGAGTGGCTCGAGAGATCGAGCAGCAGGAACCGGCGGCTGCGAGTCCGGCTGATATCCATGTAGAACGCCGCGTCCCGCTCGAAGAACAGTAGGACGTCCGCGGACGGGGTCGACCCGACGACATGCCGGTACAGCCTGCAGGGTCGGCGAGCTTCGTCGAGCACGGCGTAGAAGATGGTCCGGCTATCGTTGGCCCAGGCCACCCGGCTCGATGTTCTCAGCAGCCTCTCGGGCAGGAGCTCGCCGGTGGGGAGGTCCTTGATGAAGACCGTAAACTCCTCGGCTCCCGAGGTGTCCACCGCATAGGCGAGAAGACGGTGGTCCGGGCTTACCTCCAGAGAACCGATCCGGAAGTATGGGTGACCCACAGCAAGGGCGTTCGGATCCAGAAGGATTTCTTCCCCCGCACCGTCCTCGTCACGGCGCCGGCAGAAAATCGAATACTGCCTTCCCGCCTCGGTACGGGTGTAGTAGAAGTACTGGTCCCTCCGCTCCGGGACCGACAGGTCGGTCTCCTGGATGCGATCTCGCATCTCATGATAGAGAGACTCCTGCAGTACATCGGTATGGCGCATGGCGGCTTCGGTGTGACGATTCTCCGCCTCCAGGTAGGCCATGACTTCGGGATTGTGCCGTTCTCTGAGCCAGTGGTAGTCGTCCACCCGGGTCTCGCCATGGACGATGTCGATTCTAGGATTGATGCGGGCCACCGGAGGTGTCAGCTCTTGCGGCTCGGCCGGAGCGACGATCTCGAGTTCGGGCGGATGGAGTGGACCTGCTGCGGCGGCGACGGCGGTACGAGCGGGATCGGACATCAGAGCGTTGAGATCGATCTCCGGCGGCCTCTAGTTCCGCCGGAATAAGGTCTTCGGGGGGACCATCAAATTGGGTCCTGCGGGAATAACGACCGGGTCCGCTGGCAAGTCAAGTGTGACCTAAGTGCTTCTACAGCGCCAGCTTACGTCAGAAAAAACCCCGCCAAGGCTTGACTTGGCGGGGTTCTGCACGCGACCCGGTAACGGATCTACAGTCCGGATGGACACATAGGGCAACTCACCGGCAGCCGCGGACCTCCCGGCGCTCGACGAAGCTCCAGCTTTTCGCGTTAACACTAGGTACCACAACGACATCCACCGGCTGGGTCAGAGAGGCCGTCGTCATACAATTGGGCCCCGGCGTGGTCTCGACCACGCTGATGGTGAGGGCACCGCTGTTCTGGGCCACCTGCCCAACCGCTATCTCGTGACCGCCGGTGGGTCGCTGTCCGGCGGCCACTGCTATGACCAGGTCCCGGGAAAAGTCCACTTCGGGACGCTCGCCGACTCCCAGCTCCGACCAGAATTCGGCCCAGGCGTTTGCATCTCGAATGACCAGGCGACGCGATTCGCTGACGCCGGTTCGGGTCCATTGGCCCAGTCGGTGGATTTCCACCGTGCCGGCAGTTCCGTATGGGGCGTAGCCCTGCGGCGGAGCCGCTTGCTCGCGGGGCGGCGCTACCGGTGCCGCGCTCGGTTCCGGCGCCGGCGTCGCCATGGTGTCGTTGGCCGAGGCCTCAGGCGACGGAGCGAGCGCCACCGGCCCCGGATCGCTCTCATCGTCCTCTGCAACTCGCATCGTTCCGCCAGCACAGGCAACCAGCGCTGCCAGCGCAATTGAGTAGGCACAACGGTTAGAGATCATGGCCACTCCGGGTAGCTGGGAATCTCCGAACCTGGATAACTACGATGGAGAATAACCTACGGCGCCGGACTCGATCCCGCGAACCTCGCCATCGCTCCCCCTGGGTGAGCCGGATCACAGAACGCGTCGGAGCAGGGCACTGACCCCTACAGTGGTCGTCCTCGCGATGATTGTCCTCTAAGCGCTGATCGAAACCATTGCCGACCACAGGGTCAAACGGGTCGAGAGTCGCAGGTACAGTTGGGACCGAAGCCCTCACCTGGTCTGCGTCTTGCGCATGGGGGACGCGGATCACAGCCTCGGACAGCGCCGATGGCTAGCATGTTCCATTGGCGCTGGGGTCTAACCCGCTCCTGCTTCAGGAGATCCGGCGATGGAACGAGAACCAAAGGACGCACTATGACTCCAACTTCCGCTTTCATCTCGTCGCTCCGACCGCGCCAGTTGCTTCTGGGCGCCGGATTGGCGCTCGGCCTGCTCAGTTGTGCCCGCAACCCCGTTACCGGCAAGAGCGAGCTCGCGCTGGTCTCCGAATCCCAGGAGATCCAGATGGGACAGCAGGCCGCCCAGGATGTTGCCCGGACCATCGGTTTCTATAATGACCCCAAGGTCCAGACGTATGTAGCGACCCTCGGCAAGCGGATGGCGGCGCAGTCCGAGCGGCCCAAGCTGCCCTGGGAATTTCATGTCGTCGATGATGCCGCGGTCAACGCCTTCGCGCTCCCGGGAGGATTCATCTACGTCACCCGGGGCCTCATGACTTCGATCAGTGACGAGGCCGAGCTTGCAACGGTCCTCGGGCATGAAATCGGCCACGTCACCAACCGCCACTCGGTGCAGCAGATCAGCAAGGCCCAGCTGGCGCAGATCGGGCTGGGTGTCGGCAGTATTCTGTCCTCCGACATCGCTCGCTTCGGCCAGCTGGCCAGTACCGGCCTGGGCATTCTCTTTCTCAAGTACGGACGAGACGCCGAGAACCAGGCCGACCAGGCGGGATTCCGCTATGCGCTGAATCAGAACTACGATGTGCGCGAGATGACGAAAGTGTTCGAGACCCTGAACCGGGTGAGCGAAGTGAGCAACGCCGGGAAGATGCCGGAGTGGCTCTCAACGCACCCGAATCCGGAGAACCGGATCAAGCACATCGAGAGCATCCTCGACACCCTCCAGCGGGATCCCAGCAAGGGGATCGTCAACGAGGATCAGTACCTGCAATACATCAAGGGAATGACCTACGGCGACGATCCGCGGCAGGGCTACTTCGAGGGGACGCACTTCTATCATCCCCAGATGAAGTTTCAGCTGAGCTTTCCTGACGGGTGGAAAGTCCAGAACACTCCCCAGGCGGTGGCGTCACTGAGCCCTAACCAGGACGCCATGATCCAGCTCGGCTTGGCGGGGAAGGAATCACCCCAGCAGGCGGCGCAGCAATTCCTCTCCCAACAGGGAGTTCAGGCCGGGCAGACCTCGACCTCGAGCATCAACGGCTTGCCCGCGGCCTCCAGCTATTTCCAGGCCCAGACCGAGCAGGGAACCATCGCCGGCATCGTGTCCTTCATCTCCTACGGGGGCACCACGTTTGGTCTGATGGGCTACACTACGGGCAACAAGCTGGAGAACTACGATCGAGTTTTTCGGAACACTATCGGGAGCTTCAGCGAGCTACGTGACCAGTCAAAGCTGAACGTCAGCCCGGCCCGGATCGAGCTGGTCAAGCTGAGCAGCCAGATGACGCTGGAACAATTCAACTCCCGCTATCCGTCCTCGATTTCACTGCAGGAGCTGGCGATCATCAACGAGGTCGAGGATCCTTCGACGCCGCTTCCGGCCGGGAAGATCGTCAAACGCGTGGTCGGAGGAGTGGGGGTCCCCAAGAAGGGGTAGTAGTCTCGGGTCGAGCCCTAGTCCGGCAGGCGCAGCAGCAGACGATCGCTGCTGCCCGCGGCCTTGGGCTCGATCTGCGCAAAGATGGTGAGATCGGTGGTACTGTTGGGCCCACAGGACGAGGGCACCAGACCCCGCACTTCGATCGCAAACTCCGCCTCTTCCAAGGTCCACGAGCCGGCTCGGCGACCTGCCCCCGCTGCGGTGCATCGGCCAACCACTCGCACCCGCCGCCCCAAGAGACTATCGGATTCGAGCGCGTCCTGAATACGGACCAGCGGTGCTTGGCTGGGACGAACCGGAACCCCACCGGCGCTCGGCACTCCCCCTGCCCCTTGAGCCGAAGGGTCCACTCTCGGCGGTGGGTCGATGGCCGGGGCCGCCGGCGGATCACTCACCGGAGCGGGATTACCGGGGTTGGAGGCTGCGCCTCCCCGGGACCCACAGCCGATGAGCTGGGAAATCGTGAGTGCGAGGGTGAGAGAGAGGTGCCGGCTAGGAGACACGCCGGGTCTTACGCTTCATGAAATCCATCAGGATGAACTGTCCCAGAGTCATGGTGTTGGTGAAGTACGCCTTGCCCTTGCAGATCGAGGCGACCTGTTTGACGAACTCCACCAGGCTCCGGTCCCGGGCGAGCATGAAGGTGTTGATCATGATGCCGGAACGACGACAGTTCGCGACTTCTCGATAGGTGGCCTGCAGGATCTGGGGATCCAGCCCCATGGAGTTCACATAGATCCGGCCGTCCGTCATGGTAAGGGCCGACGGCTTTCCATCGGTGATCATGATGATCTGCCGCATGTCCTTCTTCTGGCCCAGGAGGATCCGCCGAGCCAGCTTGAGCCCCTCGGCGGTGTTGGTGTGATATGGTCCAACCTGGGCAGTTGCCAGCGCACTGAGCGGGATCTCTTCGGCGGAATCGTGGAACAGCACCACCCGCAAACTGTCACCTGGATACTGGGTCCGAATCAGGTGGGTCAATGCCAGCGCCACCTTCTTGGCCGGCGTGAAGCGATCCTCTCCGTAGAGAATCATGGAGTGGGAGCAGTCCAGCATCAGTACGGTGGCGGCGGAGGACCGATATTCCGACTGACTGACCATCAGATCGCCGTACTCGATATTCAGTGGCACGCCCAAGCCCTCGCGTGCGATGGCGTTGGTCAGCGTGGCCGGCACGTCGAGGTTCAACACGTCACCGAACTCGTACTTCTTGCTGACCCCTTCTGCCTCGACCCCGGTGGCCAGATACGGCGTGTCGTGCGCCCCGAAGCTCGACTTGCCGACGCTGCCCAGCAGGTTCTTGAGGGTCTTGTAGCCGAGAAAGTCGATTCCCTTCTCGGTGAGATTGAACTGGACCTGCTGGGCTGCGGAATGCGCCTGACCTCCGGGCCCGAACATGGATTGATAGCCCTGGGGTACCTGCGGCGCCTGATTCACGTTGAGGTATCCCTCTTCCATCAGGCGCTGAACGATGCGATCGAGCAGCTGAGTCAGCTCGGCTTCCACCTCCCGATCGCGCGCCTCGTCACCAGTCGACTCACCGCGGAGGACCTTCAGCATCTCCGGCGTAAGCTGCCCCGACTCCATCAGGGCCTGAAGGATGGCCTGCCGCAGGGCGTCGAGCGACCGCTCTCCCTCGCCCATGTCGTCGTGCCAGAATGAGGGTGAGTTTCCCGCGAATCCGGACTGCAGCAGGAAATCACTGAGCTGGTCGAGCAATCCCTGCAGATTGACCGCGTCGGCCAGCTCGGGGTGGTACTTGGAGTAGGTCGTGAAGCGCATGGTGTTAGATAGGAACCGGGAACCAGGAGCCGGGAACCGGGGGCGAGAACCCTACTTTATTGATAACCGTTGCCGTGGTGGTTTACTATAGGCCAAGATCCGGAAGCCTGGTGCTGTACCTCACCTGGTTCCCGGTTCCTAGCCGAAGCTGATCCCCCCCTTCCCATACCCCGGCTCCCGGCGTTCCGGCTTGGCCCGGGTATAGCCCAGCTCCTCGCTCCGGCTGATGCGCTTCTGGGCGGCGAGGCCCTCGAGCACCAGCTCGCAGGCGGCGACCAGGCGTCCCGGATCGTCGGAGGCCACCAGACCGAACTCCTTCACTACCTCCACCAGGCCCGGCACCACCCCGAACCCCTTGAGGCAGAGGTCCGAGCGTTGATCACCGGACACCTTGAGGGCGCCTCCCTGGTCGAACCACGCCACGATCTTGCTCAGATCCGCGCCACCCATGCGCTCCTCAAGAACCCGGCCGGCCGCGCGCCGGATCAGCTCGCGCGCAATGGTGTCACCGCCCTGTAACTCGCCCTCATACTCCAGCTCCAGCTTGCCGGTGATCGAGGGGACAGCGGCATAGACATCACTCACCCGCGGGACCACCGTCGGCTCGCCCAAAGCAACGGCTCGCCGCTCCGCGTTGGAGATGGCGTTCTCGAGCGTGCTGATGGGTAGCCGTTGACTCACGCCGGAACGCTTGTCGACCCGCTTGTCTTCCCGCGCTTCGAACGCCACTCGCTCGATGACCTCGAGGACGAAATCAGGAACATCGAGCGAAGGGCCACCACGACGGGTCCAGGCCTCCTGTGCGGTGATCTCCATTCCCAGCTGGACGGTGCGCGGGTAATGGGTGATGACCTCCGACCCGATCCGGTCCTTCAGCGGGGTGATGATCTTGCCGCGGGCAGTGTAGTCCTCCGGATTGGCGGTGAAGGCCAGCAATACATCGAGCGGCAGGCGCACCGGATAGCCTTTGATCTGGACGTCGCCTTCCTGCATGATGTTGAAGAGACCCACCTGGACCTTCCCGCTCAGGTCAGGGAGCTCGTTGATGGCAAAGATTCCTCGGTTGGCCCGAGGAAGCAGCCCGAAGTGCATGGTCAGCTCGTCGGACAGCAGGTGACCGCCCCGTGCAGCCTTGATGGGATCCACATCGCCGATCAGATCTGCAATGGTCACGTCCGGTGTGGCGAGCTTCTCCACGTACCGTTGGTCTCGGCCCAGCCAGGCAATGGGTGTTGCTTCGCCGCACTGCTCCAACAGCTCACGGGCGTACTTGGAGATGGGGGCAAAGGGGTCGTCGTTCACCTCACTCCCGGCGATGATGGGGATCCGCTCGTCCAGGAGGCTGGTCAGCTCGCGGAGAATCCGACTCTTAGCCTGTCCCCGCAGGCCCAGCAGTATGAAGTGGTGCCGTGCCAGGAGTGCGTTGATGATTTGGGGAAGGATGGTGTCTTCGTATCCGACGATACCGGGAAACAGCGGGTCAGCCGACTCCAACCGCTTCAAGAGATTGCTCCGGATTTCCTCCCGGACGGTGCGTCCTCGTAACGGAGCCTCCGCCCAGCGGCTGTTCTTCAGTTCACTTAGGGTGCGCGGCTCTATCATGACGGGGTTCGCTCGAGCGTGGATGGAGGCTGGTCTGCCAGGGATAAGATTTTCAGCATCAGTGACTTAGTTGGGATAATCAGGGTAGGGTTTAACCCATCTTGACAACGTCGGTCGGTGCGGTACTTTCGCGTCGTGTCCCTGCCGGCGACAGTGACCGCCCCACGACCGGGTTCATCCACCGCCGACCCACTCCCGAGGGAATGACGATGAAGACGATCCTGGCTCTGACTGCGATTCTCCTGATTGCTGGCTGTGAGAAGAAGGAAACCACCCCGGCCGCCGACACTTCTGGGATGGCGCCTGCCGCGTCCGACACCGGGATGGGCATGACCCATTCCGACTCGACGATGGCTCGCGACACCGCCAAGAAGTAGGCCCCTACCCATCCAGGTCCTCGGGCCCAAACGGCAAGGCAACTACGGTGGCTGGCTGACCGCCAGCCACCAGCTCTTCTCCCACTCCCACTTCCCGCCGGATTAAGCCCAGTCCGATCGCCCGATCCTCCAGGCGGAGGGTCGAGCGTACCGTGCCGACCTCGCGCTCGCCTTTTTGAATGGAACGTCCAGCAAGTTGAGGTGGGCGGCGCCACCGCAGTCCTCGAAGCTCCCGGTTGGTGTGTCCCCTGAAGTGCAGCCGCGCTACCGTTTCCTGGCCGGTGTAACACCCCTTGGTGTACGACACGCCGCCGATCTGATCATAGCGCACCTCCTGAGGAAGGGTACGCTCGTCGATTTCAGCGCCCAGCGCGGGCCAGCCGCAGAGAATCCGGGCAGCGTGAAGATCCCGTTCATCGCCGGGCAGTGCACCGGCCGAAACCAGTCTCGAGCTGAGGGCTGCCACGGCGGGCTCGGCTCCCACGGCCAGCGCTACGAAGTGGGCCGCTTCCGGCGCGAGCGCGAGGGCCACCGGACTCACCTCACCGCCAACCGACGCGATCCGTCCGGAGGCTTCCGGCATGGTGACACCCGACTCAGCGAGGGTTTGGAAGGCACGCGCCCCGATTAACCAGGCGACCCTCGCCTGACCGGTTAGATCCGTGACCCGGGCCAGCCGAGGCGGGAGCTGACGGCGGAACAGGTCCAGCGAGGCCTCATGTCCTGATCGCGGGGCCACCAGCGTAATGACATCCGGCTGGCGAAGCACCCAGTAGTCCACCACCAACGCTCCCTTAGGCGTGAGCAGCGCACCATATACCATGCTGTTGTCGCCGGGTTTGACCAGGTCATTGGTGAGGAGACCCTGGAGACAGGTCAGAGCCCCTGGGCCCTGGACCCGGAAGACAGCAGGCTCAGTGGTCACCAGAATCGCACCGTGGCGAACCTCGGCCAGGCGGTCGCGGTCTAGCGTAAGGTCGAACTCAGACATGAGCGTGGAAATGATCACCGCGTTGAAACAGACAAAAACCTGACGTCACCAAGAAGGTATAACCCAATCGGTTGTCCAGGAGCAGGGAGGGAGGAACTGGCCTTGTGTCTCTCGTCACTCGCGATTACCTGCTGCTCCTCCGCGGTAGAACCCGGCCGTGTCAT
>Ga0209382_10001803_pt1 | contig 32909 bp, 25 predicted proteins | sample SoiMetdeltSBSDD5_FD_187599 | JGI IMG/M metagenome (GOLD analysis project Ga0209382, IMG submission 187599) | Bulk soil microbial communities from a Populus tree surrounding site in Tennessee, USA - Soil MetaG P. deltoides SBSDD5 (SPAdes) (version 2) | ecosystem: Environmental > Terrestrial >...
CCTCGGGATCTGGTCGACGATCTCCAGCAGCCGGATCCGCTTATACGGCGACACTCGCTCTGCCACGTACCCCATGACCTCGTCGGCGCTGACCTTGCCCTTCAGCACCACGAACGCCTTGGGGACTTCGCCGGCCTCCTCGTCCGGCACGCCGATGACGGCAGCGTCGGCGATCGACGGGTGCGCGGCCAGCAGCGCCTCCAGCTCGGCGGGAGCGACCTGGTACCCCTTGTACTTGATCAGCTCCTTGATCCGATCGACGATGTACAGGTACCCGTCCGCGTCCAGCTGCCCGACGTCGGCGGTGTGGAGCCAGCCGTCCTCGTCGATCGTCTGGGCAGTCGCGTCCGGCTGGTTCAGGTACCCCTTCATCACCTGCGGACCGCGCACACAGACCTCGCCGGGCTCGCCCGGCCCGACGGCCTCACCGGTTTCGACGCTCACGATCTTGCACTCGGTGTTCGGCAGCGCCCGCCCGACCGATCCGGCGCGATTCGTCTCGTCCTCGTTGGCGTGGGTGACGGGGCTCGTCTCGGTCAGGCCGTACCCTTGCTTAACGATGCATCCGAGCCGCGTCGCGCACGCCTCGGCCACGTCCAGGCCCAGCGGCGCGGCGCCGCTCAGGACGCCCCTGACCGACGAAAGGTCAAACTTGTCGACCAGCGGGTGCTTCGCGAGTGCCAGCACGATCGGCGGCACCACGAGCGCCCGTGTCACGCGGTAACACTCCATCGTCTGGAGGAACTGCTCCAGGTCGAAGCGCGGCAGCGAGACGATCGTCGCGCCGCAGTACAGGCCCAGACCCATCAGCACGACCATGCCGTAGATGTGGAAGAACGGCAGGATGGCGATCAGCACGTCGTCCTGGCCGGCCGGCACCACGACGTTGCTTTGCACCAGGTTCGCGACCAGGTTGTAGTGGGTCAGCATGACCCCTTTTGGCAGGCCCGTCGTCCCACTGGAGTACGGCAGCACCACCACGTCCTCGCGCGGGTCGATCTGGACCTCCGGCAGCGGGCCGTCCTCGGCCAGCAGCGCCGCGAACGGGGTCGCCCCCTCAGCCTCCCCAAAGACGAACACCTCACGAATGCCGGTCTGTCCGGCCGCCTCGCGCGCCTTCTCCAGGAACGGCGGCACCGTCACCAGGCGCGTGGCACCGGCGTCCCGCAACTGCGACGCCAGCTCCTCCGCCGTCGCCAGCGGGTTGATCGTCGTCACGACCCCGCCCACCAGCGCCACCCCGAAGAAGGCGATTGCGTACTCGGGCAGGTTCGGGCTGTAGATCGCGAAGACGTCGCCCTTCCCGAACCCACGACGAGTCAGGCCGAAGGCGACGCGATGGACCGCGTCGGCGAACTGGGCGTAGGTGTAGCTTCGCCCCGAGGGGCCGTCGACGATCGCCGTCTTGCTCCCCAGCTCGGCCGCTCGCCGCAGCACGAACGGTGCGAACGGCGTCTCGGGGATCTCCACGTCCGGCCAGTGGCTTCGAAACGTCTGCGCGGCGTTCGGTCCAGCAACATCGGTGGACATGGCGGCCTCCCACAGCGTGGTGTTCCCCTACGGTACGCCGCCGGCCATTCGGGATCAAGCGGAGAGGTCCGCGCTCGCCTGTCCTGCTCCTCGGGACAGGTCCGGACCTGGCACTTCAACCGAAGACGTTGACAGCGGTCGGGCGGCGATACTCCGGACAATTCCCCGGAGAGTTACCGTCGCGGAGCCCGGCTCGACTGGTCCGCGCGGAGGGTACATGCCGTCACGCTTCTACGCCGTCCTGGCGAACTCGCTCGTCGCGTTCATGACCAACACGTTCGTCTGGTTCGCGGTCACGTTCTGGGTCTACCTCGAAACGGAGTCGGTCATCGCAACGTCGGTGATGGCGGGCATCTACAGCATCACCGTCGCGGTATCTGGCTTCTTCCTCGGCTCACTGGTCGATCGGTTCCCGAAGAAGCTGGTCATGCTGGTCGCCACCGGCTGGTCGCTGACGGTGTACGTGATCGCCCTGGCGATCTACGTCGCGGCGCCGCCGGCCGCGTTCACGAGCGCATCCAGCGTCACACTCTGGATCTTTGTGGTGTTGACGCTGGCCGGCGCGATCGTCGGCAACGTCCGCGCCATCGCCCTCTCGACGCTCGTCACGATCATGGTCCCAGAGGACCGGCGCGACAAGGCGAACGGCCTGGTCGGCACCTCGAACGGCATCGCGTTCCTCGCCGCGTCGATCCTGAGCGGCCTGGCGATCGGCTACGTCGGCGTCACCTGGATGCTCGCCAGCGCCATCGGCGCACTGCTGCTGGTGATCGCCCACCTCTGGACCGTGCCGATCCCGAATCGGCCTGAGCCGCGCCCGGACCATCCCGAGCAGCCCGAAACACCGTTCACTGGCGTCGACATCCGGGGGACGATCAGGGTTGTCGCGGCCGTCCCTGGCCTGTTCGGCCTGATCCTCTTCCAGTGTTTCAACAACTTCCTCGGCGGCATCTTCATGGCGCTGATGGACGCGTACGGCCTGCTGCTGGTCTCGGTGCAGGTCTGGGGCGCTCTCTGGGGGTTCTTGAGCCTCGGCTTCATCGTTGGCGGGCTGGTCGTCGCCCGAAAGGGGCTGGGCAGCAACCCGCTGCGGACGATGCTGCTAGCGAACGTCGTGATGTGGGCGATGGCCGCCGTCTTCACCCTTCAGGCGTCGATCGTGCTGCTGGCCGTCGGCATGTTCGCCTGGCTCTGCCTGATTCCGGTCGTCGAAGCAGCCGAGCAGACGATCCTCCAGAAGGTCGTCACGCCCGAGCGTCAGGGTCGGGTGTTCGGCTTCGCCCAGAGCATCGAGCAGGCCGCCACGCCGATCACCGCGCTCCTGATCGGGCCGATCGCCGAGCTGGTCTTCATCCCGTACATGACCACCGGCGCAGGCGTGGACCTGTTCGGCCCATGGTTCGGCGTCGGCAAGGATCGTGGCCTCGCGCTGCTGTTCTCGGTGGCCGGACTGTTCGGCCTGATCGCCACACTCCTGGCCATGCGCTCCAGCGCGTACCGGCTGCTGTCGGCACGGTATCGGTCACCCGAGCTGCTCGCTCCTGCCAAGGTCTCGTCGTCGGGTTGACAGGGCTGCTCTGAGCCGACGAGGCTGGCGCCAGTACGATGCACGCTTCGTCCTTCACGGGTCCACTGACCGGGCAAAATCTGGTCGGCGGCCCGCCCCGGGGCCGGCCGACGCAGGGAGCAGCCTGGTGCCGGAGATACCGTGGCGCGAGATCAACTGGACGGCGCTGGCCAGCCTGCTGACGGCGCTCATCGCCGGGTTCGTGGCCTTCAAGGTCGCACAGATCACGACGGTCCGAGAGCTCCAGAGGACGTACCTCCAGGTTTCGCTTCAGCAGGAAGCGTTGATCGCGACGCTCCGGCAGCAATACATCAATCCGCTGCGATTCGTGGCCATGACGCTGCGGGACAAGATCGTCGACCTCGAAGAGAAACATCGAGACGGTAAGTACGATGAAGTGAAGAACTGGTTCCAGGACGCCAAAAATCACGCGGATGGTCGTGGGCGCCGGAACGACTTTCCGATCTGGTGCTGCTATCAGGGGATCTTCGTGATGACCATCCTCTACTACACCTGCGCATACTTCCAGTGCGCCAGGAACATCATGGCGAAGGCCCCGTTCAGCGAGCTGGAAGGCGAGTACGGGAAACAGCTCGAAGCCGCGTTGACCAGGGTTCGCAACGCGTTCGGCTGGGGCGAGGACGGGTTCTGGTTCTCGATCCAGGACGTCATCGGCGAGCGATTCACCAGAGGCGACGCGCGGGTGGAGTTCGAGGAGCTGTGCAGGCTGATGGACTCGCAGGACCCGTTTCGGTACGCCCCGTTCTTCCGACCGATCGACGTCTACATCAACGACCTGACCCCGGCCCGAGCGGCCAACATCCGGCACGCGCTGGACGAGCTGGTGACGTTCCTGGACACCCAGCGAACGCCGGAGCCCCGCCGCTCCGTGGTCTGACGGTCGGCAACGCGACTACGGATACCTGACCGGCTGACGACAGTCTGGTACCCTCCCGGACAAGCATCTGACAGGAGAGGGATCAGCATGGCAGAGATGGGCAAGATGGCCTGCTGGATGGGCTTCGGCAAAGGGTTCGAGCTCCGTGAGTACCCGGTCCCGGAACCGGCCCCCGGCGCCGTCGTCATCAAGGTCTCGATCGCGAACGTCTGCGGCTCAGACATGCACTACTGGAAGGGCGAGCAGGACTACGCCAGGATGGGCCGGCCGCTGCCGCTCAACACCGGCCACGAGCACATGGGCACCGTCTACAAGCTGGGAGACGGCGTCACCACCGACACGGCCGGCCAGCCGCTCCAGGAGGGCGACCGGGTCATCTACCGGTATTTCAACCCGTGCGGGCGCTGCAAGATGTGCCTCAAGCGGAACTTCATGTCCTGCCCCACCCGCCAGGCGAACTTCCTGGTGTCGTGCGAGGTCTGGCCCCACTTCCAGGGCGGCTTCGGCCAGTTCTTCTACCTGGGACCGAATCACGCCATCTTCAAGCTCCCCAACGAGATCTCCGACGAGATGGCGGCCGGCATCAACTGCGCCTTCACCCAGGTGTACACCGGGCTGGACATCGGCCAGATGAAGCCGGGCGACAACGTGGTGATCCAGGGTGCCGGCGGCCTCGGCGTCTACGCCTGCGCCGTCGCTCGAGAAATGGGCGCCAGCAAAGTCGTGGTGATCGACGGCGTGGACGAGCGCCTGGAGCTGGCCAGCGAGTTCGGCGCCGACGAGTTCGTCGATCTGCGCCAGTACAAGACTCCGGCCGAGCGCGTCGACCGTGTCAAGGCGCTGACGGACGGCTGGGGTGGCGAGATCGTCATGGAGCTGGTCGGCCACCCGGGCGTGGTGGACGAGGGCCTCCGGATGACCGCGCCGGAGGGGACGTACGTGGAGATCGGCAACATCAACGTCGGCTGGGAGGCCACGTTCGACCCGTCCTGGATTATCTTCGGGAACCGCCGGATCCAGGGCGTCGCCCACTACGAGGCCGAGCACCTCAAGGGCGCGCTCGACCTGATGCTTCGCACGAAGACGAAGTACCCGTACCACAAGATCCTGTCCCACAAGTTCCCGCTGGACCAGATCAACGAGGCGTTCCGCCAGCAGGAGGACGGCCACATCACGCGCGGCGCGATCGTCCCGAACTGACACCCATCGCGGCGCGGCCCGTTTCGCACCACGTCATCGTTGTCTAAGGGGCACCCCGATCTGGAGCACAATCGTCTGATGCGAATCCTCGAGCTGACCTCCTGGAACCAGCGCCCCGCCTTGATGAGTGAGTGGCAGCGTCTCTGGTCGGAGCAGCCCCGCCCACCGGTATTCGTTCACCCGACCTGGGCGCGGATCTGGTGGCGCCACTTCGGGTTGGGTCGACGCCTGCGCCTGCTGCGCGTCGAGGATGCAGGTCAGGCCGTGGCGCTGGCGCCGCTCTACCTCGAGCGCCCGTTTCCAGCCCCCGGACGGCTGCGCATCGTCGGGTCCGGCATCACCAGCGACTACACGGACTGGCTGCTGCCGATCGTCCCGGAGGCGCGTGCCGCCGTCGTCGACCTGATCCTCGATCACCTTGCGCGCCGGTGGGGCTGGCTCACGCTGGAGCTCCAGGGCCTTCGGGCGGACACCGCCCTCTTCCCGCACCTGGAGCAGGCGCACCGTATTCGACCCGAGCATGTCGCACTACGCGCCCGGCCTCCTGATCCTGGCCCACCTGGTTGAACGGGCCTGGAGCGCCGGCCTCGAACGTTTCGATTTCATGACCGGCGACGAGCCGTACAAGCACCTCTGGGCGAACCAGGACCCATGCGTCACGCACGTTACGATCTTCCCGAACCAGCCGGTCGCCTGGGCGCTGGTGCGGGCGATGCAGATCGGCCGCCGGATTCAGAGCCGGCACGAAGGCGCGCACACCGAAGACCCGGCCGTCGCCGCCGCCGGCTGAATCCGCTCACCACGACAAAGCCCCCGATCCGACGCCAGGGCGTCGGATCGGGGGCTCTTGTGTGAGACCGGGAGCCTCGGAGGTACGGAGGTCCGCGCCCTCCCAGGCGTCTCGACTACGGCTTCTGGATCAGCGCGTACGTGCCGGCGATGTTGATGGTGGTCGAGACGTACGGGTTGCCAGGAACGGGATCGGGGACCGTGTCCACGTTCACCCAGGAGCCGCCCTCCAGGCGCACGATCTGGAGCTTCGCTTTGTCGACTGCCACAGGCACGTTGTAGACGATGCCCATGTTGACCCAGTTCGGCAGCGGGTTGATGGCGGCGCCGTCACAGCTGCTCTGCGCGTCGAGCTGGAAGTAGACGTCGTCCACCAGCGTCCCGCCGGAAATGGCCGGCGGGCCGTCGAGATCCCGCAGGGTCAGTCGCGTGGTCTGGTTCAGGCTGGAGTGCGGCATCACCTGGACCGTCACGTCGTAGCTGCCGGTCCCAAGCTGGACCACGCCGACCTCGCGAGCGTCGAAGCACTTGGTTGGCCGGTTGACCGACTCGCCCCGATCGCGACGAGCGACCGTTCGACGCACGACGTTGTCGTTGTCGACGAAATTGTCGTTGTCCTCGAAGTCACACGGAACTTCCTCGTTGCTGTTCAGGTTGAGGAAGCACTCGACGTCGTCGTTGTCGTTGTCCTCGTCTTCGCCCTCGTTGTCGCTCTCGTCGTCGTTGTCGTTGTCGTCGTCATCGTCATCGTCGTCGTCGTCGTCATCCCCGTCGTCGTCGTCCTGATACACGATGCCGGCGGGGTCAGGCCCGATCGGTGCGGCGTACGCGTTTGGCAACCTGATCGTCTGCAACGCGTCACGTGCCACGAGCGGAAAGACGATGATCATGACCAGCGTCGCGACAACAAGCGTGAGTCGTCCGAGCCGCATGGTTCCTCCGGATGGGTGAGATCCCGATTTCTTAACGGGGGAGAAACGGAACCGACCGGAATCTCAAATGCGCGGACACGAGTCTAGCAAGAACCGTGCCGCGTGTCTAGATGACAGAGTCCTGACCAGCCCCGACCTATCTGCCCTGGCTGGTCCCGGCGATGATCTTGAGCGCCACCCCGGCCAGCAGCCGGTCCTCGGCCTGGTCCAGGTTCAGCCCGCTGATCGTCCTGATCCGCTGGAGCCGGTACGACACCGTGTTGACGTGAACGGCCAGCTCGCGCGCCGTCGATTGCGGGCTCGCGTTGTTCCTGAGGAACGAGGCCAGCGTCAGCACGAAATCGGCCTGGTGCTTGCTGTCGTACGCGATCAGCTCTCCGAGCACCTGGTCGACGAACCCGTCCAGCTCGGCCGGGTTCGCCACCTGGAACAGCAGACGGTACAGCCCGAGATCCTCGAAAGCGACCACCTCGCCGCGCCGGCCAAATCGCCGGGCCGCCTCCACCGCTCGCCGCGCCTGCGCGTAGCAGGAGGCGATCTCGGTCGGCGCCTGGCATGTCCCCCCGCCCACCCCGACCGTCAGCGTCCACGATCCGAACAGCGTCGAGGTGTGCGCGATGGCCGCCCTACCCAGGTCCTTCGGGCCGCGTCGCGGGTCATCCGAGTCCGGGACGATCACCACCAGATCGTCGTGCTGCGGTGAGACGATCGCGTCGGGCGCCCGGCTCTCCATCAGCTCGGCCAGGCCGTCCAGCAGCCGCCGCCGACGCACCGCCGCGCGTCGAGCCTCGGCGGCGGCATCGTGCAGCGGCACCGCCGTGTCCTCCGGCGACAGGACGATCACGTGGTGCATCCGCCCCGGCGTGAAGCCGACCCGCTCGGCCCGCCGACGCACCTCCTCCGGGTCAGCCAGGTGGCCCAGCAGCAGCCCCTCCAGCAGCTCGTTCCGAAGCTGGCGCGTCACCTCGGCGGCCATCCTCTCCCGCATCATCGCCAGCGCGTAGACTGTCGCCGCGTGCTGCACCACCAGGACGTTCAGCTCGCCGTCGCCTGCCCCGTGCCCCTCCTCCGCGCCGTCTTCGAGCATCACCAGGTAGCCCAGGATCGCGTCGCCGACGACGATCGGCGTCACCACGCAGGCGACCTCCACGCCGAACGCGACCAGCGGAGGCACCCGCAGCGGCCGCCGGTCGTCGGCCAGCGTGCGCAGGATCCGGTTTACGTACGCCTCGTTCGGAGACCAGCCGGCTGACACGGCGGCCGGCTCATCTCCTAGTGTGCCAGAGATCGCCACCGTCTCGAACAGCGCATCGAGCAGCAGCACCCGCCGGCCGACGAGGTCGCTGAGCTGGCTGGTGATCGCCGCCACGTCGGTGCCCTGGAGCACCAGCCCGCCGAGCCGATCGTGGATCGCCACCAGCTGGCGGAGCGTCGCGTTCTGCGCCTGCATCGCCTGGAGGGAGGCGCGCAACCGCTCCAGTTCGGCGCCCTCCGCCTCCCCGGCCGCTTTCTCGGTTGCCCCCGTCGTCGCTGACGAGCCGACGCCGTCCGGCGGCGGCGCCCCAGCAGGCTCGCCGTCCGGACCGGGGCGGCCGACCGAGATTCGGCCTCTGCCAGGCTCGCCGTCCGGTCGGTGCGCGCGGCTCGCCCTCATCGCGGCAGCGCCTCGAGCACCCGCACCATCTCGTCCGCCGACCCCGTCGCCGAGTGGACGACGACCCCATGGACGTGACCGCGCGCCCTGGCCGTCTCCAGCAGCTCCAGCGCAATCTCCAGCCCGACCTCAGCGCCGCGCTGCCCGGCCTTCCACATCCGCTGGAGCAGCGCCTCCGGGACCGCCGTGTCCGGCACCTCGTGCTGGAGGTACTCGGCGTGGCGGAAGTCGCGCAGCGGCATCACGCCGAGCAGGACCGGCAGGTCGCTGGCGTCGGACGCCTCGAGGAGCCGGGCCAGCGCGTCCACGTCGAAGACCGGCGGCGCGATCAGGTAGCTGGCACCGGCCGCGATCTTCGCCTTCACCGATCGCACCTGCCGCTCGAAGTCGTCCGCCGCCGGGTGGATGCGCGCCCCGATCACGAACGCCGTCGGCCGACCGAGCGGCGTCCCATGATGGTCGCGGCCCTCGTTGAGGCCGTTCAGCATCTGGCTGAGCCCCAGCCCGTCGATGTCCCAGATTCCGGCCACGTTTGGGTAGTCGCCCTGGAGCGGCGGCGTGCCGGTCCGGCAGATCACGTGGCGCAGCCCGAAGGCATGGGCTCCCAGCAGGTCCGCCTGAAGCGCGATCACGCTCCGGTCCCAGGTCGTCACGGTCAGGATCGCCTCCAGGTCCGGCACCCGCTCCTGGATCAGCAGCGCCAGGCTCGCCGAGCTGACCTGGGCCCGGGTGCTCCGCACCGGCGCCACAACCACCGCGTCGCAGCCGGCCGCTCGCAGGCGCGCCGCGTCCTGCAACGCCCCCTCGGCGTCCACGCTGACCGGCGGCGGCAGCTCGGCGGCCACCACGAAGCCGCGCGCCGCGAGCTTGTCCGCGAGCGGGCTCGTCGACGACGCTGGCGATGGCACCGATGCCGGCCCATCCACCCTCGGCGCGCGCCGGGCCGAGCGCGGACGCTCCGCCACCGGCAGGCTGCCGACCGCTGTCGCCACCGCTTCGATGTGGTCCGGCGTGGTCCCACAGCAGCCCCCGACCAGCGCGGCCCCCACCTGGACGAAGCTGTGCGCGTAGCGCGCGAAGTAGGCCGGATCGGCGGTGTACCGGAAGCGGCCGTCCAGCAGCGTCGGCGGGCCGGCGTTTGGCTGCGCCGCGAGCGGCAGGCTGGTGTGCCGCCCGAGCTCGCGCAGCACCTCGAGCAGCCCCTGCGGACCCAGCACGCAATTCGCGCCGATCACGGCCGCGTCCAGCGACTCCAGCACGGTGGCGACCTCGGCCGGGGTGTCGCCGGTCAGCGTCCGGCCGTCCTCCACGAACGTCATCTGTGCCACCAGCGGCAGGCTGGTGATCCCCCGGGCGACGCCCAGCGCCTCGACCATCTCGGACAGGCTGCTGAACGTCTCGAACATCAGCAGGTCGACGCCAGCCTCGGCCAGAGCCGCGATCTGCTCACGAAACGCGCCCCGAAGCTCCGCCGCCGAGATCTGGCCGTGGTACCCCGTCGGCGTGGCCGGCGCGATCGACCCCGCCACCAGCAACGACGGCGCCTCGGCCTGTTCGCGGGCCTCGCGGGCCACCCGCGCACCGGCCCGGTTGATCTCCACCACCCGGTCTTCGAAGCCGTGCCGGGCCAGCCGGAAGCGGCTCGCGCCGAACGTGTTGCTCTCGATGAGCTGCGCCCCCGCCGCGATGTACGCCCGGTGGATCGCCCGGACCAGGTCCGGCTGGGAGATGCTCAGCTCCGGCAGCGACCGATCCAGCGACACTCCGCCGGAGTGGAGCATCGTGCCCATCGCGCCGTCACAGACCAGCACCTGCGTGCCGAGCCGCGCGAGCATGGCAGCGGCAGGCCGCGGCTCGTCAAGCAGGGCCGACCGGCCGTCATTGGCTGGGCGTCTGGGGCTCATCTCGCCCGTACTGTCGCCGAGGCCATCGCGCCCACCATCCTCGAAGCGCTACACTGCCGGCAGCATTGCCAGACAATGTACACTCGCTAAGCATAGTCTGGCGTATCATCAGGCCGCCTTCATTGTGGCCCGGCTACAAATGCCCCGACGGAAGATTGTGGTCAACCCCCGATGAACCCGCCCAATCGGGGTGCCAGACTGTTTGGAGCCGTCGTACCCTGACGGGCGGGAGAACTGTGGGCTCTATGCAACGTAGCACGAGCCGAATCTTGACGACGCACGTCGGCAGCCTGCCACGACCAGCTGAGCTGCTCGAGGCTGTTGCAGCCATCAACGGCGCTGACGGCGGTCCAGATCCGGCCAGCCAGCAGGCGTACGAGGAGATCCTCAGGCGCTCCGTCGCGGACCTGGTCCGCAAGCAGGCCGCCGCCGGCATCGACGTCATCAGCGACGGCGAGTTCGGCAAGGTCAGCTGGGCGACCTACATCCTGGATCGCGTCTCCGGCTTCGAGATCCGCCGCGACCGGATCCAGCCGCTGGTCTGGCTCGGCCGGGACCGCGAGCGGTTCCCGGAGTTCTTCGCGAAAGAGATGCCGAACGCGCTCACTGGCGCCCCGACGGAAGTCTGCGTCGGCCCGATCGAGTACCAGGGCCAGGCCGCCATGCGGCGGGACATCGAGAACTTCCAGGCCGCGCTGCAAGAGGTCCAGGTGACCGAGGCGTTCCTGCCGGTCGTCGCTCCGGCTTCGACGGCGTACAACGGCATCAACGAGTACTACCCGAGCGAGCGCGAGTACGTCTACGCCATCGCCGACGCGCTCAAGCACGAGTATAAGGCGATCCTCGACGCCGGCCTGCTGGTCCAGGTCGACGACGCCGTGCTCGCGAACATGTACGACCACCTGGTCCAGACCAGCCCCGAGCACTACCGCCAGTGGGGCCAGCTTCGGATCGACGCCCTCAACCACGCGTTGGACGGCATCCCCGAGGATCGGGTGCGCTACCACGTCTGCTTCGGGAGCTGGCACGTCCCGCACGTCGCGGACGCCCCCCTGGAGGAGCTGATCGACCTGATCCTCCAGGTCAAGGCCGGCGCCTATTCGATCGAAGCGGCCAACCCCCGCCACGAGCACGAGTGGCGCGTCTGGGAGACGGCGAAGCTCCGAGACGGCCAGATCCTGATCCCCGGTGTCATCACCCACCACATCACCACCGTCGAGCATCCGCGCCTGATCGCCGACCGGATCATTCGGTTCGCGAAACTGGTCGGGCGTGAGAACGTGATCGCCGGTACGGACTGCGGGTTCGCCCAGAGTCAGGGCACCCAGCGGGTCCACCCATCGGTGATGTGGGCGAAGTTCGAGGCGCTCGCGGAGGGAGCGCGGATCGCGACGCAGGAGCTCTGGTAAAACGGCACCGTCTCGCGCGCCCGGCAGCGAGTCCGGGCGTCGCGAGTCGTCAACGACACGACGACACAGAGAGGACGGCACCATGACGATCGCAGAGTCCACCACGACCGAGCAGGCTCTCCTTCCCGTGACCCCATCCGTCATCGAAGGGCCGTACTTCCGGATCGGGGCGCCCCAGCGCGAGTCGCTGATCGAGCCCGGCATCACCGGCGACGTGATGCTCCTGACCGGCCGCGTCCTGAACCGCGAAGGGAAGCCGATCCCCCGCGCCGTCCTCAACTTCTGGCTCTCAGACGACGAGGGCAACTACGACATGGTCGGGTACAAGCTCCACGGCTACACCTTCGCCGACGACGAAGGCCGCTACCAGATGGAGATGATCGTGCCGGCCTGCTACGAGCCCCGGCACGCCAAGCACATCCACGTCAAGGTCCAGGGCATCTCCCGCCCGCTGACCACCCAGCTCTACTTCACGGACGACGAGGAGCGCCTGAAGGACAACTGGTACAACCCGGAGCTGGACGTCCAGATGTCGGACGGATCTGACGGCCGCAAGTACGGCACGTTCGACTTCGTGCTCCAACAGGTCACGGAGAAGGAGAACGTCACGGCCGAGTCGCTGGCCGCGCGAGTCAAGTAGCCATGCCGTACGACCTGCTCGTCAAGGGCGGCCACGTCCTCGATCCGGGTCAGGGTCTGGACGGTCGGGTGGATATCGGCATCACCAACGGCAAGATCGCCGCGATCCAGCCAGACATCCCGGCCAGTGAGGCCGCGCGCACCGTCCAGGTGCGGGGCGACAACCGCTACGTCCTGCCCGGCCTGATCGACCTCCACACCCACGTCGGGCACGGCGCCACCACGGCCGGCGTTGGCATGGGCTCCGTCACGCCGGACATCGGCGGCGTCCACTCCGGCGTGACGACCGTGGTGGACGGCGGCTCGGTCGGCGTGGCGAACGTCGGCGTGTTCCGCTACCACATCCTCCCCAGCGCCAACACCCGCGTCCTGGTCTTCCTCAACATCGGCAGCTTCGCCCACACGATGCCGGGCGCAGCCGACATCAGCCGCATCGAGGACATCGACGAGAAGGCGATCGCGGCCTGCGTCGAGGCGAACCCGGGCCTGCTCCAGGGCTTCAAGCTCCGAATGGTCGGCCCGGTCGTCCGGGAGCGCGGCGAAGAGGTGATCCGGCGCTCCAAGGCGATCTCGAAGGAGCACAAGCTGCCGTTGATGGTCCACTTCGGCGATGGCGGCGGCGACTCGCACCGCATGGCCGAGCTGACGAAACTGATGCTCAACACCTTCGAGGAAGGGGACATCCTGACCCACCTCTGCACGCCCCACCCGGGCGGCATGATGGACCCGACCGGCGACTCGAAGAAGGAGCTGCCAGAGGTCCGGGAGGCGCGGGCGCGCGGCGTCACGCTCGACTCAGCGCTGGGGCGTGGCAACTTCGGGATCGACGTCGCCCGCATCCAGGCCGATCTCGGGCTCGCCCCGGACACGACCAGCAGTGACGTGACTCTGGGCGGCCGGAACCGCGGCGTCGGCCTGCTGGACAGCATGAGCAAGTTCATGGCGGTCGGCTACAGCCTGTCGGACGTCGTCTCGATGGCGTCCGACAAGGCCGCGAAGGCGATCAGGATGCAGGATCAGATCGGCGCCATCGCCGTCGGGCGCGAGGCCGATCTCTCCATCGTCGACGTCGTCTCCGGCCGGTGGAAGTTCTACGACACGAAGGAAGTCCCGTTCACCGGCGAGAAGGCGATCGTCCCGGTTCAGACGATTAAGGCTGGCGAACTGTTCTCGCCGGACTGGGGCCCGTATCCGTGGGGCTGGCTGCCAGAGGAGGCGTAGCGAGGGAGACCCGCATGCTGATCTTCATTCTTCGCCGCCTCTTGCAGGCGATCCCGGTCGTGTTCCTCGCGAGCGTCGGTGTGTTCCTGATGCTCCACCTGCTGCCCGGCGACCCCGCGCTGATGATCTCAGGCGGCGACGCCTCGCCCCAGGTCATTGAGGCCGTCCGCGAGGATCTCGGTCTGAACAAGCCGCTGCCGGTCCAGTACGTCATCTGGATCGAGCACGTGCTTCGCGGCGACCTCGGCAAGTCGATCCTGAGCAAGATCCCGGTCTCGACGTTGATCGCCCAGCGCGCCCCGGCCACCCTGGAGCTGGCGTTCGCCGCCGAGGTTCTCACGATCCTGATCGGCATCCCGCTCGGCGTGCTGGCGGCCGTCAAGCAGCGCTCCAAGGCGGACTGGGGCATCACCTCGTGCATCAGCCTCGGTCTCGCCGTCCCCAACTTCTGGCTCGGGATCCTGCTGATCATCCTCTTCGCCGTGATGCTCGGCTGGATGCCGCCCGGCGGGCGCGGCGACTTCAGCCGTGACCCGCTGATGGCCTTGAAGTTCATCGCGCTGCCAGCCATCACGTTGGCGCTGCCGGCCGCCATGAACCTCTCGCGCCTGACCAAAGCCTCGGTGCTGGAAGTCTTGTACGAGGATTACGTCCGGACCGCCTGGGCCAAAGGTCTGAGCGGCAAAAAGGTCGTGGCCGGTCACGTCCTCCGTAATTCGCTGATCCCGGTCATCACGGCGATCGGCCTGGAGTTCGGCCGGCTGCTCGGCGGGGCGATCGTGGTCGAGTCGGTCTTCGCCTGGCCGGGCCTCGGCACGCTGATGCTCCAATCGATCAGCAACCGCGACTACGTGATCGTCCAGGCCGGCCTGCTGTTGCTGGTGATGGTGTTCATCGTGGTCAACCTGCTGACGGACATCACCTACGGATTCCTCGATCCGCGCATCAGACTGTCTCGCGGAAGGGGGCGCTGACCGCTATGGCCTCCGTGTCTACACAGTCAGCGGGCGCCTCGGTCGCCCAGCCGATCGCGCAGCCGCGCAAGGCCGCCCGCGCGATCCGATCCGGCAACCCCACCATTCAGGCGCTGGTGCGGACGGTGCGCAATCCGGTCGGGATGTTCGGCATGGGCGTGCTCACCATGCTGCTCATCTGTGCCGTCGGGGCACCGGTCCTGAGCCCGTACGATCCGCTCCAGCAGCACGCCGGCTCCGAGCTCCGCCCGCCGAGCAGCCAGTTCTTGCTCGGCACAGACAACCTGGGCCGTGACATTCTCTCACGGATCATCTTCGGGAGCCGGGCGTCGCTGATGGTCGGCGTCGTCGCCGTGGCGCTCGGCGCCGGCATCGGGATCGCCACCGGGCTCGCGGCCGGCTACTTCGGCGGCGTCGTGGACGCCCTGATCATGCGCTTCTACGATGCCCTGCTCTCGTTCCCGGCCATTCTGCTCGGCATCGCCGTCGTCTCGATCCTCGGCACCGGCATGCTCAGCGTGGCGTACGCGCTCGCGATCGCCTCGTTGCCGACCTTCGCTCGGCTGATGCGCTCTCGGGTGCTTGCCGAGCGCGAGCGCGATTACGTCCTGGCCGCACGGTGCTGCGGCGCGCCGGACCGGCGGATCATGTACCTGCACGTCTTGCCGAACGCGGTCGCACCGCTGCTGATCCAGATCAGCCTGGCGATGGGCTTCTCAGTGCTGGCCGAGTCGGCGCTGTCGTTCCTCGGGCTCGGCACCCAGCCGCCCGATCCGTCCTGGGGCAGCATGCTCAACGAGAGCCGGGCCTACCTGCGGACGAACCCCGGGTTCGGGATCTTCCCCGGGATGGCGCTCGCCACGCTGCTGCTCGGCCTCAACTTCCTGGCGGACGCCCTGCGCGACGCCCTCGATCCGCGCCGGACCAACGCCTGATGCCCGGTGTGTTAAGTGGGATTCGAGTAGTCGACTTCGGCCACTACATCGCCGGGCCGCTCGCCGCCACCATGCTCTCGGACCAGGGCGCAGACGTCGTCCACGTCGATCCGCCCGGTGGCCCGCGCTGGAAGTCCGACGCCGATGCCTTTCTGAACCGGGGCAAGCGCCGGATCAGCCTGGATCTCAAGCAGCCCGACGAGCTCGCCATAGCTAAGCGCCTCGTGGACCGTGCCGACGTCCTGATCGAGAACTTTCGACCGGGCGTGATGGCGCGCCTCGGCCTCGACCTGGCGAGCGCCCGCGAGCGCAACCCGCGCCTGATCACCTGCTCGCTGCCGGGATTTGCCGCCGACGACCCCCGAGCTGACATGCGCGCCTGGGAGGGGATCGTCGACGCCGCGACCGGCAACTGCCGCGCCCGCGTCGGCGAGGCGCCGCCCGATTGGGACACGTCGCTGCCGACCTACTCGGCGATCCCGCTCGCCTCGAACTTCGCGGCGTTCCTGGCCGCCACCAGCATCGTGATGGCGCTGGTCGCCCGCTACACAACCGGGCGGGGCCAGCACATCGAGATCCCCCTTTTCCACGCCATGTTCACCGCGATCGGTCCGGCCGGCGCCTACGTCACGGCCAACGGCCTCCACGAGCCGCGACCGATCGACCTCAACGGCAGCGGCACCTACCGCTGCGGCGATGGCCGCTACATCCAGTTCGATCCGTCCAACCACCGCTTCCTGACCTGGTTCGCACAGGCGGCCGGCATCTCGCACTGGGGGCCGGAGTACCTGGACATCGTGCGGCTGCGCGATCCCGCCGCCAACGCCCGCCTGCATGAACGCCTCGCCGAGCTGTTCCTGACCCGCCCGGCCGCGGAGTGGGAGGCGCTCGCCTACGAAGCCGGGGCCGTCTTGAACGTCGTGCGGACGGCGCAGGAGTGGCTCCAGCACGAGCACGCCCAGGCGATGGGCGCCGTCACGCAGGTGGACGATCCTGAGCTCGGTCCGACCGCGATGTCCGGCCTGCCGGTCCTGCTGATGGAGAGCCCCGGCGCCCCCGGAGGCCCCCGTCACCTCCCAGACGCCGACCGCGCCGCCATCCTCGCCGACCTCGAAACGGGCGCAACGGATGCGGGCGCAACGGACACGGTCGCGACGGATGTGGGCGCAATGGGGGCGCCCGCCCCCATTGCGCCCACCGGAAGTGAGGTCTCCCCGCTCCACAACGTCCGCGTCCTCGACCTCACTCAGGTCCTCGCCGGCCCGACCTCCGGCCGTCTCCTCGCCGAGTTCGGCGCCGACGTCGTCAAGATCAACGGTCCGCAGCGCCGGATCGGCAGCCACGGCTACCTGAACCGAGGCAAGCGCACCGTCCTCCTCGACGTCGAGTCCACCGAGGGCCAGCAGGTCTTCTGGAAGCTCATCGAGCGGGCGGACGTCGTGATCCAGAACTTCCCCCACGGCACGGCCGAGCGGTACGGCATTGGCTACGACCAGGTCCGCGCCCGCAAGCCGGACGTCGTCTACGCCTCGCTGAGTGTCCACGGACATCACGGTCCCTGGAAGCACGCCCGCGGCTACGAGCGGCAGGGCCAGGCCGTCACCGGCGTCATGGACCGCGTCGGCGAGGTGCCGGCGATCCTCGGGCCGTACAACCTGGTCGACATCGGGACCGGCGTGATGACGGCGTTCGCCGTCGGGCTCGGGCTCTACCACCGCATGCTGACGGGGAAGGGCCAGCACGTCCAGACGTCGCTCTCGCAGACCGCGACCTACCACCAGACGCCGTACATGCTCGACTACGCCGGCAAGGTCTACGACGAGCCGAGAGGCTGGACCGCCCTCGGGACCGGACCGCTCCAGCGCTTCTACCGGGCGCAGGATGGCTGGTTCTTCCTCGGGGCGAGGGAGTCAGACGCGGGGCGAGTGACGAAAGCAACTGGCGTCCAGACGGTTGGCGACCTGGAAGACCGCTTCCTGGAGCAGCCGTTGGCCGCCTGGGTCGAGCGCCTGCGCGCGGCCGGCGTCAGCGCCCAGGCCGTCGTCAGCCTGCCTGACCTGATGACGGACCCCTGGGTCCGCGAGCACGGCCTGAGTGTCAGCCAGTGCTCTGAGGAGGTCGGCGAGGTCACCTACCCGGGCCCGTCCATCCAGATGAGCGACACGCCGGTCAGGCTCGGCCCGCCGGCCCGCCAGCCGGGCGCGGACGGTCCGGCCGTGCTCGCCGAGGTCGGGCTGGCGGACGCCGTCGAGAGGCTTGAACGCCAGTGGGTACTGCAGACGACCAACCTGCCACGGGGCTGGTGACGCGGGGGAACGGGGCGTTGAGGAGGGGGTGAGGTCATGGACAGTCGAGTGCGGGCCGCCGAGCTGTACGTCAAGGCGCTGCGGACTGGCGAGGCGTCGGCCACGGCCCAGGTCGCGAAGTACCTGGCACCGGACGTCGTGCTCGACACCGTCGGCTGCCACATGTGGGGCAACGGCCCCGAGCACTTTGAGGGGTACGACGCCGTCCTCCACATGGTGACCGGGATCGGCGTCATGACCGGCGTCTACCGAACCGGCGCCTGGGCGAACCCCGAGCTGAGCGGCAATCAGGTCCGGGTGGCGGCCGATCTCGGCGGCGGCCTCCTCTCCTCTGCAGACCTGGTCTTCACCTTCAACGCGGACGGCAAGATCGTCAACGTCCAGCAGGTCAACAAGGGCGGCACACCAGCCCCCCAGACGGACACGATCCCGGACTTCGTCAAGGGGATCGTCAACGCGGCGCTGGCGAACAACACCCCGCTGATCGTCGCCTACACCGGCGAGGACGGCGCCCCGGTCCTCTCGCTGCGCGGCAGCACCCAGGCGTACTCTGACACCCAGTTGAGCATCTGGGTCCGCCACGCCAACGGCGGCATGGCGAAGGCGCTCCAGAAGAACCCGAGCATGGCGCTGATGTACCGCGACCCGCCAAACCGCACCACGCTCACCTTCCAGGGTCGCGGTCACTTCGACAGCAGCGATGAGGTCCGAAGCCGGGTCTTCGACCTGGCGCCAGAAGTCGAACAGCGGCACGACCTGGAGCGCAACGGAGCGGCGCTCATCATCGACGTCGATCGGCTCACGGGAAGCAGCCCGCGCGGCGGCGTGCGGATGGTGCGCCAGGGCTAACTCATTTCGTCAGGGAGGACACCGTGATCATCAATGTCGGCGAGCGCCAGTATGAACTGGTCGAGGGCTGGGGCGAGCTGCGTCCAGGGTGGATCTGGGGCCAGGTCGGCGCGGTCTGCGTGGACTCGGAAGACAACGTCCACGTCTTCACCCGCGCCGAGCACCCGTACCGCGTCTACGACAAGTCCGGCACGATGATCGACTCCTGGGGCGAGGGCATCTTCGAGGATGCCCACGGCATGTGCATCACCCCGGACGACACCTGCTATTTCGTGGACCGCGAGCCGCAGATCGTCCTCAAGTTCAACAAGCAGGGCCGGCACCGGCTGACCCTCGGGACGCGCGGCGTCCACTCCGACACCGGCTACACCCGTGACGTCCGCGTCGCCGGCGACCCGAACCTCTCGGGCGGCGGCCTGCCGATGCGTAACGGCGTCGGGTACGCCGGCCCGCCGTTCCATCACCCGACTGACGTCTCGGTCTCCAATACCGGCGAGATCTACGTCTCAGACGGCTACCGCAACAGCCGCGTCCATAAGTACTCCCCGGAGGGCCAGCTCCTGGCATCCTGGGGCGACGTCGGGCACGCCGAGGAGCTCAGAGGCACAAAAAACGGCCCCGGCCTCTTCCACACGGTCCACAGCGTCTGGGAGCACGACGACAAGGTCTACGTCGCCGACCGCGAGAGTAACCGGATCCAGATCTTCACGCCGGACGGCGAGTACCTCGACATGTGGACCGGCTTCGGCCGGCCGACCAAGCTGTACGTCGATCCCAGAGAGAACCTGATGTACGTCTCTGAGCTCGAAGACAGCTTCGCCATCGTGGACCTGGACGGGAACCTGATCGGGCGGCACGGCGCCGAGCGCAGCCACGACCCCGGCAAGTTCTGGGGGCCGCACGGCATCTGGACCGACTCGGAAGGCTCGATCTACGTGGCCGAAGTTCTGGAAGGCGCCCGCCTCCAGAAGTTCGCGCGGAGGAAGTAGCCGGTGCGGCCCTTCCGTTTCGGCCTGCAAGCGCCACGTATCACCGACCCTGACGAGTGGTTCGCGATAGCCGGGCGCGCCGAGCGGGACGGCTACTCCGCGTTGCTGGTACCCGATCACGTCGGCCGGCTCTCGACGTTCCCGGCCCTGATGGCGGCGGCCGGCGTCACCGAACGGATCTCTCTCGGCACCTATGTCCTCAACCAGGACTTCCGCCCGCCGGCCGTCCTGGCCCAGGAGGCGTCGACGGTCCAGATGCTGACCGACGGCCGGCTGTCGCTCGGCGTCGGCGCCGGCTGGGCGAAGCATGAGTACGCGCAGACCGGCCTCCAGTTCGACCCGGGCGCCGTCCGAGTAGCCCGCTTCGACGAGTACCTCCAGGTCGTCAAGGGACTGCTCTCGGCCCGCGAGCCGTACTCATTCGAGGGGCACTGGTTCCAGATCCGGGAGTATCCGCCGCTGCCGCACGTCGAGCGCTTCGGTCCCCCGCCGATCCTGGTCGGCGGCGGCTCGCGGCAGGTGCTCTCGGTGGCCGGGCGCCTCGCCGACAGCATCAGCGTCGCCACCAGAGCCACCCCTGACGGTCTCTTCGACGTCTCGAACATGACCGTCGAGGCGGTCGAGAACAAGCTGCGCTGGATTCGCGAGGCGGCCGGCGACCGCTACGACCAGATCGAGCTGAACATGACGATCCGCGAGCTGCACGTCGTCGACGATCGCCGCGCAGCCGCGACTGCCATCCTCGAGCGCTGGCGTGGTCCCGGCAGCCGCATGGCCCGCGTCGACGAGCTAAGCGAAGACGCGATCCTGGCCTCGCCCTACTTCGCAATCGGCACGGTCGACCAGATTGTCGAACAGCTGTCGGCGAACCGCGAGCGCTGGGGCTTCTCCTACATCCAGGTCGAAGGCCGGGACGTCGAGGCGTTCGCGCCAATCAAAGCGCGTCTGGACGGCCGATGATGGTTTCACCGTCAAGACCGTCAGCATTTTGTCTTTTTGTCATTTTGTCACGGGGGGTCCCCCGCACAGCACACCCTGGGGTTGGGGCGACACACACGCCAGGCCCGATCGCGGACGACGGGCTGGCAGGCAACGAAGTGCGACGACGCCAAGACGCTCGAAGACGAGTGAGGAGGATCTGATGGAGCTAACGACGAGTGGCCCGGGTGGCAGGGTTCGAGTCAGTCGGCGGACGTTGCTGGGGCTGATGCTGACGGCGTCGGGGGCGGCGCTGCTGGCAGCCTGTACGCCGCAGGCCCCGGCCCAGCCCCCTCCTTCGTCGGGGCAAGCTGCAGCCCCGGCCAAGCCGGCTGAGCCCGCGAAGCCAGCGGAGGCGGCGAAGCCTGCGGAGGCCCCCAAGCCTGCGGCGCCCGCCGCGCCTGCCGTGACCACCGCCCCGGCCGCTGCAGCTCCCGCCAAGCCCGCCGAAGCCCCGAAGCCCGCCGAGGCCGCCAAACCTGCCGGCCAGGTCGCCAAGCCCGGCGAGACGCCCAAGAGCGGCGGCACCCTGCGCTGGGGCATGGTCGGCGACATCGTGACCACCGACGGCGTGCTCTGGTCGCCCGCCGCCAACGAGACCACCGGTCAGACGTGCGACACGCTCGTCACCTACGACGATGCCCTGAAGCCGGTCGGCCGGCTCGCCGAGAGCTGGGACTTCAGCGCCGACAACACCAAGATCAAGATCAACCTCAGGAAGGGCGTCCAGTTCCACTCCGGCCGCGAGCTCACCAGCGACGACGTCGAATATAACCTGCTGCGTGTGCGCGATCCGAAGAACGGGTTCGCAGCCATCGTTGGGCCTGGGAGCGCCTGGTGGACCGGCATCGAGAAGCCGGACAAGTTCACCATCATCCTGACCTCCGAGAAGCCTCGGCCTGGCGTCTTCGACTTCCTCAACTACCTGCGCATCCAGGACAAGGACGTCCGCGACGGCCCGGACGGCAACACCAGGGTCGCCGGCACCGGCCCGTTCAAGTGGGTCGAGTGGGTGCCGGGGCAGTCCATCCAGATGGTGAAGCACCCCAACTACTGGGAGAGCGGCCGACCTTACATCGACGAGTATAAGATCACGATCTTCCGCGATCAGCAGTCGATGGTGGCTGCGCTCGAGGCCGGCAGCATCGACGTGGCCGCGCTTGCCCCCGTTCCAGATGCCGCCCGCCTCAAGGACAACGCTCAGGTCCAGATCATCGAGACGCACGACATCGGGCAGTTCTTCTACGCCTCGCTCAACGTCGGGCACCCGCCGATGGAGAACAAGCTGCTGCGCCAGGCGATCGCCTGGTCGATCGATCGCAAGCGGTTCACCGAGCAGATCATGAAGGGGTTCGTCGGCGAGCCGCGCAACCTGCCCTGGGCCGACATCTCCCCGGCGTACGACAAGGCGAAGAACTCGACCTACGGGTTCGACCTCGACAAGGCGAAGGCGTTACTGGCTCAGTCCGGCGTCTCGAACGTCGAGTTCGACATCAACTGGGCGCTGGCCGGGTTCCAGGCCGAGTACGCCGCCATCGCCCAGGTGATCCAGTCTGACCTGGCGAAGATCGGCATCAAGACGAACCTGAAGCCGACCGACCCGGCCGCGTTCGCCTCGACCGGCGCCGGCCAGAAGCCGACCTACAACGGGATGCGCCTGAGCGCTGGCGCGTTCGCGCAGCTCGGCGAAGCGGCCTCAGAGTTTGCGCTCAGCCGGGTGATGGGGTACGCCTCGAACCAGTCCAGCTACTACGACCCGAAGTTCGAGGAGCTGGTGATGAACGCGTCCACCGAGCCGGACGCGGCGAAGCGGAAGACGATCTACAACCAGATCAACGACTACCTGCTGGACGCCGCCTACTGCCTGGTGTTCAGCGCCTACTCGAACATCATGGCCGCGCGCGCCAACGTCCGAGGGCTGCGCTGGGAGCCCTCGACGGCGGTCACCGTGCGCGACATGTGGCTGGCGTGATGCGGACCTCACCGCCAGCAGGTGCAACGGAGGCGGGCGCTACCTCGCTTCGGAGGTCCCGGGGGTGACTCAGGCGCCGACCAGACGACTGCTCTACCTCGGCGTGGACGACGCCGTCGCCCGCGCTCGAGAGCTTGCCCCACGCCTCCGCGAGCGCGTCCCCGAGGCGGAGGCCGGCCGGCGCCTGCCCGACGAAACCGTCCGCGACCTGCTGGAGAGCGGTTTGCTGCTCCTCCTGGTCCCGCGCTCAATGGGCGGCTCGGAGCTCAACTACGACACCGTCCTGGACGTGACGGCCGTCCTCGGCGAAGCCTGCGCCTCCACCGGCTGGGTCTACGCCCTCTGGACCGCCCACCTCTGGATGATCGCCCAGCTTCCTGAGCACATCCAGGATGCCGTCTTCCGCGATCCCGAGACTGAGCCACTGGTCTCGTCGTGCGTCAACACGGTCGGCAAGCCGATCCGCGTCGAGGGCGGCTACCGCTGGACCGGCAAGGGGTTCTTCTCCAGCGGTGTCGACCATGCCCACTGGCTCACGCCGGCCATGGAGGCGCCGAACGACGACGGCACGACCGACCGGCGCTGGTTCTTGATGCCGAGATCCGACTTCGAGATCGTGGATGACTGGTTCACGATGGGTCTCAAGGGGACCGGCAGCAAGACGATCGTCGCGAACGATGTCTTCATCCCGGACGAGCGCGTCCTGCTGGTCAAGGACATGACCGCCGGCATCGCGCCGGGTGCGCGCATCCACAGTGGCGCCCTCTACCAGGCCGGCTTCGAGTTCGTGTTCAGCCTGCCCGTCGGCATGCCGGCGCTCGGCCCGGCCCGGGCGTTCCTCAAAGTGTTCCAGGAGCGGATCCGCGCCCGGATCAACGGCGACAACCCGGTCCTCGCCCGCGAAGCGATGACCAGCCTCCCCCGGCTCGCGCGGGCCAGCGCCGAGATCGACGCCGCCTACGCCTTGCTGCTCCAGAACGTGCGCCAGTACTGCTTCGCGCCCGCCAGCCAGTTCACCGACCTGGACCGGACGAAGTGCCGAGCGCAGACGTCGTACGCCGCTCAGCTCTGCCGACGCGCCGTCAACGACCTGTTCGAGTCGAGCGGCGGCAGCTCGCTCTTCGAATCGTCCGACATGCAGCGCCTCTGGCGAGACACCAACGCGGCGGCGGCCCATCACGGGCTGACCTGGGACATCCGCGCCACCGAGTTCGGCCGGGTCCTGATGGGCCTGCCCGCTGCCGAGCCAACCTGAGGAAGACGACACGAGACAGGATGTACAGGATTGACAGGATGAAAAATGCAATCCTGTCAATCCTGTACATCCTGTCCAAAGACGTAGCCGAGGTATCAAGAGGGAGTGCATCTTGAGGCACAACACCGACCGGATTCTCACCTCGCACGCCGGCAATCTGCCGCGTCCGGACGACGTCAACGAGCTGCTGGCCCAGGGCCCGAGCAAGCGCGACGCTTTCATCGCACGGCTGCCGAGCGCGGTGGCAGAGATCGTCGACAAGCAGATTGCGCTCGGCGTGGACATCGTCAACGACGGCGAGTACATCAAGGCCGGCAGCTACACCGGCTACATCCACGAGCGCGTGACCGGCTGGGAAGTGAAGCCGATCGACCCGAACAAGCCGCCGAAGCGGGCCGGCGTCGCCGAGCGCGACCGCCGCGACTTCCCCGGCTTCTACGAGTCCGGCCTCTGGCTCTCCGGGTCTGGCGGCCCGATCCGGCCGGGCTTCTTCAAGCCGGACGCGCCGGCCCGTCCTACGACGGAGCGCGTCTGCACCGGCCCCGTCAAGTACACCGCGCATGAGGTCGTCAAGCAGGACTGTGCCACCCTCAAGGCCGCGCTCGAAGGGAAACCCGCGGATGGGTTCGTGGCGGCGCTCGGGCCGCTCAGCCTGGGCGCTGGCGCCCGCAACGAGTACTACCCGAGCGAAGAGGCGTACATGATGGCCGTCGCGGAGGCGGTCCACGACGAGTACAAGGCGATCACCGACGCCGGCTTCGTCGTCCAGATCGACGAGCCGGAGTTCGCGACCTCCTGGATGTTCTACCCGGACTGGTCCATCGAGGAGTACCGCACGTACCTGGAGTTCTGCGTCGACGTCATCAACCACGCGCTCGAGGGCCTGCCAGAGGACCAGATCAGGTTCCACGTCTGCTGGGGGAGCGGCCACCGCCCGCACGTCAACGACATCGAGCTGAAGTACATCGCGGACCTGCTGCTGAAGATCAACGCCCAGCAGTACGGGGTGGAGGCCGGCAACGTCCGTCACCAGCACGAGTGGCAGGTCTGGAATGAGGTCAAGCTGCCGGACGGCAAGATCCTGATGCCGGGCATCATCAGCCACGCCACGGACCTGGTGGAGCACCCGGACCTGATCAAGGAGCGGCTGCTCAACTACGCCAGCATCGTCGGCAAAGAGAACGTCCAGCCCGGAACGGACTGCGGCATTGGGTCACGGGTGGGGCACGAAGAGGTGGTCTGGGCGAAGCTCCAGACGATGGCCGAAGGCGCCCGCCGCGCCTCGATCGAGCTCTGGGGCTGACCCAGGACCACGGGAGGCTTGACTGAGCAGGACAGCCGTGAGGGGCTGACCACCCTTTCGGATGGCCCACCACTGCCTGTCCGGGCCACAATCCCCGCGAACGCGGTCAGGACGGCCGCCGGGAGGGGATCGGGACGTGCACGCTGACACGGTAGTGGCCACCACCCAGCAGGACGGCGGCACCGTACGGGGGCTCCGCGAGCGCGCCGTCGCCGTCCGACGCCGAGTGATCCAGATGGTCCAGGCGCTTGGCCACGGCTATCTTGACCAGGGGCTGGGGGCTGCCGACATCTTCACCACGCTCTACTTCCACGAGCTGGCCCGCGAACCCGGCCAGCCGGTCGACGCCTGGCTCGCCGATCCAGACCGCGACCGTTTCGTCCTCTCGGTCGGGCACTACGCGATCGGCCTGTTCGCGGTGCTGGCGGAGCTGGGCGTCTACACCGACGGCGAGCTGGCCACGTACGGTTTCGACGGCAGTGACGTCGAGCAGAACGCGACCGAGTTCGCCCGTGGCTTCGAGGTGACGGGCGGCTCGCTCGGGCAGGGGCTCTCCCAGGCGATCGGCATGGCCCTCGGCGGCCGGCTCGCCGAGGCCGAGGGCCGGCGACCGTTCTGCGTCTACACCCTGGTCTCGGATGGCGAGCTCCAGGAGGGCCAGGTCTGGGAGGCGATCATGTCGGCCGCCCACTACCGCCTCGACACGCTAATCGCCCTGTTCGACCTGAACAAGCTCCAGGCGGACGGACCGCCGGCCACCGTCATGGGGATTGAGCCAGTCCACGAGAAGCTGCGTGCTTTCGGCTGGAACGTCAGTCGGATCGACGGCAACGACCTCGAGGCGTTGCTGGCCGCTTTCGCCGACGCCCGCCGGGTCAAGGGCCAGCCGAGCGCCATCGTCTGCGACACCGTTCCTGGCAAGGGCGTGCCGAGCGTCGAACTTCGTACCCAGGTCCACTACGTCCGCCCGCGCGATCCGCGTGAGCTGGACGGACTGGTGGAGGAGCTGGAGACGGAGGCCGCGCGCCTAGAAGCGGAGGCTGCACGATGGCGATGATCGACGCCGCGATGATGGGTGCCGTGTCGGCCGAAGCCCAGGCCGTGGACGCGCCGTTCGGGCGGGCGCTGCTCGCTCTCGGAAAGGCCCGAGCCGACGTCGTCGGGCTCTCGGCTGACCTTTCCAAGTACACGGACATCGGGCCGTTCGCCGAAGCGTTCCCCAGCCGCTTCTTCCAGACGGGCATGGCCGAAGCGAACATGATGGGCATCGCGGCCGGGCTCGCCCGTGCGGGGTACATGCCGTTCGTGACGACGTACGGCGTCTTCGCCAGCCGCCGCGCCTTCGATCAGGTGGCGATGGCGATCGCGCTGGGACGCCAGAACGTCAAGATCTTCGCTTTCCTGCCGGGCCTGACCACGCCCGGTGGCCCGACTCATCAGGCGATCGAGGACGTCGCGCTGATGCGGACGCTGCCGAACATGACGGTCATCGACCCGGCCGACGCTCGGGAGCTTCAGCAGGTCGTCCAGGCCGTCGCCGCGCATGACGGCCCGGCCTACGTGCGCGGACTGCGCGGCGTCGTGCCGATCGTGCTGCCGTCCGAGTATCAGTTCGAGATCGGGAAGGCCCGGCTGCTGCGGGACGGTCGGCACGTTGGCCTCGTTTCGACCGGCATCATGACCGAGCGCGCCATCGCCGCTGCCGACCTGTTAGACCGGAGCGGTATCCGGGCGGCGGTGCTCCACGCCAGCACCCTCAAGCCGTTCGACACGGCGGCAGTCCGGACTCTGGCATCCAGGGTGCCGGCGGTCTTCAGTATCGAGAACGGTACCGTCGTCGGCGGGCTCGGGAGCGCCGTCGCCGAGGCGCTGGCCGGGGCCGGCTCGGGCACCAGGCTGACGATGCTCGGCGTCCAGGATCACTTTCCGGTCGCCGGGTCATTGGAGTTCCTGCTGGAGAAGTACGGCCTGACGCCGGCGGCGATCGCCGAGACGGTCGCCGCCTCGCTCGCGGCTGCCGAGCGCGTCGCCAACGCCACCGATATGGACTGCACGGGAGGGCTGAGCTGATGCGTGCGCTGGTGTACATCGGCCCCGAGCAGCTCGAGCTGGAGGAGATGGCGACGCCAGTCCCAGAGCCTGGCGAAGCGCTGGTCCGGATCCGTTACGCCGGCATCTGCGGCACGGATCTCCACCTCTGGCACGGCGAGATGTCCGCTGTCCGCCCGCCGGTCGTGGTCGGCCACGAGCTGGTCGGCGAGGTGGTGGAGGACACGACCGAACGGCTCCCAGTGGGGCAGCGCGTCGCCGTCGAGCCGCTGCTGGTCTGCGGCGCCTGCCTGGCGTGCCGAAGCGGCGCCTCCCACGTCTGCCGGAGCCTGCGGGTCCAGGGTGTCCACGCCAACGGCGGCGCCGCCGAGCTGCTCGCCACGCCCACCCACCGTCTCCACCCGATCCCTGACACGCTCTCCTGGGAGGCCGCCGCCTGCACCGAGCCGGCCTCGGTGGCCGTCCACATGGTCCGGCGGGCCGGCATCGAAGTCGGCGATACCGTGCTGGTGCTCGGCGCCGGTCCGATCGGCTTCCTGGTGGCGAGCGTCGCGCGGGCGGCCGGAGCCCGGCGCGTGCTCGTCTCCGAAGTCAGCCAGTCCAGGCTGGCGCTCTGCCAGCAGGCCGGCATCGAGACGATCGACGCGGCCCAGGCTGACCCGGTCGCCGTCATTCGCGACCTGACGGACGGCGAGGGCGCCGACGTCGTCGTCGAGGCTGTCGGGCACCCGGCCACCGTCGCGCAGATGGTCGCCGCCTGCCGGGTGCGCGGCCGGGTCCTGGTCGGCGGGATCGGCGGCGCCCCGTCGCCCGTCGACCTGGCGTCGGTCGTGTTCAAGGAGCTGACGCTGGTCGGCTCGCGGGTCTACGAGTCGCGCGACATGGCGACGGCGCTCTCGCTGCTTGGGAGCGGCGCCCTGAACGTGGACGGCCTGGTGACGCGGACGGTCCCGCTGGAGAGCGCCGTGGTGGACGGCTACCAGCGGCTGCGCGACTCGCGCGACGAGATGAAGATCCTGCTCGCACCGTAGCGCTGTTGACCCGGAGCGATGGACGCTCGTATCCTGGCCGCGTGAACGTGGACGGGGCGTGTCCCCCGCCCGTCAGAGGCACGAAGTGGCGGGGGACGAGCCCCCGCGCTACGAGGTCGGACGACGTATCCGGCCTGCCAGACACGGCATGTGGGTGCGTACCTGATGCATGGGAGATGGTGGCGGATCGGAGCCGAGGCGGCGCTGGTGCTCGCCGTCGCCGTCGTCGCCGTGTCCGTGTTCGCACGGGCGCCCGCCAAGCAGGCCGGCGACGAGGCGAACTGGCTCGGTACCGCCCGCTACTTCCTGGTGCTGTTCGTCCGCCACGACGTCTCGGCCGAGGCGTGGCCGGATAGCTACTGGACGCGCACCCAGCCGATGATCCCCCGCTACATCATGGGCGGCTGGCTCTGGGCTCGCGGCTACGAGTACGAGTGGCTCGACCCGAACTTCGACCACACCAAAAAGTGGTTCACCAACGAACGCGAGGGCAAGGCTCCCACCGAGGCAATTCTGACGGAGGCCCGCGTCCCGATGCGCGCGCTGACCGTCGTCGCGGCCGTGCTGCTCTACGGCGTCGTACGGGTGATGGCCGGGCCAGTCGGGGGGGTGGTGGCGGCGCTGCTCTTCTGCGGCAGCTCGTACGTCCCGCTGCACATGGTCCGCGCGATGGGCGAGCCGCCGTTCATCGCCTTTCTGCTGGCGGCGTTGCTGGTCAGTCTGGTCGCCATCAAGCGCGGCGCGCTGCGTGGTCCGCGCGTCGGCCTCGGCCTCGTGGCGGGCCTGTTGCTCGGACTCGCGTTCGCCTCGAAGCTCACGGCGATCATCGCGATCGTCGCCGTCCTGCTCTGGGGCAGCTGGGCGGCCCTGGGGGGCCTCGTCGCGCGGCGCCTATCGATGCTTCGGACGCAGGTGGATGGTCGTCGCCGGCTGGTCTGGTCGCTCGGTGTGGTCGCCGTCGCGATTCTGACGTTCAGCGTCACGAACCCGTTCCTCTACCACGATCCAGTCGGACGCTCCTGGCTGCTGTTCAAGAACCGCCAGGCCGAGATGATGGTGCAGGCCGAGCTAGACCCATCGCGGGCGGCCATGACCCTGCCGGAGCGCGTCGAGCAGGTCTGGAAGTACAGCTTGATCGAGGATACCTGGGCGCACACCCGGCTTCGCTGGCCACTGGAGGCGGCGCTGGCCGTCGTCGGCCTGGCGTGGCTGGTCGTTCGTGCTGTGCGGCTCCAGCCGGGCGCGGACGCCTTCCTGCTGCTCTGGGTGCTCGGGTTTTTCGGTGGGGTGACCGTTGGCCTGGGCTACGTGCTCGATCATTACTTCATGCCAACCGCGACGATGGGCCTGATCCTCGGCGGCCTGGCGATCGGGTGGAGCGCACGGCTGGTCTGGATCGGTGCCCGACGACTGGCTCAGCGGGCTTTGACGAACAGTCGGCCGCCGTTCGCGAAGGAGTCCGCCAGCACGTAGCCGGGCGGCGGCGTGCCGCGACGACGGAGCTCGTCCCAGGCCCGCCAGCTCCGAGGCGCATCGGCGATGGCGACCTGCCCGGCCACGTAGATGGCGTCGACACTCATGCCGAACCGCTGTTCGAGATCGTCGGTCGCTTCAACGGTCGGCGGCAGCGGGACGGCGCGCCGATCGGCCTGCCAGGCGACGCTCCACGGCACGTTCGAGGCGACGACCTGTCCCGGCCCGACCACCTCGGCGAGCCGCGCCAGGTTCTCAGGCCGGGCCTCGACCTCGCCGGTCCGGGTGGGCGGTCCGGGCGGCTGAGCGGGCGGGACCAGGAACGGCCAGATCGTCCAGATGCCCGGCCCGATCAGGAGTAGCGCGACGGCCACCTGTGCTGGGATCTGGAGCGGACGGACGGGCAGCATTCTGACGAGCCGGCTCGCCTCACCGGCCACGATCACCAGTAGCAGCGGCACCAGCGGCACGAAGTGGCGCTGGAGATTGAGTCCCAACGTCGACGCGAGGGCCGCACGGAGCAGCAGCGCGACGAGCAGGAAGGCCACCAGACACAGGCCCTCACGCTGACGTCTCCGGACCGCCCAGGCCAGGGCGAGCACGCTGGCTGCTCCGCCGGCGATCAGCCACGGCCAGCCGAGCAGCTTGCGAAGGTGGTCCGGCGTCGCCATGAGCTCCTGCCCCGCGATCCGGAGCGCCCGGGTCGGGTTGCGCGTCCAGGCTTCGGCCGGGTTGACGTACTCCGGGAGGTACCAGCCGAGCCCGTCCGCCCGGCCGCTGGCCTGGGCCGCGATCGAGGCCGGCTGGAGGTTGAAGAGCGGCGTGCCGGCGACGACCATCAGGTAGAGCGCCCACGGCAGCACGACGACGAGGGCCGGACCGAGGAAGAGCCCGGCCGCACGGACTCGGTCAGGGCGTGGGAGCAGCCAGAGCGCGAGGATCGGCAGGGCCAGCAGCGCTGTGTCGTAGCGGTTCAGGACGGCCAGGCCGAACAGCAGCCCGCCGAGGAGGAGGGAGCCCCTACCCCCCAGCCCCCTCCCCCGCGCACGGGGGAGGGGGAGCGGGTCTCCCTCTCGCGCCCGGATGGCCCCCTCTCCCTTTGGGAGAGGGTTGGGGTGAGGGTCGCCCTTCGGAATGACGCAGGCAAGCACGGCCAGGATCAGCAGCCCGAGCAGCGGCTCGGTTAGCCCGGTCAGGCTGTAGTTGACCAGGAGCGGCAGGAACGCGGCGGTCAGGCCGGCGGTGAGGCCAGCCCACGGACCGTAGACGCGGGCGCCGAGCGAGGCGGCGCAGCCAGCCGTCAGGACGAACGCCAGTCCGGCCGGCAGATGGACCGCCTCGTCGTTCGGGCCGAACGCCAGAAAACCAGGCGCCATCAGCGCTGGCGTCAGTGGGAAGCGGACGATGTTCGGCCACGCGGGGACGCCATCGCCGTCAGCGGTGGTTGCGCCGCGCCGGGTCAGGTAATCCAGCCCGTTCCAGGGCATGAATCGGGTCGTGGGGCCGCGGCCGGATGCGAGCTGGCGCCCGAGTTGGGCGTAGTCCTGAGCGTCCGGATCGGCGAGCCAGTGGGGCTGGGCCTGGAAGTAGAGGACGAAGACGACAGCCGTGACGATCGTCGGCAGCAGCACGGCGAGGGCGCGGTTGGTCACGCGGCCGGGAAGAGCGGCAGGATCTGCTGGCTCGTGACGTGGACCAGGCCGAGGTCGGTGATCTTCACCTCGGGGATGACCGGCAGGGCGATCCCCGCCAGCGAGAGGATCGGCGAGCGGGTGCCGGCCAGGATGCCGAGCCCGGCCGCCTTCTGGTTGTACGCCTCGACACGCGGCCCGACGGCCTCGACCGGCTCCGGCGTCATCAAGCCGGCCAGCGGCAGCGCCACCGTCGCCACGATCTGCCCGTCGTTCGCCAGGGCGAAGCCGCCCCCCTGCTCGGCGAGGGCCCGGGCGACCAGCAGCATGTCTGAGGGGCTCGTGCCGGCGATCACCATGTTGTGACTGTCGTGGGCCACCGTCGTACCGTGGGCGCCCGAGCGGATGCCCAGGCCCTTGAGCACGCCGACGAACGGCGGTCGACCCTGGCCGTGGCGGCCCGTCACCGAGACGTAGCAGTACTCCGGAGGCAGCGGCCCGACCAGCCCGCCCTGGACCCGCGCCCGCAGCCGCCCAGCCACCGTCATGCCGCGCTCGCCGAACTCGATGGTCGTCAGCTCAACCTCGCCTTCGTCGATCGGCGCCTTGATCGCGAAGTCGGCCTCGGTCAGGTCGGGGATGCGGATCGTGTTCTGGAGCGGCGCCGGCACCGTGCTCTCGATCGGCACGATCAGCTCGCCCTCGGAGACGACGTGCCGGCCCTCGACGTACACCTCCTGGACCTGCATCCGCGCCAGCGAATCGACCAGCACAAGGTCGGCGAGGTAGCCGGGGCCGATCGCGCCCAACTCGTAGTGGCGGTAGCGCATGGCGCCGTTGAGGGTGGCGTAGCGGATGGCAAGCGGGGCCGGGATGCCGGCCTCGATCGCCAGCCGCACGACCCGGTTCATGTGGCCGCGCTTCAGGACGTCGTCCGGCTCGATGTCGTCCGTGCACATCGTCAGGTTGACGGCGTGCGGCACCTGCTCCCACGCCTTCGCAGCCTCGCCGACGTAGTGCCCAAAGCTGGAATCGCGGATGTGGATCACCATGCCGGCTCGCAGCTTCTCGAGGATCTCCTCCCACCAGCGGCTCTCGTGGTCCGAGGTGACGCCGGCCGCGAGGTACGCCTGGAGCCAGCGACCGCTGACGCGCGGCGCGTGCCCCTCGTTGACGACGCCCCGGTCCAGCCCGACCTGGACGATCCCGGCCATCCTGGCGTGGTGGTTGATGACGCCCGGGTAGTCCATGATCTCGGCGATGCCGACGACGCCGGGGAGCCGAAGGAGCTGGTCGATCTCGGCCGGGCCGAACTCGGCGCCGCTCGTCTCGAGGCCGGGCACCGGCGGCACACACGACGGGATCGTCGCCCAGATCCGGACGGGCAGTCCGACGCTCGCCTCGATCATGTAGCGGACGCC
>Ga0209382_10001804_pt1 | contig 32904 bp, 34 predicted proteins | sample SoiMetdeltSBSDD5_FD_187599 | JGI IMG/M metagenome (GOLD analysis project Ga0209382, IMG submission 187599) | Bulk soil microbial communities from a Populus tree surrounding site in Tennessee, USA - Soil MetaG P. deltoides SBSDD5 (SPAdes) (version 2) | ecosystem: Environmental > Terrestrial >...
GCGGATTTGCTGGCGGAGTGGAGGGTGCTCGGTGTGCGCGACGACGTCAGCTACGTTACCCGCGCCGGCGACCGTAGCGTGACCGTCATCGGCGCGCGCCCCGGCGAGCGCACGGTGCCCCAGGTCTGGCTCGATCCCGACCGTGGTGTGGTGCGCTTCGTGACGCGCGAGAAGCTGCCGACCGGCGAGGGCGTGATCGACCTCACGCTGACCGAGCACCGCCCGCTCGTCGGCGGCTTCCCGCTCGCACACCGGCAGGAGGCGTACGTCGACGGCAAGCTCGTGGTCCGCGTGCTCGTGCGATCGGCGGCGGTCAACACCGGCCTCGACGACGCGCTCTTCGACCCCGACGCCCTTCGCCGCGGCCGGTAGGGCGTGGCGCGGGTCACGATTCGCCGCGTCGGTCGTCGCGACGTCGCGATCATCCGGCGGCTGGTGCAGCTCTACATCTACGATCTCGTCGGCGAGCGCTGGGGCGTCGAGCGCGACGGCACTTACGCTCCGCGCGCGTGGCACCGTCAATTCTGGCGGCGCGACGATCGTCATCACTTCGTCGTGCGTGTGCGCGGTCGGCCCGCGGGCTTCGCGCTCGTGCGCGAGCTGCCGGCGGTCGGCAGCCTGCGAACGCGGGAGATGACCGAGTTCTTCGTGCTACGCACGTATCGGCGTCGCGGCATCGGCACGCGCGTCGCCCGCGCCCTCTTCGCGCGCTTCCCCGGTCGCTGGGAGCTGTCAGTGCTCACCTGGAACCTCACAGCGCGGCCGTTTTGGCGCCGCGTCATCCGGCGCATCGCCGTCGGACGAATCACGACACACGCCCGCCGCAAGGGGGACCTCACATCCGTCGTCTGGCACTTCGAGACGGCGGGCCGACGGAGACGCTCGGATGGCCGGCGATCCAGAACCGCAGCGGCAGGTCGACCGAGCGCGTGACCCCGACGCGTGGGCCCCGCGCGATGCGGAAATCGCGCGGCCGGTCCGGCGGCAGGATGACGAGCGCGCCCCGCGTGAGGTCGGCGCCGTTGTCGCGCGAAGACAGCCCGAGCGCGCGCGTGAGATTCCCCGGACCGCTGGCGAGACGGCGCGCGCCGGGCGACACGCCGCGCCGACGCGCCATCGCGATCATGCCGGTGCGCGGCTCGAGCGCGCGGATGAGCACGCAGCCGGGACGCCCCGCGGGGTTGGTGATCGCGTTCAGGCAGTAGTGGACGCCGTAGTTGAGATAGACGTACGCGTGGCCCCCGGCGCCGTAGAACAGATGATGGCTGCCGGGCCGGAACGCGGCGTGCGAGGCCTCGTCCTCCGGCCCGAGATACGCCTCCACCTCGGCGATGCGACCGGACGTCGGTGTGCGCCCTCGCCGCGAGACGACGATGCACCCCAGCAAATCGCGAGCGACGGCGGGCGCGGGACGAAGATAGAACGCTCGTGGAAGCGGCCTAGGTACGACCGAGCTTCTCCGCCACCAGCCGCTCGAGTGACTCGAAGTCGAACGCGGTTGCCGTGCGGCTGGGCGGCGGTGCTTCGGTCTTGAGGCCCGTCTCGCTGATGATGACGCAGTAGGACTGCGCGGGATCGAGCTCTCTGGCCGCGAGCATCCGGGACAGCACCGCCAGCGTCGCCACGCCCGTGGGGCCGGCCCACACGCCTTCCGTGCGCGCCAGCATTGTTTGCGCTTCCAGGATCTCCTCGTCTTCGGCGTCGCCGGCGGCGCCGCCGCCCTCGCGTAGCAATCGAAGCACCCACTCGCCCTTGCGTCCGGGATTGCCCGCCGCCAGCCCCTCCGCCACCGTGTAACCGATCTTCAGCGGCTCGAGCGCGCCTCCGGAGCGGAATGCGCGCGCGATCGCGTTCGCGCGCGTGGCCTGTGCGGCGACCATGCGCGGTATCCGCGGGATCCAGCCCGCGTCGCGAAGCTCGCGGAAGCCGCGCGCCGCGGCGATGAACGTCTCGCCGACGGCCACGGGCGCCACCACGACGTCGGGCGGGCGCCAGCCGCTCTGCTCCGCGATCTCGTAGCCGATCGTCTTTTTGCCTTCGTGCTTGTAGGCGTTGCGTGACGCGCCGCAGTCGAAGAACAGGCGCGACTCCACGAGCCGGTCCCAGTGCGTGATCAGATCGTCGTAGACGCCCTTGTAGAGGACCAGATCGGCCGTGGTCGCGGCCATGTGCAGGAGCTTCGGCGCCGACGCGCGCTCGTAGGCGAAGATCAGCGAGCGCAGGCCCGCGCGCGCCGAGTACGCAGCGATGGAGGAGCCGGCGTTGCCGCTCGACACGACCGACGTCGCCCTGAATCCGAACTGAAGCGCGGCGGCGACGCCCGTCGCCGACGAACGATCCTTCACAGTACCGGTGGGATTCGCCCCCTCGAACTTGATCGCCAGGCTGCGCACGCCGAGTGTTTTCGCGAGTCGCGGGCAGTCCAGGAGCGGCGTGCCGCCCTCGCCGAGCGTCACGCGATGCGCCGGGTCGGCGATCGGCAGCACGGGAGCGTAGCGCCAGAGACCGTAGCCCTGGAGCATCTTCGGCCCATCGCGCCGCAGCGGCTCCAGGTCGTAGCGCAGCTCGAGCAAACCGCGGCACTTCTCGCACTCCAGGCAATAACCGAGCGCGTGCACGGCGCCGCAATCGATGCAGGTGAGGTCGCGCGCGAGCGAGGACGTCGTCACGGCCGGGTGCCGGTCTTGAAGCGCTCGTCCAGCACGTGCAGCATCTCGTCGACACGATGGGCGAGCGTGTGCTCGGCCAGCGCGCGACGTCGCGCGTTTTCGCCGATGTCGCGCGCCTCGTCCGGCCGAGCCAGAAAATGATCGAGCACGCGGCGCAACTCGCGGAGATCTCGGTATACGAGGACCTCGTCGCCAGGCTTGAAGAGCGGCGCCAGCTCGTCCTTGGCGTCAACCAGCTGGCAGGTGCCTGCGGCCGCCAGCTCGAACGTTCGCGTGTTCACGCCCACGATGTCGTTCATCGGGTGATGGTGGTTCAGCGAGAGCGTCGAGCCGGAATAGACGCAGAGCTTGTCGTGGCCGAAGACCGGCCCGCCGGCGACAAGACCCCGGACGACGGGATCGGGGCTCCGGCTCCAGCCCGCGCCCCAGAGGCGCAGCGGCGCGTCGGCCAGCTCGCGTACGAAGCGCTCACGGTAGTCGTAGCGGCTGCCCACGAAGGACACCGCGGCCGCGAAGCGTCGTTTCTCGTGGGCCGACAGGACGACGGGATGATGCTGCGCGGGCACGCAGTACATCGGCAGATAGTGGAGATTGCGCAGCCCGACCTGCTGCAGGCTGCGCATGGCATACCGCTCCTTGGTGAAGAAGACGTCGTAGGCTTCGATGCAGCCGAACGGGATCATCCACAGCGGGTTGTCGGGGAAGAAATTGACGAAGAGCGTGTCGCCGCGCGCCTTCACGCGGCGCACGAGATTCGGCGTGATGGGCCCGCCCTTGATGACGAACACGACGTCCGGGCGCCAGGACGAGCACGCGCGCTCCAGGAGTCGGAGGATCCACAGCTGGTAGGCGGCCTTCGTCGACTTGTTCTTGTAGAGCGCGTTGTCGCGCCGATACTCGAACAGGCGCACGGTGTGACCGCGCGCGGCGAGCTCGTCGCCGAAATCGACGCCCATGAGCCCTGCGCGATTGAACGGAACGACGACCAGCCAACGCACGGCCGGTAGCGTAGCACACGGTAACGAAGCGAAAGGGGGCCCGGGGGTTCAGGCTACGGCGGTGGCGCGGAGCTGGCGGAACCGAACGCCGAACAACGGATCGAACAACGCGGTGGTCGCGATGAGCGCCACGTCGGCGCCCTCGCGCAGGAGATGATCGGCACGCTCGACCGTGGTCACGCCGCCAACCCCGAGGATCGCGCGATCCCAGGCGCCGGCCTTCCTCCACGAGAGCATCTCCTCGATCTGTCGCGACGCGAGCGGCCACGTGTCCGCGCCCACGATCGTGGCGCGATCACGGCCGGGTCCTTCGAAGGCGGCGTTGCCGTCCTCCTCGACGACGCGACGCCGCACGCCGTGGGTCATGACGAAGCCGCTCGCCCAGGACGCGAGCTTGGTGGCCGTCTCGTGCAACAGGCGCGGCGTGCGAAAGACGCCGAGCTTGGCGAGCACGGGTTTGGGCATCGTGGTCCGCACGCGATAGAGAATCTGCGCGGCGAGCGGGATGTTCTCGTAGATGAGCTGCGGCTGCTCGGCGAACGGATCGCTCACCGCAAGGTGCACCTCGACCGCGTCGGCGCCGGCCTCGGCCGCCCACGCCGCGCAGCGGGCGTAATCCTGGATGAGCTGTTCGGCGTCCATGCCCGGCGCCCACGTTCCGACCACGCTCACGATCAGCACCTGGCCGTGACCGATGCGGTCCTTCGCTCGTCGGATGTCCTTGCGCCAGACCTCGGGCTCCGCCGAGGGGATGCCGAGCGAGACGGCCAGCGTCGGCTGACTCTCGATCGACGTGCGCTTGGTCGCGATCGCCGCGTGTTCCCGATTTTCGACGGCCCTGATGTTCGGCAGCGGGTGCGCCGGCATCGCCATCGAGCGCACGGTCTTGTAGGTGAGGACGTCGTAGCCCAGACGCGAGTACGCCTCGACCCACTTGCTGTTGAGCAGGGGGCCGGCGGCGATGCCGATCGGCGAATTCAGAACGTGATCGAGGAACTGACCGCCGGGTCCCGGCGGTACGCGGCGGACGCGCGGCAAGGTAGGGGAGTGACTGTAATTCCACGAGTACGACCGATCCAGACGGTAAATGGGCTGCGCGATGACCTTCACTCCCCAACGCGAAGTCAGCGGCAACCGCCACTATATCAAATAGTTACGAGGCGCTCAAGGCGTAAGCTCGTGTCAATGAATACAAATAGATAGGTCTGACCGAACCACTCGCGTGCCGTCGCTATGTTACCGTCGCTATGTGTTGAAGCTCGGGTCGCGCGGCACCTTGAGGATCGAGGCGACGGTCTCGACGAACTGATTCATGTCCACTGGCTTTTGGAAGTATGCCGCCCAGCCGGGGACGTCGCCGAGCGGGTAATCCTCGGAGAAGGCCGTCACAACCACCGCAGGGATCCGGCCGCCACGGTCTCGCGGCTGCTGGCGCAGCCATTTCAGGAACGTGGCGCCGTCCTCCCCGGGAAGCGCGAGGTCGGTCACAACGAGGTTGAGCTTGTGCGCGCCGACGTATGCCTTCGCCATGGCGATATTGTCGGCTTCGAGCACGATCGCGTCGCACGCGCGCAACACTTCACTGAGGAGCGTGCGATTGTCCTTGTCGTCGTCCACGACGAGGATGCTCAGACCTGAGAAGCTCAGACGCTGCCGGACAGGCTCGCTGGTCACGCGTGTAAGTTTATAACTCGCCTGCGGTGCCGATGCTAGGTAGAGCTACCGACGCACGCCGACACCGCTCACAACGTCGCCTATCTGAACGCGGGCATGACCTCGCGCGCGATCAGATCCAGCTCCTTCATGATGTGCGAGTGCGGCATCCCGGGAAAGAACGTCCGGCAGATCAGATGTGTCATGCCGTAAGACTCGACGAACGCTCGGATCTTCGGAATCACCTGATCCGGACCACCGATGAGAAAGCGATCGGCCATCAGCTTGTCGAGATCGGTGGCGATCGAGACGTCGATGAAGGGATGGCGCCAGCCGCCCGCGTATTCGCGGCGGTAGGCGACCATGATGTGCTCCTCGGCCAGCTCTCGCGCCTTCTTGTCGGTCTCCGCGATGATCAGATCGCGCGTGAGAGGCCACTCGGTGATGGCCTCGGTGCGTCCCGCCGCGCGGCGATTGGCGAGAAACTGCTCCTTGCCGCGGAGAAGCCGCGCCAGGTCCGCCGTCGGCCCGGGAATCCAGTTGTCGGCGAGCGTGGCCGCGCGACGAAGCGTGATATCGCCCCAGCCGCCGATCCACACGGGTGGGTGCGGTTTCGTCACCGGCTTGGGCTCGATGCGCCCCTCGACCGTGTAGTACGCGCCTCTGAACGACAGCCGCTCCTGCGTCCACAGACCCTTCATGATCGCCAGCTGTTCTTCGAACCGCGCGCCGCGCTTCTCGAGGTCGACACCGTACAGCGCGAACTCGTCGGGCTTGTAGCCGATCGCGATGCCGAGCGTGACACGGCCGTTCGACATCACGTCGAGCATCGCGACGTCTTCGGCGAGTCGGACCGGATGGTGAAACGCCGCCACGACGATGTCGGTGCCGAGCATCATCCTGGACGTGCGCGTGGCGAATCCGGCCAGCACCGGCAACGGGGACGGCCAGTAATGGTTGGTGACGGCATGGTGCTCCTCCATCCAGACGGAGTCGAATCCGAGATCCTCGGCCCGGATCACCTCTTCCAGCGCTTCCTTGTAATAGTGTCCGCCCTCGATCGGGATGAATCCGATCTTGAGTCGCGCCATCCGTCCTCCTAGGCGATCTTCCCGGGGTCGTAAAGTCCGGCGAGCGTGTGCAGGGCCTCGAAGAGGTAGTAGCTGCCCCAGATGAGCTCGTGGCGCGTGGCAAGATCGATGCGTGGGCTGTAGCAGCCATCGGTCAGCATGCCATCCGACCTCACGTGACGCTCCACCAGCGCGGCGGCGATGGCTTCGGCGGCCTCGCGGTAGGCGCGCGCCCGCTGCGGTGTCGAGGCGCGCGGCGCCAGCGTCAGCAGGCTCGCGGCGACGATCGCCGTCGCCGACGTGTCGCGGAACGTATTCGGAATTCTCGGGTCGTCGAAATCCCAGTAGGCGATCCGATCCGCGGGCGCGTGGGCGAGCCACCAGTCGGCGGCGCGCTCGGCGGCATCGCGGAACCGTGGCTCGCCCGACCAGAGGTGTGTGAGCGTCCAGCCGAGGATTCCCCATGCCTGCGCGCGCGCCCACGTGCTGTCGTCGCGAATGCCCTTGTGCGTGTAGCGCCGCAGCATCCGGCCGCTCGCGGGGTCGAACGAGGCGGACTGACACACCGAGCCGTCGTCGCGCAGGCAAAACTCGATGTGGCGCGCGGCATGGCGTATCGCGATGTCGCGCAAGGCGATGTCGCCGGTCTCGCGATGCGCCCAGAGCAGCAGCGCCGACGCCTGGACGGTGTCGACGTTCGCTTCACCGGCGCCGACGTCGGAGGCCTCCTCGGCCGCGGCGCCCAGCGGCAGCGCCTCTGCGCGCGCGTTGTAGGAGGACGCGAGCCCATACGCTCCGGCCAGCGCGACCTCGCGAGCCGATGCGTCGCCGCAGAGCAGCGCGCCCAGCGCCGCGCCGTAGTAGAAGAGGAAGCCGCGGAATACGGTGTCCGATCCGGCGCGCGGTCGTAGACGCGCGGTCCACTCGGCGGCCCACGCGCGTGCACGCGGATCGTCGCCATAGCGGGCAGCCAGCCACAGCATTCCGTTCCAGAACCCGCCGGTCCAGTCGCCCGCCGGCGACGTCGTCCACGCGCCGGTGGCGGGATCGGCGAAGTGCGGGAAGCCGGTCGTCACTGTCTCGGCGGTGTGTGCCACGCGCGCACGCATGGGGGCCAGCGCGTCGGTCCACCGCTGGGTCATTGCGCGAGGATACTACCGCTGCTAGCTTGTGGCACCACGTCGGAGGACACCAGTGATGATGTCGATGAAGGGTTTTCACACGCTCCGCGACCTGCCCGAGGAAAAGGTCACCGATAAGATCAGCCGTCGCATCCTCGTCGGCGACAAGGAGATGATCGTGTGGTGGTCGATGAAGGCCGGCGCGCATGCCGCCGCCCACCGCCACCCGCACGAGCAGATGTTCTGGATGATCTCCGGGCGCATGGACTTTCGACTCGGCGCCGAGCGCCGCACGTGCGGGCCCGGTGATCTCGCCGTCGTTCCAGGCGGCGTCGAGCACGAGGCGTGGTTCCCCGAGGACACCGAGGTCATCGACGTCTTCGCGCCGCCGCGCGAGGACTTCTTGCCGGGCGCCGGAGCGCCGGCGTACATGAAGCAACCCTGAGGGGGCATCCCTCGGGCCGCTGCTGAAGTATCTACCTGAGATTGACCTCTTCCTGCTTACATGGCAGCCGAGCTGCCAAACAGGGGAGGCGAATGATCCGACTGAGCGATGTGAAGGTCCGGCTGCAATACCGGTGGCGGGTGAGACAGCGGCTGATGGTGCTTCACTTCGCGCGGCTTCATGGTCCGAGTGCGGCTGGCCGGCGATATGGCGTGAGCGTTCGAACGATTCGCCGCTGGCGTGTGCGCTGGCGGCAGGGCGGTCTCGAGGGCCTGGTACCCCTGTATCCGCGGCGGCGAGGCCGCCGGGTCACGCCGAGGGTCATTGAGCTGGTCGAGCACGCACGGCGTGAGCTCGCGTACGGCGCCCAGCGGACGCAGGTGTGGCTCCGGCGCGTTCACAGCGTGCGGATCGCGATGGCCACCATACAGCGGGTCTTCCGCGACATGGGCTGTCCGCGCCTGCGACGGACGCGAAAGCGGGCGCCGCGGCAGATGAAGCTGTTTGAAAAGGCTGAGCCGGGAGAGAGCGTCCAGGTCGACGTCAAATTCGTGAAGATCGCCGGTCGCTGGGCCTTCCAGTACACCGCGCTGGATGACTGCACGCGCTTTCGCGTCCTGCGTCTCTACCGGCGTTTACACCAGAGTTCCAGCCTCGCTTTTCTCGCCGAGCTCTGTCGGGCGTTTCCCTTCCGCATCCGTCGGCTGCAGTGTGACAACGGGCAGGAGTTTCCGTTCGCCTTCGCGCTCGCCGTCCACGCACGAGGGATCCGCCACCGCTATATCAAGCCGCGCCGTCCGCAGCAGAACGGCAAGGTCGAACGGAGTCATCGAATCGATCAGGAGGAATTCTGGGGACGGCGCCGGTTCGACGACTTCGAGGCGGCCGCGGTCGGCCTGAGCGCCTGGGAGTCTCACTACAACCACGAGCGCTTCTCGATCGCGCTACAAGGGCGGACGCCAGCCGAGAAGCTTGCGGCCTTTTCGGCTGTTCCAGCAGCTGTCTAACGGAGGTGCGTAAAGCCGCCGACACGAACCGCAGGCACGAGGTCAATCTTGACGAGACTGAACAATCCCTCGGGCCGCTGCTTGACACTCGAGCAGGCGGCGCGCTATGTTCCCGGGCCGGTGGGGCTCTGCGCTCGCGAAGTGACCTGTTTCGCCGTCGCCAGAGGAGGTCGCGCCATGAAGAAGTCAGTCACCGTTCTCGCGCTGCTCACCGCCGTCGTGATCTTGCTGCCGTCTCCCGCCCTCGCGCAGGTCAAGGGTCTGTACTGGACCACGAGTGGCTTCTTCGGCCCGTTTCCCATCACCGACCTGATCCCGAGCGTCCCGAAGGAGAAGGCGCGCGACATCACGATCCCCGTCAGCATGTGGGTCATCGATCACCCGAAGGGCCTGGTCGTCTTCGACACCGGGAACAACGTCGCGATTTCCGACGGTGGCTGCAAGCAGCACTGGGTGCCGGGCAACTGCGACGGCTTGAAGCCCAGCCAGAAGCGCGATGACGTCATCGACCGGCAGCTGCAGAAACTCGGGTTCTCGGCTGACAAGGTGAAGGCGGTGGTGACCTCCCACGCGCACCTCGATCACATCGGCAACATCAAGATGTTCCCGAAGGCCGTTCACGTCATCCAGAAGAAGGAGCTGTATCAGGCGTGGTGGCCGGAGAAGTTCCAGCGCGCCGGCGGCGTGTTCGTGATGGGTGACTTCGACGGTCCCGCGCGCGACTTCAACTATCTCGAGCTCGACGGCGACTACGATCTCTTCGGCGACGGCTCCGTGATGGTGCTGAGCACGCCTGGCCACACGCTGGGCCATCAGTCCATGAAGGTCAAGCTGGCCAGCGGCCAAACGATCCTCATGTCCCAGGATGCCATCTGGATGCAGGAGAACCTCGACGGCTATCCCGCGGGTCTGAACTACAGCGTCAAGGACTACACCAACTCCGTCAACCGGCTGAAGATGATGCGCGATCTCGAGAACGCCGACCTCTTCTTCGCCCACGACCAGGATCAGTACAAGGCGAAGGGCGGCCGCTGGTATAAATAACGCCGCCGGCGCCACGATGAACGAAGGCCCCCCGTGGCAGTGGGGGGCCTTCGTATTTTCACCATGAGTCCCGACTCCGCGGTCATCGCTCTCGAATCCGTGTCGAAGCGCTACGGCTCGCGAACCGTCGTCCAGGACGTCTCGTTCACCGTGGCCAAGGGAGAGATCGTCGGGTTTCTGGGACCCAACGGCGCGGGAAAAACCACGACGATGCGGATGATCGCCGGCTTCACCGCGGCGACGTCTGGACGCGTGAGCGTCGCCGGCTATGACATGGCCACCCAGAACGTCGACGCCGCGCGGCTGATCGGCTATTTGCCGGAGCGACCGCCGCTGTACGACACGCTCGACGTCTCCGCGTACCTGCGATTCGTCGCGAAGGTCAAGGGCGTCGTGCGCGCGGCGCTCGCATCCGAGCTCGAGCGTGTCGTCGCCGCGTGCCACCTCGAAGATGTCGTGCGCCGCGAGGTCTTCAAGCTCTCGAAGGGTTACCGCCAGCGGCTGGGCCTGGCCCAGGCCCTGCTCGGCGCCCCGCAGGTGCTGCTGCTCGACGAGCCGACGGCCGGTCTGGATCCCGGCCAGATCCAGGAGACGCGCGAGGTCATTCGCGCCTTCGGCGAGCAGCACGCCGTGCTCTTCAGCACGCACATCCTGGCCGAGGTCACGCTCATCTGCGGGCGCGTCGCCATCATTCACCACGGCCGGCTGCTCGCGATCGACTCGCCCGCCGGTCTCCTGCGCGCGCTGGAGGAGACCCATCGCGTGACTCTTCACGTCAGGGCGCCGGCTCACGACCTGCGCGACGAGCTGATGTCGGTGAAAGGCGTCATCGACGTCGACGTTCGCCCGCTCGCGAACAACGCGGACGTCGTCGCCGCGGACTGCCGCGTGGAGGCCGAATCGGGCGTGGAGGCGTCGATCGCGCGGGTGATCACGCGTCGCTGGGATCTGCATCGGCTCGAGCGACAGCAGCCGACGCTGGAGAACATCTTTCTGCGCTACGTGAAGGAGCGAGCCGACGTGAACGAGCGGGCGGCGGGCGCATGAGCGCGACGCTGGCCGTCTACCAGAAGGAGCTCGCCGGTTACTTCCGGTCGCCGATCGCGTACTACGTCGTCTCCGTATTCCTGCTCGGCACCGGCTACTTCTTTCTGTACAACGTCTTCCTCGCCGGCGAGACGACGATGGCGGGCACGTTCCAGAACATGGGGATCCTCTTGACCACGCTCGTGCCCGTGATCTCCATGCGACTGCTGTCCGCCGAATACAGCACGGGGACCGCGGAGCTGCTGCTCACGCTGCCCCTCGAGCCGTGGCAGATCGTCGCCGGAAAGTATCTCGGCGCCCTCACGATCCTCGTGCTGATGACCGCCGGCACCGTCGTCGATCTCGTTCCGCTCTATCTCTTCGGCACGCCGGAGACGACGACGATTCTGTCGGGTTATATCGGGTTCCTGCTGCTCGGCATGGCGTGCCTCGCTGTCGGGCTGTTCTTCTCCGCACTCACGCACAACCAGATCGTGGCCGCGTTGATCACGGCGGCGGTGTTGCTGGCCTTTTGGTTCGTCGGCCACCTCCAGACGTTCCAGCCCTCGGGCACGTTACGTGACCTGTTCGGCTATCTGTCCTTCTCGCTGCACTTCGTCGACTTCATCCAGGGACTTGTGCGTACGGAGGGCGTGGCGTTCTACCTGATCGTTGCCGCGGTTGCGCTCACGCTGAGCACCGGCTACCTCAAGTGGCGTCGCTGAGATGGATCCGTCCTTCCTCTCGGGCCTGACGCTGCTGATCGGCGTCGCGCTGCTCGCGGCGGCGCTTGCCGTGCACATGATCCTCCTCGAGCTCGGCGTGTCGACACTCGTGCTGGCGGCCACCGGCCTCGTGCTGACGGCGGTGGGCATGATCCGGCTCCGGAGCCAGCTCGCGGCCATGCTGCGGCGTCGTCGCGCCGAGATCGCGCTCGGCACGCTCGGCGTGGTGGGCGTGCTCATCGCGATCGCCTACCTCTCGGTGCGGTATTCGTTCCGCTTCGATCTGACGAGCGCGGGGCTGTATTCGCTGTCCGAGCCGACGATCACGATGCTGAAGCGGCTCGACAAGCCGGTGCACATCGTCTTTTTCCACGATCCGATGATGCGCGAGACGGTCGAGCTCTATCAGCTGATGGCGCGCCAGAACAAGCTCCTCTCCGTCGAGTTCTACGACCCGATGATCAATCCCGCGCAGGCACGCATGCTGAGCGTGAACTTCGCGGGGACCGCCGTGCTCGAGAGCCAAGGGCGCCGGCTGCAGGTGAACGGCGGCAGCGAGAGCGATATCGCCAACGGCATCCTGCGCATCTCCCAGGGCGCCACCCAGCTGGTGTGCTTCCTCGACGGGCACGGGGAGCCCGACCCGTTCAGTCTCGAGTCGCACGACCACATGGAGGGCGCCGTCGGGCATACACACGGCCTCGGCGCCAAATACGTGCTGCACGAGCGTCACGGGATGGCCAAGGCGCGTCACGCCCTGGAGACCATGAACTACAAGGTCGAGAAGGTGCTGTTGCTGCAGCGCAGCACGGCGCTCGGCGGCTGCGCCGTGCTGGTGGTGGGCGGGCCGAAGATCCCGCTGCTGCCCAGCGAAGTCGAGGCGGTGCGCGCATATCTGGCCAACGGCGGTCACGGCTTCTTCATGCTGGATCCGTTCGTGCGGACGGGACTCGAGCCGTTGCTCCGCGACTACGGTGTCGTGGTCGACGACGACATCGTGATCGACGAGGCCAGCCACTTCTGGGCGGACGTCTCATCGCCCGCCGTGAGCGACTACAACCGTCATCAGATCACCCGCGACCTGCCGCTCACGTTCTTTCCCGGGGCGCGCTCGCTGTCGCCCACCGCGCAGCGCGTCCCGGGCACGTCGGTGGTTGCGCTCGTGAACTCGTCGCGCAACAGCTGGGGCCAGACGAGTCAAGATCGTGTCCAGTTCGTCAAGGGCCGCGACGTCCCGGGACCGCACACGCTCATGGTGGTCGCGCTACGACGCGACGACGCGCATCCGCGATCCCGGATCGCCGTGGTGGGCGACTCCGACTTCGCGACCAATTCGTTTTTTCACATCATGGGCAACGGGACCCTCTTCGTGAACACGGTGAGCTACCTCGCGGCACAGGAGAACCTCATCGGCTTGCAACCGCGTACGGCCGACGTCCCCCGTGTGCAGCTGACCAATCGTCAGATGAAGGGCACGTTCGTCCTCTCGGTGCTGCTCGTTCCGGCGATGCTCGCCGTGGTCGGCACCGCCGTGTGGTGGAAGCAGCATTGATCGCGCCCCGCCGTCGGCGCAGAGTCGTTGTCGTCTGGGCCCTGCTGGCGGTTCTCATCGGCCTCATCGTCGTCGTCGAGTATCGCGACCGTCGACACGCGGCCTCGTCGAGTGCCGATGCCGTCGACGCACGCATGCTGTTGCCGGTGCCGGTGGACCGCGTCGGTGCGATCGAGATCGCGGATGCCGGCCGGCTGCATCGCTTCGAGCGGGACGCGAATGGCGCGTGGTTCTACCACGGTGTCCACACGGGCGGCGAGAGCGCCCACACGCACGCCGCGGATCCTGCCCTGGCGGAGCGCATCGGGCGGACGATGGCGGCCTTCGGTCGTACGCGCCTCGAGCGCGAGTTTCCGCTCGAGCGGGACGGCCCCGACTACGGCGTCAGCACACCGGAGGTCGTGGTCGTCGTCTATCGTCCCGGCCAATCGCAGCCGCTCGTCCAGTACGCCATCGGTCACGTCGCCCCCGATACGGTGAGCCGCTATGTGCTCGTCGTGGGACGGCCCGTGGTGGCGACGATCCCCGGGTATCAAGTGGACAACCTGCTCGCGCTCGTACACGGCCTCGGCGATTCTCCGGATCGCGCTCGAGCTTCGGCAAAGCCATGACGCCCCGGCGGACGTTGGCAGGGGCGGTGAGCATCACGGCCGTTGTCGCGAGCCTCGCGTTCGGCCACACCGGCGGCAGCACCGGCTACGCCTCCATCGCGGTCGCCGACCAGAGCGTCCGGTACAGCCTCACGCTGTGGCCGGCGCTGCCGCCGGCGATCGCGGAGGACCTGGGACGCATTCGTGCTGGAGACGAGCCGAGCCGCGCGCGCCTTCTCGGCGCGATCCGCGCCAAGGTCGGTATCGTCGTCGGGGACCGGCGGTGCGCGCCCGGACGCGGCTCGGTGGCGCCTGCGTCGCCGGGCGCCGAGAGCATCACGCTCGTCGTCGACTTTACCTGCGAGCGCGGCGTGGGTGACCTGAGCGTCCGGGACGATCTCTTCGACGTGTTCGGCGCCGATTACCACACGCTGGCGCGTATCGATGCCGCCGGCCGGACGACGCAGTTCGCGTTCACGCCCGAAACGCGCGAGACCCGCGTGACGCTCGCCGGCGGCGCGGGCAGCCGTCATGGTTTCGCGAGCTTCGTGCTGCTGGGGATCGAGCACATCCTCACCGGCTGGGATCACCTGCTGTTTCTGCTCGGGCTGCTGCTGCGCGGAGGAAGCTGGCTGGCCCTGGCCAAAATCGTTACCGCATTCACGCTCGCGCACAGCATCACGCTTGCGCTCGCCGCGCTCGACATCGTCGTGCTGCCCGACCGTCTCGTCGAGGCGGTGATCGCGCTGTCCATCGCGTTCGTCGCCGCCGAGAACCTCTTCGGCAAGCCCGTCGTCGCGCGCCGCTGGCTCGTCAGCTTCTGCTTCGGGCTCGTCCACGGGTTCGGCTTTTCGTCGGCGCTGCGGGAGCTCGGCCTCGCGTCCTCCGGTCTCCTCGTGTCGCTCTTCGGCTTCAATGCCGGCGTCGAGATCGGCCAGGGCGTGGTCGTTGCCGTCGCGTTGCCGGCGCTCGCGCTGCTGCGCCGCACGCGCTGGGAGCGGCGCATGGTGTGGAGCTCGTCCGTCGCGATCCTGCTCGTCGGCGCGGTGCTGTTCGTCGAGCGGGCGTTTTTTTGACTCCGGGCCTCAGCGCCGGCGCACGGCCGCCCTGCGCCGGGACCGTGCGTGAGGGCATCACCGCCTCGCTCGCGCTCGTGCCCTCGGTCTTCGTGTACGGCACGGTGTTCGGCGGGCTCGCGGTGCAGTCTGGGCTCACCATGGCCCAGGTGCTGGGCATGAGCGTCCTCGTGTTCGCCGGCGCCTCGCAGTTCGTCGCCGTGCCGATGCTCGCCACCGGGGCGCCGGCCGTGGCCATCATCGTGACGACCTACGTCGTCAATATGCGGCACTACCTGATGGCCGCGACGCTGGCGCCGTCGTTCCGCGGCTTTCGTCGCGCGTGGCTCGCGCTGATCGCCCACGTGATCAACGACGAGTCGTTCGCCATCGCCGTCGCGCGCTCGCGGCCGCCCGACGCGTGGATCTACCTCGGCAGCGCGCTGGCGATCTGCGGGGCGTTCACCGGCGGCGTCGTCGTCGGGGTTTCCGTCGGTGGTCTGGTCGAGCGGCCCGAGCGCTACGGTCTGGATTTCGCATTTCCCGCCGTGTTCCTGGCGCTCGTCGCCGTTCAGCTGCGGCGCCGGGCGGATTGGCTCGTCGCCGTGGGCGCCGCCGTCGTCGCCGTGGCGCTCGCCCTCGTCCTGCCCGGCAACTGGCACATCGTCGTGACGGGCCTCGTGGTGAGCGCCGTCGCCGCCTGGGTGCTGCCGCTCGACGACGTCGATCCGCGGGATGCGCGCGCAGCATGAGGAGCGACGTGTGGCTCGTGATCATCGGCATGGCGGTGGCGACCTATCTCACGCGCGCCCCGATGTTCCTGGCACTGGCGCGACGGCCTCTGCCGCCACGTGTCAGGCTGTGGCTGCGACTGGTGCCCCTCGCAGTGCTGCCGGCGCTCGCGGTGCCGCTGGTGCTCGTGCGTGATGGTCGACTCGCGCTCGGCTGGACGAACCCGGCGCTGTGGGGCGCCGCCGTCGTGTTCGTCCTCGCCGCGTGGCGCGTGAACCTGCTCGCGTCCGTCGCGATCGCCGTCGCCGTCGTGGCGCTGCTGCGCACGCTGGCGTAGAATGCAGCGCGAATGACGGAACAGTTCAGCCCGGAGGAGCGGGCGGCGCTCTCGCCGTACTTCACGAATCTCGACGGTCCGGTCTTCGCGCTCGTCAATCTCCCCGAGGTGGTCAAGGGCGCGCTGTTCGCGCGTTACTCGCGCTCGCCGAAATCGCTCCGCCGGTTGTTCCTGGACGAATTCGTGAACGATGTCGGGCGCACGGCGGATGCCTCATCTCCTCCGACGTTGAACACTCGCGCCGAAGAGCTCTACCGGCGCATGTTCTTCGAGTACGGCGACGACTCTGTCGCCCAGCTCGGCGGCGTGCACCTGGCGTGCGAAGGGGCGTCGAACCTCCTGACCAAGGTCCTCGAGTGGGGTCGCCTCGCCGCGTATCTCGAGCAGTCGACGCGTTACATCCCCTACGACGACCTCGTCGGCGGTCGCTACCGGTATCACGTGCCGCGCGAGCTCACGGGCGAGCTTCGCGCGCGCTACGTCGCCACGCTGGACGCGATGTTCGACACCTATCGCGAGCTGCTGCCGATCCTGCGCCAGCATTTCGGCGCGCGCTTTCCGAAGGACGCGCACACGTCGGACGGCGCCTATCGGATGAGCATCCGCGCCAAGGCCCTCGACACACTCAGAGGACTCTTGCCGGCGGCGACGACCTCCAACGTCGGCATCTACGCGACGGGCCAGGCCTATGAAAATCTGCTGCTGCGCATGCGCGCTCATCCGCTGCTGGAGGTGCGCGCCTACGCGGGGCTCATGCTCGAGGAGCTGCGCAAAGTCATTCCGGCCTTCCTCCGGCGCGTCGATCTGCCCGACCGCGGCGGCGCCTGGTCCTCCTATCTCGAGGAGACGCGTCGCGCGACATCCGACGTCGCGGCGGCGCTGCTCGGTGACGAGCCGGAGCTCCCGCGTGACGAGGTAACGCTCACCGATTTCGATCCCGAGGGAGAGACGAAAGTCGTGGCCGCCGCGCTCTACGCGGTGTCGGACCTGCCGGACGATCGGCTGCTGGAGATCGCGCAGAAGATGACGGAGGCCGAGCGCCGCTCAATTCTGGAAACGTACGTCGGGCGTCGCACCAATCGACGCCACCGGCCCGGCCGCGCCTTCGAGCGGACGTCCTATCGGTTCGACGTGCTCGCGGATTACGGCGCCTTCCGAGACCTGCAACGACACCGACTGCTCACGCTCGAATGGCAGCGGCTCTCGCCGCGCCATGGCTTCGTCATGCCGGAAGCCATCTCCGAGGCGCGCGTCGAGGAACGCTGGCGTCGCGCGCTGGAGGCGTCCGCGGCGCTTCACGACGCCATCGTGGCGGCGGGACTCCCGGAGGTCGCGCCCTACGCGGTGGCCATGGCGTATCGCGTCCGCTTCTATATGGACATGAACGCGCGTGAGGCGATGCATCTCATCGAGCTGCGCAGCGCGCCCCAGGGTCACCCGGCGTACCGGCGAATCTCGCAGACGATGCATCGGCTCATCGCGGAGCGGGCCGGCCATCGCGCGCTGGCCGCGGCCATGACGTTCGCCGACCACTCCGAGGTCGCGCTCGAGCGCCTCGAGGCGGAGCGGGCGGCGGAGCGGCGGCGAGGCCACGAACGTTCATGAGCACGGTCACGGCGGCCACCGAAGCGGCGCTCCGCACGCGCGTGCGCGAGTATCTGCGCGACAACGGCACGCAGGCGCCGACGGCGCTCATCCGCCGCCGCGTCGCGACGGCGTTCGACAACCTGGAGAAGTGTCTGCGCGCCATCGATGCGGATCGGGCGGCCCGCCGCGCCTGGCCGGCGGAGTGGAGCCTGCACGAGATCGCCGATCACGTGGTGGAGACGCACCGACCCTCGCGCGACGAGCTGCGCGAGCTGCTCGCGGGACGCCGGCCGGCGGGGCCGCCGATTCCCGCGTCGCTCCAGTCCAAGGATCCGATCGCGCGCCCGTGGCCGGCGCTGCTCGACGACCTGGCGCGCGTGCACGCCGAGATCGTCGCGGATCTCGGCGCCGCCCCCGACGACTGGCCGACCAACGTGCATGCGCGCGTGGTCGTCGTGATCAATGCCGAGGCGACCGACGGCGCCACGGTGCCGCTGGCATGGGAGGACGAGATCGACTGGAAGGCCTACGCGGTCTTCCTGCGGTTGCACGCCATCGACCACCTCAACCAGGCGCGCAAAGTGCTTGCGGGGTTTGGGGGCCATGTCGGGGCCCCCAAGTAATCAGTCCCTGATCCAGGAATCCACTGGAGGAATCTCCGGCGGCCGGCCGCGATCGAGTCGTCGCAGCGCTTCGACCTCGGCGCGACGATAGAGTCGCCGTCGCTTCGTGCCCTCGCGGTATGACTTCAAAATTCCGCGGCTGACGTACGCGTAGAGCGTCGCCGGCTTCACGCCGAGCGTCCGCGCCGCCTCGTCCCCCGTGAGGTATTCCTCTCCGTCGACCAGAATCGTCGTCACCACGGCCCCCACGCTACCAGCGTCCCGCAGGCCTGGTCGAGCCCGGATCTCTCCTCATCAAGTTGAATCAATATAAATCATGTATAATCAATTTAAGGGCTGGAGTCAGCTCGGGAGGCGGCCATGGACGACAGCGGCTGGAAGGCGGGACTGGAAGACGTGATCGCGGCGCGCTCGGCCATCTGCGCGATCGACGGCGCGGCGGGGCGGCTCTTCTATCGGGGCTACGAGATCGGCGAGCTCGCGGGCGCCGTGCCGTTCGAGGAGGCGGCCTCGCTGTTGTGGAGCGGCGAGCGTCCCGACGCGACGGAGGCCACGAAGTTCCGCGCCAAACTCCTCGCCGCGCGCGGCCTGCCGGTCCCGATCGAGGCGCTGCTGCGGACCTTGCCGCGCGAGTGCCATCCGCTCGACGCCCTGCGCACGGCGATCTCCTTCGACGCCGCCCTCGATCCCGACGTCGGCGACAACAGCGCCGCCGCAAATTTGAGGAAGTCATTCCGGCTCATGGTGCGCGTTCCGGAGGTCGTCGCCGCGTGGCATCGCATCCGCACCGGTCGCGCGCCCGTGACCCCGCCGTCGGACGGCTCGCACGCTGCCTACGTGCTGCGCCTCCTGGAAGGCGTCGAGCCGACCGCGGACGTCGCGCGGGTGATGGACGTGGTCCTCACGCTGCACGCCGATCACGAATTCAATGCCTCCACGTTCGCCGCGCGCGTCGCAGTGGCGACCCTCGCCGACCTGCACGCGGCGGTCGTGGCCGCCATCGCCACGCTCAAAGGGCCGCGTCACGGCGGCGCCAACGAGGATGTGCTGCGCATGCTGCAGGAGATCGGGGATCCCGCGAAGGCGGAGGCATTCGTCGAGGCGCGCCTCGGCGCCCGCGGCAGCCTGTCCAAGGCCGAGCGCGCCGACCCGAAGGCGCGCATGCCGGGTTTCGGCCACCGTGTGTACCGCGTGGACGACGCGCGCGCGCGCGTGCTCCGGGGCATGGCCAAGACGATGGCGGAGGCGACCGGACGCGCGCGGCTCTTCGAGGTGGCGGAGCGCGTCTACGACGCCATGAAGGCGCGCACCGAGCTGCCGGTGAACGTCGATTTCTTTTCTGCCGTCGTCTACGACGCGCTCGGGATCCCGGCCGATCTGTGCACGTCGATCTTCGCCATTGGACGGGTCGCGGGCTGGTGTGCTCACGCCATGGAGCAGTACGCGGACAACCGGCTGATCCGGCCGCGCGCGGACTATATCGGCCTCCCGCCGCGACGGCTCACCGCCGCGGCGCGCTGGGCTTAACGGACGGGCGTCTTCACCAGCACGCCGCAGGCGATGCGGGCGCCGGCATTGCCGGTGGGATCGGTTTTGAAGTCGTCGGGACTGGCGTGAACGATCAGCGCGCTTCCGTCGGCGTCCCAGACGGACGTGGGGCCCGATCCGAGCGAGAGCTGCTCGGTCGTAGTCTCCATGCGGCCGTTGCCGTCGGGCGCCACGGTGATATTCGGCAAGTCGCCCGCGTGTGAGCCCTGCGGATTCAGGGCGCCGTGCTGCTTGCCCGTGGGATTGAAGTGCGGGCCGGCGCTGGTGAAGTCCGGCGGGTCGCACTTGCCGACGGCGTGGACGTGCACCGCGTGCGACCCCGGCGGCAGGCCGGTGCCTTCGAGGAGAATCCGCACGACGTTGCCCGCCTGGGTGAAGCGCGCCGTTCCCACCGACTGGCCCGACGTGTTCTTCAGCTCGGCCACCCCCGCCGTATCGCTTCCCGTCCCCATGCCGGCGCAACCGGCGAGCAGCAGCGCGACGAGGATGAGGCCGGCGCGTCTCATGCGTTGCCTCGTTCGCGGGTGAAGTCCAGCCTGGCCTGCGTGAGCGCCTCGGGCGAGGCGAGCAGATCCAGCGCCGTGAGGGCCAGCGCCTTGGCGCCGGCCACCATGCCGGCGCGCGCGAGCGGCGAGCGCGCCCACTGCGCGAACTCACGCGAGTGGCCGGGCACGCCGTCCGGTGAGATGCGGATGTAGGGATGGATCGTCGGCAGCCGCTGGCTCACGTTGCCGCAGTCGGTGGAGCCGTAGCCCGCCTGGCCGTCGTCGGGATCCTCGGGAAAGTCGATGTATTCGAGGTTGCGCTTGAACACGGCGGCCATCGTGGAATTGGCCTTCAGCGGCTCGTGCACGGTCGGATCGGCCGTGACCTGCACGCGGCAGCCCGTTGCCGCCGCCGCGCCCTCGGCGGCGCCGGTGAAGCGGCGAAGCAGCTCACGGCAATACGCCACGGTGGTTGCGCGCAAATAGAATTCTGCGCTCGTGTACTCCGGGATGATATTCGCCTGGTCGCCGCCCTTGGTGATGACGCCGTGAATCCGCGCATCGGTGCGGATCTGCTGGCGCATGGCATCGAGCGCATTGAACAGGGAGATGACGGCATTCAGCGCGTTGATTCCGCGCCACGGCCACGACGACGCGTGCGCGGCCTGGCCGAAGAACTCGACCTTCACCTTGATGATGCCGAGGCTCGGGCGCCAGACCTGCGTGCCGCAGCGGCCGTGGATCATCATGGCCGCGTCCACGCCGTCGAACACGCCGGCATCCATCAGCTTGACCTTGCCGGCACCGCCCTCCTCGGCCGGTGTGCCGATGACCTGCACGCGCCCGGCGAACGGGAGCGCGCCGAGCGCGGCGAGCGCCGCGCCGGCGCCGACGCCGGCGGTGGCGATGACGTTGTGGCCGCACGCGTGGCCGATACCCGGCAGCGCGTCGTACTCGGCCATGATGGCGATCGTCGGTCCCGCGCCGGCGCCGGTGATCGTCGCGCGGAACGCCGTCGGCAGACCCCCGACGCCTCGCTCGACACGCGCGCCGTGCTTTTCGAGGAACTCGGTCAGCCAGGCGTGCGCCTTCTCTTCCTTGAACGCCAGCTCCGGCGTGTCGTGGATGCGGTGCGACAGCCGCTCGAGATCATCCGCGAGGCGATCGACCGCCTCGGTCACCCTGGGCTTGACGCCGTCGGCGGCCGTCATCGAGATGCCGCCGGGGCATCCTTGGTCTCGTTGAACTCACGTCGGGCGTCCTTCACGAGCGCGGGACTGGCGAGCAGGTCGCACGTCGTCATGGCCATGATCTTGGCCGACGCCAGCATCCCGTCACGCGCGAGCGGCTTCACCGCCGCCTGCTCGAAGTCGCGCGAGTGGATCGGCGTGCCTTCGGGGGCGATCTGGACCATCGGCTGGATCGCGGGGATGACCTGGCTCACGTTGCCGACGTCGGACGAGCCCATGCGCTCGCGGCTTTCCGGCGCCTCGACGACGCCCAACGTCCGCGCGTTCGCGCGGAACAGCTCGAGCAGCGTGGCGTTGCGCTTCATCGGCTCATACACGGTGTCAGAATGCGGGATGACCTTCAGCGTGCAGCCCGTGGCCTTCGCGGCGCCCTCGGCGCAGGCGACGACGCGCTTCTGCAGCGCCCACATGTAGTCCAGATCGGCCGCGCGCACGTAGAACATCGCCGAGGCGAACTCGGGGATGATGTTGGCGGCTGCGCCGCCGCTGGTGACGATGCCGTGGATGCGCGACTCGGGACGGATCTGCTGGCGCAGCATGCTCACGTTGTTGAACGTCTGAATCACCGCGTCGAGCGCGTTGACGCCCTCCCACGGGTCGGCCGACGCGTGCGCGGCCTTGCCCGTGAACTCGAAGCCCGTCCGTACGATGCCGAGCAGGTCCTGATGCATGATCCAGCGATCGAAGCCGTGGATCATCATCGCGGCGTCGACGTTCTTGAACACGCCGCCGTTGATCAGCTTGACCTTGCCGCCCCCACCTTCCTCGGCGGGCGTGCCGATGACCTCGATCCGGCCCTTCGGCAGACGATCTCTCACGGCGGCCAGCGCCGCGCCCGCGCCGACGCCGGCGGCGGCGATGACGTTGTGCCCGCAGGCGTGACCGATCCCTGGCAGCGCGTCATACTCGCACAGGATCGCGACGGTCGGCCCGTCCCCGGTCTGGAGCGTGCCGCGAAACGCCGTGTCGACGCCCGCGACCCCGCGCTCGACCTTGAACCCCTGCTTGTCGAGGAACTCGGCGAGCCACGCCGCGGCCTTGACCTCCTGGTAGGCGAGCTCAGGGTTGTCGTGGATCTGTCGTGAGAGCTTTTCGAGGTCGGCCGCAAGGCGGTCGACGGCCGGTCCGATGAGGTCTTTGACGCCGCTCATGGCGAGTCTCCCGGAGAATCGATTCGGCCGCCGCGCGGCCGACGGACACTATACACCGGAGCCGGAAGGGCCGCGGGGGGATAGGAAAAGTTTTTCCCAGGCGCGCAAGCTTCCCCGTGGCCGCGCTGAAAGCGGCGCGATATCCTCCTTGCGCATGCCTGGCGAAACAGCTGCATCGACGTCTCCGTTGCGGCGGCACCTGCTCCTGCTCGTGCTCGCTGCCATGGTGCCGGTGCTCGTCTACGCGACGGTCATGGTCGTCGCCTTCGGCCGCGGTGAGCGCGCATCGACCGAGCGCGGACTGCGCGGCACGACGCGCGCGCTCACGCTGGCCGTGGACCGTGAGATCGAGACGTCGATCAAGGCGCTCGAGGCGCTGGCAGCCTCGCTCTACCTCGATACCGACGACTACAACACGTTCGAGCGCCACGCCGGACGCGTGCTGCCCACGCAGCCGGGGTGGCGCGCCGTCATCCTCACCGACGAGCGCGGCGACGTGATGCTGAGATCGTCGCGCGTCGGAGCCGTCGGCGCGCGGACGTCGCTCGCGGGGCAGCCGTACTTCCGCGAGATGACCCAGCTTCTGAGGCCGGCGTTGTCGGACGTGCTGCTCGATCGCACGACGGGAGCACCGACCATCGCGATCGTGGTGCCGGTCGTGCGTGGCGGACGGCTCCGCCACGGGCTCGCCGTCGACCTGGAGCCGGCGGCGCTGAGCCGGTTTCTCGCCGCGCAGAACCTGCCGTCCGACTGGACGGGGACGATCGTGGACCGCGAAGGGTTCGTCGTGGCGCGCAGCCGCGTGCCCGAGGCGTGGCTGGGACGGCCAGCAGGCACGCTCCTGGGCGGACTCGCGGGTAACGCGGGCTGGATCCGTGGTGTCGACGTCGAGGGCGTTCCGGCCTATGCCGCGTACAGCCGTTCGGCGTTCACCGGGTGGACGGTGGCCGTCACGGTGCCGGCGCAGACGGTGGACGCGCCGCTGCGCGGCTCGCTCGTGTTGGCGACGGCCGGCGGTCTCCTCGTTCTCCTTGGCGGCTTGCTCCTGGCACTCATTGTCGGGCGGCGCATCGCGCGGCCGATCCTGCATCTGGTGAAAGTGGCGGAGGCGCTCGGCGAGGGCCGCGCCGCGGCGCCCACCGCGAGCGCGGTCACCGAAGTGAATCAGCTCGCCGCCGCGCTGCAATCGGCGGCGCGCGAGCGCGACCGCTTCGAGCGCGCGCTGCGCGACAGCGAGGCGCAGCTGCGGGCGATCTTTTCCTCGACGCTCGACGCCATCGTCGTGCTCGACAGCGACGGCAGGACGATCGATGCCAACCCCGCTTCCGAGGATCTCTTCGGCGTCCCGCGCGAGGAGCTGCTCGGACGCAGCCTGCATGAAGCCGCGGCCGCCGGCGAGACGGGAGCGGTGTGGCGCGACCTGCTCGCCAAGGGCGCGGTGGTCGGCCCCTTCCGGCTCCGACGGCCCGACGGTACACAGCGTGACGTCGAGGTCTCGGCAACCGCCGACGTGCTGCCGGGTCGTCACGTGGCCGTGATTCGAGACGTCACCGCGCGCCGCCAGATGGAGGAGGACCTGCGGCGCAGCGAGCGCGAGGCCACGGCGGTGGCTGACCTGTCACGTCGCATCAACGAACGGCTCGATCTGGACGCCGTCCTCGGCTTCGTCTGCGAGACCGCGCGCGAAGTCTGCGGCGCCGATTCGGCCGCGATCGCGCTGCCGGACGCCGACGCGCCGGACGTCATGGTATTTCGTCACCGGTCGCCGATGAAGGACCCACCGCCCGACGTCGATCGGATCGAGCGCGGCCGCGGCTTCGGTGGGCTCGTGATGGCGACGGGCCGCCCGCGGCGAAGCGCTGATCGGGGTCTCGCCGTGCTCGCCGTGCCGATCCTGGACGAGGGCGTGGCCGGTCTGCTCTATGTCGCCAATCGCGGGCGCTGGCCGTTCGGTGACGCGGACGAGGCGCTGCTCGTGCGGCTGTCGGAGCAGGCGACGTCCGCGATCCGCAATGCCCGCCTGCTTGCACGCGAGCAGGCGGCGCGCGCCGATTCCGAGGCGGCCAATCGCTCGAAGGACGATTTCCTCGCGACGCTCTCGCACGAGCTGCGGACGCCGCTGACGGCCATGCTCGGCTGGGTTCGTATGCTTCGCGCGGCGCGCCTCAATCCCGAGCAGTCCGCGCGCGCGCTGGAGACCATCGAGCGCAACACGCTATGGCAGGCAAAGCTCATCGACGATCTCCTCGACGTGTCCCGCATCATCTCCGGCAAGATGCAGCTCGAGCGGCAGGCCGTGGACGTCGGCGGCGTCGTCGCCGCGGCGATGGAGGCGCTGCGGCGCGACGCCGAGGCCAAAGGCGTGACGCTCGACGTCCAGCTGGCGCCGGGCGCGGCCATCGTCAACGGGGATCCCGTGCGGCTCGCCCAGGTCGTCGCCAACCTGGTCTCCAACGCCATCAAGTTCACGCCGGCCGAGGGCCGCGTCGCGGTCGAGCTCGCGCGCCAGGCGGGGCAGGTCGTCATCAGCGTGCGCGACACGGGTCCCGGCATCGAGGAGGCGCTCCTGCCGCACGTCTTCGATCGCTTCCGTCAGGGGCAGCGTGGGCGCGGCGCCGGCGGCCTCGGGCTCGGGCTGGCCATCGTTCGCCACATCGTGACGCTGCACGGCGGCACCGTCACCGCGCACAGCGAGGGCCCGGGGCGCGGCGCGCTGTTCACGGTCACGCTGCCGCTGAGCGCCGCGCCGCGCGCACCGACCGTCGCCAGCGTCTCGCGCGCCGCGCGGGCGGCGCGGCCGCTCGAGGGCGTGCGCATCCTCGCGGTCGACGACCATCCGGATGCGCGCGAGCTGATTCGCGTCGCGCTTGCCGATCGTGGCGCAGAGGTCCATACGGCGACCTCGGTGAGCGAAGCGCTCGCGGCGCTCGAGGACTCGACCATCGACGTGCTGCTGAGTGACCTTGGAATGCCCGGCGCCGACGGGTTCGCGCTCGTCGCGCAGGTGCGCGAGCGGGAGCGCGCGGACGCCCGCCAGCCCTTGGTGGCCATTGCCCTCACCGCGTACGCCAGCCCGCACGACCGCAGTCAAGCGCTCGCCGCTGGATTCGACCTGCACGTCGCGAAGCCCGTGGACCCGGACACCCTCACCGACGCCGTTGCCGGCGCTCTCGAGCACGCGCAGCGGATGGGCTGCCGTGCGGGCTAGCATCGTCTCCTGAGCGCGCTCCTCGAGCACTGGCGCTATGCCGCGATCTTCGCCGCGGTGATCCTGGGCAACGTCGGCCTACCTGTCCCCGAGGAGATGGTCCTCGCCCTCGCCGGCTTCCTGGCCCACCGCGGCGACCTGCACCTGCCGACCGTGATCGCGGTCGGCGCGCTCGCCGCGATCGTCGGAGACAACATCGGCTATTGGCTGGGTCGTCGTTACGGCCCGGAGGCGCTCGAGCGCTATGGCCGGTACATCTGGGTCAGCGCGGAGAGATTGGAGAAGGTTTCGGCGTTCATCGCGCGATACGGCGGGTTCGCAGTCTTCGCGGCCCGGTTTGTGCCCGGCGCGCGGTTCTTTGCCGGGCCCGTGGCGGGCGCCATGGGCATGCCGCCGCGCAGGTTCATCGTCGTCAACGCGCTCGGCGCGCTCGTCTACGTGCCCTACGCCGTCGGCCTCGGGTACGCCGTGTCCTATGGGGCCGGGCACATCATCGAGCGATTCGTGGGACGGGCCGAACCCGTGATCGTCGCGGCCATCGCGCTGATGACACTCGCGTTCGTCGTGAAGCGTCTGTTCCATCGCGCCCCCGCGCACTGATGGCATCCGAACACCTGCACGCGGAGCCCGCGTTTGCCGAGTGCCCCCGCCGAACGTCGACATCGTCCGCTAAGGCACAACGACGTCACGTGAAGTCGCGCATGCAGGTGGAATCAGAGGCGAGCCAGTCGGTTGTGCGCGTTGAGGACTGAGACGGACTCTCGGGGCGCTCAGACCCCCACAACGCAACGGCCAAGGCACAACAAGGCACAACAATCAGACGGCGTCTGTGCCTGCGTTGTCCCCGCCGCGCCGTCGAGCCATGCCAGGGCCCTCGGCCTCAGTTACGAAATCGTTCCCTACCGCCCCGCGGTTGGCAGCAACAGTCGCCGAACTTGTACGGATCGATCATGTTCGCGCGACAACTGCCACGCGAGCTCTCCCGACCGCTGCACGCGCGTACTTCCTGCCGCGCCGGATGTACGGAGACGTCTCTTCGTGTGTCCCCGTCTACTCCTGGCCCATCTCGCAGACGTCCGCCCCGGTGTCGTAGTAGCCCCCGTGCGCCTGACAGGTCTGCTGGGCGCTCCTGGTCGACGCCGCGTACTGGCAGCTCTTTGTAATCGCGTTGTACTGGCCGCCATGTGCGCTGCACATCTTGGAGGAGCTCATGCGTACCTTGCCGCTGGGACTGCTGCTGGGACTGTTGCTGGCCCCGCTGCTAGTGCAGCCAACCGAGGTCACTGCCAGGACGAGAGTGAGTCCAACGACCAGCGATCCGCGCGTGAGCATAGCCTACCTCGCTGTCAACATGGTTTCAGTTCACAAGGCCGCTCGTCACATACATCACGCATGAGTCTCCGGACGCTCCGCCACGCCGGACAAGAGCCGATGGCCGGGCGCGTGCCCCGGACGGCCCTACGCAAGAGGCGGGACATCGATTCTGCGGGTGCGTGAAGCTGACGCCATGGACGACGTCGCTCTTCATCGAGTGAAAGAATGACTCCATGTGCGCGTTGTCGGTGATTTCCCTAGGCCGGTTCATGCTCTGGACGAGCCCCAGAGCGGCTAGGCGCGGCGCTCGGGCTGACGTGGGGTCGGGTCGACCACGCCCGCGGTGTCATCCGGCTTGAGTTGACGAAGAGCGGTCGGCGGCGGGAGGTGCCGCTCAGTGCCAACGCCGACGCCGTGCTCGCCCGCCGCTGGACGGATGGCGCCAAGGGCTATGTGTTCGGTTCTCGCAAATCTTCTGTACGGCGTCTGGAATCGACGACCTACGCTTCCACGACCTGCGTCATACGTTCGCCTCCTGGCTCGTGCAGCGTGGCCGTACGCTGAAAGAGGTTCAGGAGGCGCTAGGGCACCAGACGATCACCATGACGATGCGGTACAGCCACCTCGCGCCGGGTCATCGGCGCGCAACCGTGGCTGCGCTCGATGGCGCCCTGCGGCCTGAGTCTGGCGGCGTGGCCCAAGGCACAACAAAGGCACAAGAAGTTGAACAGCGGGTAGAATCACCAGGCGCGCCAGTCGGTCGTAAGTGCAAGTCGCTGATTTCCTGACACGCGCCCGTAGCTCAGTTGGATAGAGCATCAGCCTTCGAAGCTGAGGGTCGGGGGTTCGATTCCCTCCGGGCGCGCCATAAAACAATTACTTAGAAACAGCCTCTGCCGCCGAATTTCGGATCGCCGTTGAAATGCCGTTGAAGTGAGCATCGAAACTTTGCTGGTCTTCTAGCGCCAAACCGGTGCTCACGGAGTGTCGGTCCGATCAGCAGAACGTCGAGCACAGTCCGCAAAAGCGAAGAAACAAGCAAACTGGCCGACGACTCGGTCGGCCGAACCCCACGTCGGAAAAGTAGAACTACCGCCCTCTGTCGCAGCTAGTTCAATCCGAGCTTGGCCTACGCTGTTAGTGCATCTGACGCCGCGCGTCCTCGATGAGCCGTCGCGACTCTCGCTTCAGTTTCCGCGACATGCGGATGCTCTTGTCGGAGACGAGAATCTTGAAACACGCCGCGTGGAAGATGTCGCCGCCGCTCGCGATGGCACCGTCGCGAGGCAGCACGGCGTGGCTGCAATGCACGCATTTCACCGAGTACGCGATGGCCGGGACCGTGTGATGACAACAGATGCACCTGTCGCGGCCATGGAAGCTCCGACTCGTGAGGAGCTCTTCGGTCACTTGGCGCATCTCGTCGAGAGTGACTGAGCACGCGAACGCGAGACAGGAGTCGCACAGCGCCTTGCCGGCGGCGTCTATGAGTACACGGCGCACGGTCTCGGCCGTGGTCATATCGGCGCGGGCACGTGCATATGGCGAGCCAACAAAGCAACGAAGGGCCCGTCCTGTGGATAGTGAACGGCCCCTGCGCGCCACGCCGTTCAGGGCAGCGGCCAGCTTGCGTAGATCGGCCTGCGTCTAAGACGGGTCAGGAACGCCGTACTCGAAGTCACGAGGGCGCTACTGCGAGTCCCCGTTCATCTTCAGGTGTGACGGAGCCGGCGAAAGCGGAAAGGGAAGCGGATGGGACGGAGATCACGCCCGAGGCCCCACGGTGGTTCTATTCTCCGCGCTTTTTGATGGGAGCCGCCGCTGCGTCGCGTGACGACCGGACCAACTCGGCGTGGGCGCCCCATCCGCCCCGACAAGCCTATCGCTGCTGTCGACCCGGAACGATCCCGCTAGCATGCCACGGCTGGTCTTTCACATCGCGACACAAAAACCCCTACTCGTCATCGCCCGCTCGCCTTCGGCTCTCGCGGGTCCACGGTGTCGGGGAGGCAGCGGAAACGGGTAGACAGCCAGCCGCCATCGTATCGAGTGCGAAACTCTGCGGCTGTGCCACTTGAGGCGCGCTCGACAGTCTGCGTTGGCGAGCCTTTTTCCTCCCAACGCATCACGTTGTCGTCGATCACAGCAACGCACGCTGCGCGATCCGCATAGGCGATAGGTGCCGCCCATTCGACTTCAGCCAACTTATTTGGGGTCTTCGTCTCGTCTTCTCGCCATAACATCCACGCGCACTTGGCCCGTTCGGACGACGCCAAGCCTGCGACGCAGGCACTCAGCGTGAGCACGGCGGGCAGAGCGGCGAGAATCGTCACGCTGCGCGTGCGGGCGTTCATCCATGGCCTCCGGTTCCAGCGGCATGTAGGTGGCGCAGCCTCGCGGTATGGTAGCGCGTCAGCGGGACGGCGAGCGGGCCACTACCCAGGGCCATGCGGGTGATCGTGATAGTCTCCGCGGGCCGGCACCTTGCCTCACCTGGTTGACGCGCGTGGCGTCGAGACCGGGTGAATCTGGCTCGCATGAAGGCTTACCTTCCCGGAGGTCGCTTACATGGCTCGACTACACGCCGACAAGTCGTCAGTCGCGGAGAACCAGTCACTCTGCTCTGTCAGGAGGCACATATGGCGCTGAACGGAGAAGCGGTGTGGTGGGTCGACGCCTGGACCGGTAAAAATACCAAGACAGCGACCTGGACGATCGACTTTCCTCCTGCCGCCGTCATGGCCAAGGTGTGGCCCGCGTTCTATATGGAGTACTACGGCAGTTCGGTCGGCATGCTCGGGACGCAGATCGCAAGCATTCGACGGCGGCTGCCCTCCGACGCAGATGAAACGGTCTCCGTCGGGAACGCGCCGGCCGTGTTCGATGGCCGCATGACGAGCGTGACGTTCGCCCTCTTCATCTACAACTGCCAGGCCCGGATCGTTCTCGACCTGGGATTCTGGAGCTAGGAGGACGAGATGACGGCTTCGATGTTTGCCACCACTGGCCAGGCTCCACGCGTCCAGCGCGTCGAGGCGCTGGCTTTTCATGACGCTGCAGGCCGCATCCGGCACATGCACCACCACATTGTTCTCGAGGGTGCCGAGCCGCGCCCGTACGAGACCATGGTCGACGAGGTGAGGGCCCAGGCACGCAACCTCGGCATCGATCCGATCGATCCGAATTGACCCGGTCCTCGACCGGTATCCCGTGAGTCACTTCACGCCCCACATGCGAGCGAACGTGGTGAGAGGATCATTTCGGTTGCACCGCGGCGACCGCACCCGGAGCGAGCCACATGGTCGCGCGCCCACCCGTCCCGCGGTCACAAGCTAGTAACTTTCCGCAGATCACGGAAGGGCGCCGAAAAGAGACGGGCGCTGAGCTTTTCCCCAGCGCCCGTCGGCCGCACTGCCAGGCGTCAGCGCCTGACTTCGTGTAGTGTCGCCCCCGGGTCGCCCGAAGGTAGGGCCCTCGCATCGCCCGAAGGCGGCAGTACGCTTTGACTGAGCGCCGAGCCGTGCGGCCGTCTCTCGGCGCCCAGGTCGCGGATACTACCATCGTCACCGGCGCTTCGCTCGGCATCGCTTGCACCGTGTCGAATCCTCTGAGCGGTTCTTTGTTGCCGCACCGTGCGCAGCGTGTCTGTTCTCCACGGCTGCACGACACCGCCAGCCACTCTACCGTCGCGAATCTTGCCCCTCGCCTGGTTGGGCGCTAGGATCGCGCCAGCCGGAGGTCCGAGGATGGACCGTCGCGCCTTCGTCACTGGCCTGGGAGCCGTGCTCGCCAAGCCGCTCGCCGCCGGGGCGCAGCAGGCGCGGACGGTCCGGCTCGGATGGCTGCTTCCTGCTCCCAAAGCCTTCGCGTTGGATTCATTCCGGCACCGTCTTAAAGAACTCGGCTGGATCGAGGGCAGTAATCTCGTGATCGAGGAGCGATACAGCCACGGCGCAGGCAATCGGTTTATTCCGCTGGCCGCCGAACTCGTCCGGTTGAAAGTGGACGCGCTGGTCACGGACGGAGCCGCGGCAACGACCGCGGCCCAAAAAGCAACGCAGGACATCCCGATCGTATTCGTTTCAGGCAATCCCGTTGCGACAGGCTTTGCCGCAAGTCTCTCGCATCCAGGGAAAAACCTAACTGGGGTTGCGATCATCACGGGCGATGTGACGCCGAAGCGCGTCCAGCTCCTCAAAGAAGCAGCTACTAGCATGATGCGTCTCACCATGCTCGAAGACCTCACGGCCGCTGGACTCGCGCGGAGCGATGCTCGCTTCCCCGAAAACTGGCAGGCGATCGAGGTGGCTTCGCGGAAGCTTGGCGTCCAGCTACTGCCAACGATCGAGGTTCGTCAGCCTGAAGAATTGGACGCTGCCTTTGCGCTTGCGATCACAGCACGGGCGGATGGCGTGCTCGTCCTGGCGTCTCCGTTCTTCTCGGCGCAGAGTCGGCGTATCGTCGGCCTGGCTGCAAACGCCCGCCTGCCCGCGATCTACGAACATCGGGGATTCGTCGAAGCTGGCGGACTCATGTCGTATGGACCGGACCATCGGGCGATCTTTCGCCTCGTGGCCGACTATGTGGACAGGATCGTGCGAGGCGCGAAACCCGCTGATCTGCCTATCGAGCAGCCGACAACATTCGAACTCGTGATCAACGCCAAGACGGCGAAAACCCTCCGCCTCGCCATCGCGCCCGCTCTGCTGCTGCGCGCGGACCAGGTGATCGAGTGAACCGTCGTACGTTCGTCGCTGGCCTGGGAGCCGTTCTCGTCGTGCCGCTCGCCGCCGAGGCGCAACCGGCTGAGAAGGTGTGGCGGATCGGCGTCCTGTCATTCACCACCTTTCTCGGCGAACAGAAGCCCCGCATCGAGGCATTTAGGCGGGGCCTCCGAGATCACGGGTACGTCGAGGACCAGAACCTTGCCATCGAGTATCGCTCTTCCGAGGGGAAGGACGAGTTGTTGCCCGCACTGGCCAGCGAACTCGTTCGTTTGCGGGTCAGCATTATCGCGACATACGGGACCAAGCCGACGCAAGCCGCAAAGCAGGCGACTAGCGATATTCCCATTGTCATGCTGACGGTCCTCGATCCGATCGGCGCGGGTCTCGTTTCCAATCTCGCGCGGCCCGGTGGGAATGTCACCGGCCTGTCCGAGGTCTCGGCAGAGCTGAGCGCCAAGCGCCTTGAGCTTCTTAAGGAAGGTGTCCCCGGCACCACAACGGTTGCCGTGCTGATCGAGCGGAGCCATCCGACGAATGCGCTGGAGCTGAAGAATACCGAACTTGCGGCGCGTCGCCTTGGCCTCGGGATTGTGGCAGTCGACGTGCCGGCAAGTGGACGGTTCGAAGAGGTCTTCGCCGGAATGACTCGTTCGCGCGCTAATGCCCTAATCGTGCTGGGCGGAGAGGTCGCTTATACTCGCCGACACACGATCCTGGACCTGGCCCTTAAGAGCCGACTGCCGACGCTCTACGCGTGGAGGTTGGGACCAGAGGCGGGGGCTCTGATGTCCTACGGTGTGGGCTCGACGGCCGGGCCGAAGAACATCGCCAAACGACGGAGGTTCGGGAAGTTCTCGGCGATGTCCTGAACGGCGGCCTTCAGTACCTCGACACGCTTTGGATACAGCTCTAGCGAGAGGTTAGCGACGCCAGTGAGATTGCCCCCCGGACGAGCCAAACTTTGAGCGAGTCCGGATGCGACAGGGT
>Ga0209382_10001805_pt1 | contig 32903 bp, 35 predicted proteins | sample SoiMetdeltSBSDD5_FD_187599 | JGI IMG/M metagenome (GOLD analysis project Ga0209382, IMG submission 187599) | Bulk soil microbial communities from a Populus tree surrounding site in Tennessee, USA - Soil MetaG P. deltoides SBSDD5 (SPAdes) (version 2) | ecosystem: Environmental > Terrestrial >...
TGGGCGGCCTCCAGGGCCAGCACGGCGCCCGGCAGGTCGCCCTGGGCCAGCACCTCGACGGCGGCCCGACCGGCGTCGACCGAGCTGACCACCACCGCGGCCAGCGCCTCGCCGCAGGCAGCCTCGACCGCCGCCTCCCAGCCGGGATCGATCTCGACCAGGTCGAGCAGCGTCCCGAACACCCCCTCGACCCCCGAAAGCCGCTCGACCCCGGCCCGGGTCCGGGCGTCGTCCAGGGCCAGCGTGAGGGCCTCGACCCGCGCCTCCCACGAGCTCTGCTCCGCCGACGCCCGCCGCTCGCGCTCCTCGGCGGCAGTCGCCCGCTCGGCAGTCTCGGTGCGGGCCTGCTCGGCGTTCTCCCGGGCCGCGACCAGCTCGTCCTCGAGCTCCTCAGCGGCAGCGATCTCGGACGACAGCCGTGACACCTCGGCGTCGAGCCGGTCGACCTTCTGGTTCAGCTGGTCGACCCGCTGGCGGGCCCGCTCGAGGTCGGCGACCCCGCGCTCGTGGGTGCGACGCAGCCCCTGCAGCTCACCCCGCACCTCCGCAGCCTTGCCGGTCGACCCCGGCACCCCGTCGGCCCAGTGCTCTTCGTAGGACTGCTGGGCCTCCGTGAGCGCGGCCTCATCGGTCAGCAGCTCCTCCAGCTCGGGCGCCAGCTGGGTCTCGGTGGCGTCGAGCTCGCCCAGCTCCCGTTCCAGCCGGGCGGCTTCGGCTTCGAGGGTGGCGATGACCTCCTGGTCGACGAACGCCTCCCGCTCGCGGTCGAGGCCCTTCTGGCGCTCGACCAGCAAGGCGGTCAGGCCCCGGGCCTTCTCCCGCAGCGCCTCGACCCGGGCCAGCGCGTCGCCCAGGTCGTCGCCTCCCAGGGCCGACAGCTCGGTCTCGGCGGCGATGACCTCGGCGTCCAGCTCCGCCAGCCGCTGGCGGACCATGCGGTCCTCGCTGCCGGCCTCGCCCTTGGCGGCCGAAGCGTCGGCCAGGCGGCGGCGCAGCGTGGCGAGATCCCGGCCGGCGGCGTACACCTGCAGGGCTCGCAGCTCCTCGACGACCGAGCCGTGGCGGCGGGCCGCGTCGGCCTGCTTCTCCAGCGGCCGCAGCTGCCGCCGGACCTCGCGCAGCAGGTCCTGGAGGCGCACGAGGTTGCCCTCGGTGGCGGTCAGCCGGCGCTCGGACCGCTCCTTGCGGCGCCGGTGCTTGAGGACGCCGGCGGCCTCCTCGATGACCAGCCGCCGGTCCTCGGGCCGAGCGTTGAGCACCCCGTCGATCTGCCCCTGCCCGATGATGATGTGCTGCTGGCGGCCGACGCCGGTGTCGCTGAACAGCTCCTGCACGTCGAGCAGCCGGCAGGGGACGTTGTTGATGGCGTACTCGCTGTCGCCCGAGCGCCAGAGCGTGCGGGTGACGGTGACCTCGGCGAACTCGATGGGCAGCAGGCCGGCGCTGTTGTCGATGGTGATCGACACCTCGGCGCGCCCGAGTGCCGGCCGCTTGGTGGTGCCGGCGAAGATGACGTCGTCCATCTTCTGGCTGCGGACGGCCGAGGGCGCCTGGGCGCCGAGCACCCAGCCGATGGCGTCGACCACGTTCGACTTCCCCGAGCCGTTCGGCCCGACGACGACGGTGACGCCGGGCTCGAACTCGAGGGTCGTGGTGTCGGCGAACGACTTGAAGCCCTTGATCGTCAGCGCCTTGAGAAACATCGCACGCAGGTTACGCAGCCCAGATGGACCGGACGGGGACCGGAAATGACCTTTGCCGAGCGATCGAACTGCTAGAGACGAAGCAACGAGAGCTCAGACTTGGCAGTTGGGGCAGGCGAAGGTCGTCCGTCCGCCTACCCGGGTTTTGCCGACCGTACCGCGACATCTGCGGCACGCCTCGCCGGTCCGGCCCCACACCTCGAGCTCCTCCTGGAACGAGCCCGGCTTGCCGTGCAGGTCGACGAACGGGTGCGCCTCGTCGGAGGTGCCGTGGTGCTTGGTCGCCTCGTGGAGGATCTCGACCAGCGACCGGTAGAGCCGCCGGATCTCCATGGTCGAAAGGGTCGACACCTCGCGGTCGGCCCGCAGGCCGGCGTCCCATAGGACCTCGTCGGTGTACAGGTCGCCGAGGCCCACCACGAACGACTGGTCCATCAGCAGGCCCTTCAGCTTCTCGTTGCGCCGCTTGACCAGCGCCTGGGCGAACGACGTCCACGAGACCGGCGACGCCACGGGGTCGAGGCCCAGGTCGGCCAGCTCGGGCACCTCGTCCAGCAGCCCGCCGGACTCGACCGCGAACACCTCGGCGTCGCCGTCGGGGTCGAGCAACCGCAGCTGCCCGCCCTGGGTGAACGACACGACCAGCGCGGTCTCCTTCTCGACCGGGTCCTTGGGCGCCGCCCGCAGCAGGCGACCGTTCTCCCCCAGGTCGAAGACGAGCACGTCGGAGTTGTCGAGGTTGGCGACCAGCAGCGATCCCTTGCGGTCGACGCTCTTGATCTTGGCGCCCTCGACGCGGGACTGGAACGCCTTCTTGCTGCCGTTGCGGCGCACGAGCTTCGCCGCGCGCGCGTCGGCCGTCTTGACCCGTCGACCGACGGTCTCGCGCTCGAGGCCGCGGCGCACGGTCTCGATCTCGGGCAACTCAGGCATCTTGCTCCTCTAGCTCGGCCACGAGCGTGGCGTAGGCGTCCCGCGCTGCGACCTGCTCGGCCTGCTTCTTCGAACGTCCGTCACCGCTGCCGCGGGGCAGTCCGATGACGGAGACCGTGGTGTGGAAGCGCCGGGCGTGGTCAGGGCCCTCGGCGTCGGTGTGGTAGCGGGGCGGCTCGTCGAAGTGCCGCGCCACCAGCTCCTGAAGTCTGCTCTTGTAGTCCTGGCCGCCCGGTCCCCCGGCGTGGGCCTCGGCGACCCGGCTGCCCAGCAGGCGCAGCACGAGGTCGTTGGCCTCGGCCATGCCGGCGGAGATGTAGACGACCCCGATGACCGCCTCGAGGGCGTCGGCGAGGATCGACGGCTTCTCCCGCCCGCCCGATTGCTCCTCGCCCTTGCCCAGCAGCAGGTGGTCGCCCAGCCCCAGCTCGTCGGCCACCTCGGCCAACGTGACGGCGTTGACGACGGCCTTGCGGACGTCGGTCAGCTCACCTTCGCTCAGCTCCGGGTAGGCCCGGAACGAGAAGTCGGTGATGACCAGGCCCAGCACGGCGTCGCCGAGGAACTCGAGGCGTTCGTTGGAGTCGTGCCCGGGGTTCTCGGCGCACCACGAACGGTGGACGAGCGCCGTCGCCAGGGCATCGGTCGACGGGAGCTCTACACCGAGGCGCGCTACGAGCTTGTCGAGCGCTGGGACTGGTAGCTGGATGGATCCGATCCTTCAGACGCGGGCGAGCACGTAGTCGACCGCGTCGCGGACGGTCTTGATGTCTTCGAGGTCTTCGTCCTCGATACGGAAGCCGACGGTCCGCTCGCCCAGCTCCTCTTCCAATGCCTCGGCCAGCTCGATGAGCGCGAGCGAGTCAGCTTCGAGGTCGTCACTGAAGGAGTCGCCCTCGTTGATGGCTGACGGTTCGACTTCGAGGATGTCGGCCAAACGATCGCGGATCAGCTCGAACACCTGCTGGCGGTCGAGCGGACCCCGTTCGACATGGGTCTCGGCGGGCACGCTGTCTCTCCTGTAAAAGGCGCTGCAAATACGGCTCAGTACGAACCGGGGGCCGCAGTGTACTTCCAGCCGTGATTGTGCGCTTGTGAACGGCGGGAGTGGTGGATGGCCCGGCGTCGCGGCCGGTCAGCCGGACGCGACGACCGCTCGCAGGTGGTCGACGAGCCCGGCTTCGACCAGGTCACGAGCCACCCGCACGGCGTTGACGACGGCCGTGGCCGACGACGATCCGTGGCTGATGATGCACACACCGTTCACCCCGAGCAGCATGGCGCCGCCGTGGTTGTCGGGGTCGACCTCGGCGTAGAGCGGCAGCAGCGCCCCGACGGCGTCGTCGGCACCCTCGAGGCCCCCGAGCGCCCCGAAGATGGCGGTGGCGATGGCCTTCATGCCGCCTTCGAGGGTCTTGAGCGCCACGTTGCCGGTGAAGCCGTCGGTGACGACCACGTCGACCTCGGGGGTCATGAGGTCGCGGCCCTCGACGTTGCCGATGAACTTGGCCCCCGCCCCGGCCAGGGCGTTGTCGGCGGCCAACAGCTCGTGGGTCTCCTTGACCAGCGGCGAGCCCTTCGACTTCTCCTCGCCGATCGACAGCAGCCCGACCCGCGGCTCGACGATGCCGTAGCGCTCGCGGGCGTAGACCGCCCCCATCTGGGCGAACTGCACCAGCCACTGGGGCTGGCACTCGCTGTTGGCGCCGGCGTCGAGCAGGATCGTCGGCGTCGAGCCGAAGACCGGGATCGGCGTGGCGATGGCCGGCCGGGCGACGCCCTTGATCCGTCCCATCCGCAGCAGTGCCGAGGCCATGGTGGCCCCGGTGTTGCCGGCCGACACCATGGCCGACGCGGCGCCGTCCCGGACCAGCTCGGCCGAGCGCACCAGCGACGAGTCCTTCATGGTCCGCACGCTGGACGCCGGGTCGGCGTCCATGGCGATGACCTGGGAGGCGGCGAAGACCTCGAGGTCGCCCTTCAGGTCGGCGAGCGCCTCGGGCCGGCCGACCAGCGTGATCCCGACGCCCAGCTCCGCGACGGCTCGATGGGCACCTTCGACGATGGCGCCGGGGGCGTTGTCGCCGCCCATGGCGTCGAGTGCGACCGGCAGCATGGCTGAGGCGGCCGCGGCGTCAGTCGACTTCGATGGCCTGGCGGCCCTTGTAGTACCCGCAGTTGCCGCACACGACGTGGGGCAGCTTGGTGGAGCCGCATTGCGGGCACACGCTCCGCGACGGGGCGTCCAGGCGCCACGCGCTGGCTCGACGGCTACGGCTCTTCGCCTTGGAGGTCTTCTTCTTGGGAACGGCCATGGGTCTTCCTGCGACGCGGCTGACGAGCCAGAGGGCTCGCGGACGAACCGGGCAACACTATCGGTCGAAGCGGAGCTGATCCAAGGCCGCCCAGCGGGGATCGGCGGGGGCTTCGCCGTTGGACTCCTCGGTCACGATCGGGTGCTCTTCGGGGTCGGGCCCGGCGCAGTCCTCCTGGCACAGCGGCGCCAAGGGCAGGGCCAGGGCCAGCGCCTCCCGTAGCGGAGGTCCGAGGTCGATGGTCTCGTCGTCGGTGGGGAACGTCTCGCCCTCGACCGGGTCGGGCTCGAAGACCTCCCGCAGGTCGAGCGCCAGCTCGCCGCCGACCGGCTCGAGGCAACGCCGGCACTCCCCCTCCCAGGGCGCGGTGACGGTCCCCTGCACGATGACCTGCTGGCCCTGGGACTCGATGGTGGCGTCCAGCACGACGACCGCGTCGTCGGGGACCCGGGCCGTGCTCAGCGCCACGCCGGGCAGCGGCCCGGCCAGCGCCAGGTCCTGCTGGCGGCCCGGGACCGCGAGCACCTCCGCCAACTGCACCACGAACGGTGAACGGGTCATGCCCGAATTCTGCCTCCCCGCCGGGTGGTCTCAGTCGTCGTCGAGGTCTTGGTCGAAGACGGTCTCGGTGTCGTCCTCGTCGACGTCGTGCTCGGCCTCGGGCTCGTCCTCGTCCGGGTCGCCGAAGGGCTCGCCGTCCTCGTCGCTCGGGCGCAGCTTCTCGCGGCCGTGGGCGACCGCGGCCATGGTGCGCTCCAACACCGTCTCGAGCTTGGCGAGACGCTGGTCGCAGTACTCGTCGCACTCGCTGGCGAGCCGGGCGGCGTCGGCGCGGGCCTGCTCGACGATGCGGCGGGCCTTTTGCTCGGCGGAGCGGGCGACCTCGGAGCGCTGCACCATCCGCTCGGCCTGGCCCCGGGCGGCCGCCAGGATCTCGTCGGCCTGCACTCGGGTCCGGCTGAGGAACTCCTCGCGCTCCTTCAGCAGCCAGCGGGCGCGGCGCAGGTCACCGGGCAGCTGCTCGATGGCCTGGTCGAGCAGGTCCAGCACGGCGTCCCGGTCGAGCTTGATGGCCGCGCCCAGCGCCGAGGGGCGGGCCTCGTCGACCATCTCGTGGACCTCACGCAGCACGACCTCGACGTCGGCACCGGGCTGGCGTCGGGCGAAGCGCTCCTCGAAGTCGGTGTCCGCATCGATCTCGCCCTCGTACCCAGCCTCGTTGTCGACGTCGCCGATCATGAGCTGTGCTTGTCGCTCAGTCGCTTGGCGACGGCCGCCGGCACCATCGTGGTGATGTCGCCGCCGAACCGGGCGATCTCCCGGATCAGCTTCGACGCCAGGAACGCATGGTCCGGGCTCGACGGGATGAACAAGGTGTCGATCCCGGAGAGCTTGCGGTTCATCTGGGCCATCATCAGCTCGGACTCGAAGTCGGACACCACCCGCAGGCCCTTGATGATGAAGTCGGCCCCCACCTCCCGGGCGAGGTCGACGACCAGGCTGGAGAACGAGGTGATCTCCACGTTGTCCAGGTGGGCAGTGGCCTCACCGATCAGCGCCCGTCGTTCGTCCAGGCTGAAGAGCGCCTCAGCCTTCTGGGGGTTCCGCACCGCCGCGACCACCACCTCGTCGAACAGACGAGAGGCCACCTCGATGATGTCGAGGTGGCCGTTGTGTAGGGGGTCGAACGAACCGGGATAGAGGACGGTCGTCATCCGGCCGAACTTACTCCCCACCACCGGACCGACTCAGGTTCGCGCCGAACGTCACCCAGGTGCGGCCGTACCTCGTGGCCCGCACCACCTCCCAGGGGGCGGGCAGGGCCACCTCCGTGTCGGACTCGACGACCACGAACGCCGCCGGGAGCGCGCCGAGCAGCTCGTCCCAGCCGGTGAAGGCGTAGGGCGGGTCGCAGAAGGCGAGGTCGACCTCGGTGCCCGCGTTGCGCTGGAGGTAGCGCTCGGCCGTGTCGGCGACCACGGTGGCGCGGTCGTCGAGTCCGCAGGCCTTCAGGTTCTCGCTGACCGCCTTGCGGGCACGGGCGTCGTCGTCGACGAACGTGGCGTGGGCCGCACCTCGGGAGAGGGCTTCGATGCCCAGCGCCCCGCTGCCGGCGAACAGGTCGAGCACGGTGGCGTCCTGCACCACGCCGCGGCTCCAGAGGGCGTTGAAGACGGCCTCCCGCACGCGGTCGGTGGTGGGCCGCGTGCTGTCGCCGGGGGGCGCGACCAGCTTCCTTCCTCGGGCGCTTCCGCCGACGACGCGCATCGCTCCCGACCGTAATACCGTGCGTACTGACGTCCGTGTCAGCGTTGGGGATCAGGGGATCGGGGGAAGCTGTGGCTGGGATTCGTCATCCGGTGTTGCGCGAGGCCGTGCTCGAACGTCGTGCCTTCCTGCAGGGGCTCGCCGCCGCCGGCGTGCTGGCCGCCTGCTCGGGAGGGGACGACTCGTCGAGCAGCCGACCGAAGCCCAAGGCGAAGCCCGCCGCCTCGGTGAAGCCCTTCGACCCCGACCGCCCCTACTGGGAGCAGGGCAACTTCGCCATGGTCGAGGACGAGGTCACCGAGACCAAGCTCGAGGTCACGGGCGCGATCCCGTCGAGCCTCTCGGGCCTGTACGTGCGCACCGGGTCGAACCCGCCGACCAAGACGTCGCCCCACTGGTTCCTCGGCGACGGCATGGTCCACGGCGTCCGGATCGAGCAGGGCAAGGCCGCCTGGTACCGCAACCGCTACGTCCGGACCACGCTGCACGAGCAGCGCAAGGAGTTCCAGGACGCCGGCGTCCCCGGCAAGGACGTCAACCAGTCGAACGTGGCCGTCGCCTGGCACGGCGACAAGCTCATGACGCTCGGCGAGGTCGGCTGGCCCTACGAGCTGTCGCCCGAGGACCTGTCGACGGTCGGACCGTGGGACTTCGCCGGCCAGCTCGCCACCTGGATGACCGCCCACCCGAAGATCGACCCGGCGACCGGGCAGATGCACTTCTTCGGCTACGGGTTCGCCGACCCGCTGCTCACGTACCACGTGGCCGACGCGCAGGGCCGGCTGGTCCACAGCGAGCCGGTGGCCATCGACACCGCGACGATGATCCACGACTTCGCCGTCACCGACCAGGACGTCATCTTCTGGCAGGGACCGGTGATGTTCGCCCTCGACGACCCCGACGCCCTCGCCACAGGGTTCCCCTTCAAGTGGGATCCGTCGGGGCCGTCGCAGATCGGCGTCATGCCGCTGGGTGGGCCGGCCTCGAAGATCCGCTGGATCGACGTCGACCCGTTCATGGTCTTCCACGGCCTCAACGCCCACCGCGACGGCGACGAGGTCGTCGCCCAGGTCCACAAGGTGCCGTCGGCGTTCGGGCCCGACGGCGACCTGCTCCCGTCGCACCTGACCGAGTGGCGCATCGACACCTCGGGCCCGCAGCTGAAGCTGAAGGAGCAGCGGCTCAGCGACATCAACATGGACCTGCCGTCGATCGACCGGCGCCACGTCGGCCGCCAGGCCCGTCACGGCTGGTGCGCCACCATCGACATCGACGGCCCGTACGGCTTCGAGTTCGCCGGCCTCAACCACATCGACCTGAAGACCGGCAAGGACGACCGCTGGGAGCCCGGGCCGATGGAGCGGGGCGGCGAGGCGTTCTTCGCCGCCGACCCCGGCAGCGACACCGAGGGCGAGGGCTGGATCATGAGCTTCCTGTACGACCGCACCACCGACCGGTCGTCGCTCGGCATCTTCGACGCCCTCGCCGTGGCCGACGGCCCGGTCGCCCGCATCCACCTCCCGGTCCGGGTGCCGTACGGCTTCCACGGGTTGTGGGTCGCCGACGCCTGAGTGGCAGGGTGCTGCGATGAGCGAGGCCGTGAGCGAGCACGTCCGGGTCGTCCGCATCGACCAGGCAGCGGTGCGCAACGCCGTCAATAGCGAGACCGCCGAGCGACTGTTCCAGGAGTTCACCGCCTTCGACGCCGACGACTCCGCCCGGGTCGCGGTGCTGACCGGCGACGAGACCGCCTTCTGCGCCGGCGCCAACCTCCGCGACCTGCCGGACCTGCGGGACAGCGGCCCGCTTGGGCCGACCCGGCTCCAGCTGGGCAAGCCCGTGATCGCCGCCATCGAGGGATGGTGCGTGGCCGGCGGGATGGAGCTGGCGGCCTGGAGCGACCTGCGGGTCGCCGGCGACACCGCCCGCTTCGGCTGCCTGGAGCGCCGCTTCGGGGTGCCGCTGATCGACGGCGGCACCTACAGGATCCCCCGCATCGTCGGGCTGGGCCGGGGCCTCGACCTCATCCTCACCGGCCGGGAGTTCGACGCCGGTGAGGCCGAGCGGATGGGCTTCGTCAACCGGGTCGTGCCCGCGGGCACCGCCCTGCAGGCGGCAGTCGAGCTGGCCGAGGGCATCGCCGCGTCGCCGTGGCGAGCGGTGATCAACGACCGACGGTCGGTCTACGAGGGCCTCGGCCTGGGTGAGGCCGAGGCCCTCGCCATCGAGGACCGCCTGGGCAAGGACACGATCTTCGCCGAGGGCTTCGCCGACGGCGTCGCCCGCTTCAGCCCCAGGCACTCGCCTCCCGCGTAACGAAGTCGGCGAACGACGTCGCCGGGCGGCCTGTGACCTGCTCGACGTGGGGCGACACCGCAGCCCCCCGGCCCTCGCGGACGGCGTCGAACGTGCCGACCACCAGCTGGGCGTAGTCGGGCGGGAGGCCGAACCTGAGCAGGTCCCCGACGAACTCCTCGCGGGGGACGTCCTGGTGGACGACCACCCGGCCTGACACTGCGCCGACCAGCTCGGCAGCTTCGCCGTAGGTGATGGCGGCCGGCCCGGTGACCGCGTAGGCCGCCTTGGCGTGGCCGTCCTCCGTGAGCGCAGCCGCGGCGACCGCGGCGATGTCCTCGGCGTCGACGAGCGGCGCCCGGCCGTCGCCGGTCGGAACGGCGACGACCCCCTGCTCCCGGATGCCGGCGAGGTGGATGCCCTCCGAGAAGTTCTGGAAGAACCCCGTGGGCCGCAGGATCGTCCAGTCGAGGCCCGACGCCCGCAGCTGGTCCTCGACCAGGCCGAAGCCGGGGGTGGCCACCTGGTCGAGGCCCGGGCCCAGCGCCGTGAGGAGCACCACCCGGCGCACCCCGGCCGCGGTGGCGAGGGCGAGGAACGGGCCGGCGACCGGCGACGGGTCGGCGACCATCTCGGGCAGGACCACGTAGACGGCATCGGCGCCGGCCAAGGCGGGACCGTGGGTCTCGGGGCGGTCCCAGTCGAACAGCACGCCATCGGCACCGGGGTGGCGGCTGGCGGCGCGGACGACCGCGCCTCGGTCGGCGAGCTTGGCGACGAGGCGACGGCCGGTCTTGCCGGTCGCCCCCAGGACGAGGACGGTGTTGATCTCGGTCATGACCCGCACGGTACGGAGCCTTGCCAGGCGGATGAATGGGTGAAAGGCTTCATTTCATGCTCGAACGTCTCGATCAGCGCAGCGACGTGCTCGCCGAGGTGCTTGACGCCGTCGACCTCGGCGGCGCACTGGCCGCCCGCACCGAGGTCCGGGCGCCCTGGGCACTGCACTTCGGGGACGGGAAGGCACAGGCTGCGTTCCACGTCGTCGCCAAGGGCGCGTGCTGGGCCCGTTGCGACACCAGCGGTCAGGTCGCCGAGCTGGCGGCCGGGGACGTCGTGCTGTTCCCCCACGGCTCCGGCCACACCTTGGGCGACAACCCGGCGACGCCCCCGACGGAGTTCGCGGCGCTGGCGGGCTGTGCACCACCCGACGCCCCGGTCGAGCTGCCGATCGGCGGCAACGGCCCCCCGACCACCCTCCTCTGCGGCTCCTACGTCTACGCCGCCGACGGCCCCAACCCCCTGCTCTACGGACTGCCTGACGTGCTCCACGTGCCCGCGGCCAGCACCCGGGGCAGCTGCCTGGCCGCCACCGTCGACCTGCTGGTCGCCGAGGCCACGCGCGACGACGCCGGCTCGGCGGTGGTCATCGACCGGTTGGTCGACCTCACGTTCGTCTACGCCCTGCGGGCCTGGCTCGACCTCCAGGGCCCCGACGCCACCCCCACCTGGTTCGGCGCACTCCACGACCCGATCGTCGGCCCGGCGCTGCGGGCCATCCACGCCGACCCGGCGGCGGCGTGGACCGTCGCCGAGCTGGCCCGGCTGACCGGCCTCTCGCGAGCGCCGTTCGCCCGCCGCTTCCGCGAGGCGGTCGGCGAGGCTCCCCTGGCCTACGTCACCCGCTGGCGGATGACGGTCGCTGCCGACCGCCTGGCGCAGGGCGACCGCATCGCCGCGGTGGCGCGAAAGGTTGGCTACGACAACGAGTTCGCGTTCGCCAAGGCGTTCAAGCGGGTTCGCGGAATTGCCCCGGGGCAGCACCGTCGGCGCAGCACCGGCTGACTACGGTGACCCGGATGGTCGAGCCTGACGCCACCATCACCTGCATCGACTGCGGTGAGGTCGCCCACCTGCTGACGCCGCCGCCCGAGGACGGCCGCTGGAAGCCGGGCGAGGTCGTCATCTACCGGTGCTCGGGCTGCAACGACCGCTGGGACCTCGTCATCCCGGACGAGGACGACCTCGACCCCTACGAGAACAACGGGGCCGACGCCTAACCCCCCATACCAAACGCCCCGACCCCCACCCCCTGGCGGCGTCGGCTGGCGCCGACCTATCCCTTCAAGAGGAAGTCCCGCTCGTCCTCGTCGAGGAAGAGCGCCAGCTCGTCGACGAGGCCGGCGTGGGCGGCAAGGCCGCCGTCGCCGTCGACGATGGCCAGCGCCACGTCCCGGGCCTTCTCGACCCACTCGCGGTCCCGCCGCAGCGAGGCCAGCTTCAGGTCGGTCCGGCCCTTCTGGCGCTCGCCCATGATCGTGCCCTCGCCCCGCAGGTCGAGGTCGACCTCGGCGAGCTCGAAGCCGTCGGTCGTCTTCACCAGGGCACCTAGCCGGGCCTCGGCCTCGGGCGTGTCGGACTGGCTGACCATGTAGCACCACGACCGGTCGCTCCCCCGGCCGACCCGGCCCCGCAGCTGGTGGAGCTGGGCGATGCCGAAGCGGTCGGCGTCGAGGATGGCCATGACCGTTGCGTTGGGCACGTCGACGCCCACCTCGATGACGGTGGTGGCGACCAGCACGTCGAGCTGTCCCGACCGGAACAGCGACATGGTCATGTCCTTCTCGGCCGGCGTCAGGCGGCCGTGCAGCAGTCCGAGACGCAGGCCCTTCAGCTCGTCGGCCTCCAACCGGGCGTACGTGTCCTCGGCCGAGCGGGCCTCCAGCTTCTCCGACTCCTCGATCAGCGGGCACACCACGTACGCCTGCCGCCCGGCCTCGACCTCCCGCCGCACGGCTTCCCAGACGGACGCTTCGTCCTCCTCGGTCCGCGCCCAGGACGTGGTGATCGGCTGCCGGCCCGCCGGCCGGGACTTGATGATCGTCACGTCGAGGTCGCCGTAGACGGTCATCGCCGCGGTCCGCGGGATGGGGGTGGCGGTCATGACCAGGACGTCGGGCACGGCCTCACCGCCGGCCTTGTCCCGTAGCGCGGCCCGCTGCTCGACGCCGAACCGATGCTGCTCGTCGATGACGACGACGCCCAGCGAGTGGAACTCGACCGCCTCCTGGATCAGCGCGTGGGTGCCGATGACGAGGTCGACCTGCCCGGCCGCGAGCTCAGCGAGGATGCGGCGGCGGTCGGTTGCCCCGACGCGGTTGGTCAGCAGCTCGACCCGCAACGGGCGGCTGCCGAACAGCGTGGTGCCGGCGTCGCCGACGGTCATGCCGTCGAGCAGGACGCGGATCCCGGCGGCGTGCTGTTCGGCCAGCACCTCGGTCGGCGCCATGAACGCCCCCTGGTGGCCGCCCTCCACGGCGACCAGCAGCGCGGCCACGCCCACCACGGTCTTGCCGCTGCCGACGTCGCCCTGCAGCAGCCGGTGCATGGGGTAGGGCTTGGCGAGGTCGGCGTTGATCTCGGCGACCGCGGCCTGCTGGTCGGCGGTCGGGTCGAACGGCAGCCGCTCCCAGAACTGCGCCACCAGCGGCCCGGGCGGCACGTGGGCGATGCCCGGGGTGGTGCGCTCGAGATGGCGCTTGCGCTCGACCAGCGCCAGCTGGACGCGCAGCAGCTCGTCGAGCACCAGGCGACGGCGGGCCTCCTTCTGCTCCTCGGCCGACTCGGGCAGGTGGATGCCCCGGAACGCCGCGGTGCGATCGACCAGGTCGAAGCGGTCGAGCACCCACTCGGGCACCGGGTCGGCGAAGTCACCGGCACGGCGCAGCGACTCCTCGATCCAGCGGGCCAGGTCCCACGTGTAGATGCGGGCCTTGTCCGACTGGGGGTACACGGGCACGATGCGCCCGGTGCGATCGCCGATGAGGTCGACCACCGGGTTGGTCATCTGCCGGGCGCCCCGGTACGTGTCGACCTTCCCGAAGAACACGGCCTCGGTGCCGGGACGCAGCTGCTTGGCCCGCCAGGCCTGGTTGAAGAACGTGATGCGCAGGCCGCCGGTGCCGTCGGTGACGTCGACGGTGACGAGGATCTTGGGGGGCCGGCCGCGGGTGCGGCGGCTGTCGACCCGCTTCACCTCGGCGAGGACCATGGCCTCCTCGCCGACCCGCAGGTCCTTGATCCGGGCCTGGTGGGTCCGGTCGATGTAGCGCCGGGGGTAGTGGGTCAGCAGGTCGAGGACGCTGCGGACGTCGAACTGCTCGTCGAGCGCCCGCGCCTTCTCCTCGCCGACCCCGTGCAGCTCGGTGACGGGGATGTGGTCGAGTTGGGCGAGACGCCGCGTCATTGCCGGGAGGGCGCCCCTACTCGACGCCGAACAGGTAGGGGTACAGGGGCTGGCCGCCGTGGTGCACCTCGTGCTCGACGTCGGGGCGGTGGTCGCCGAGCCACTCGGTGATGCGACGGGTGGCGGCGGGCGTCGCACCCTCGCCCTCGATGATCGTCACGATCTCGTGCCCGTCGGCCACCAGCACGTCGAGCAGGACGATGGCCGCCTCGTCGACCGTGGCCGACACCGCCCGGATGCCGTCGCGGGCGATGCCCAGGAAGTCGCCCTTGGCGATCGGCCCCAGGTCGCAGCTGGAATCGCGCACGGCCTGGGTGACCTCGCCGGCCACCACCGACGACGCCAGCTCGGCCATCTCCTTGGCGTTGTCCTCGACCGGCGCCTCGGGGTCGTAGCCCATCAGCGCGGCGAAGCCTTCGGCGACGCCGCGGGTGGGCACGACCCGCACGGTCTTGTCCGTGAGGCCGTCGACCTGCTCGGCCACCGGGATGATGTTCTTGTTGTTCGGGAGGATCACCACCTGGTCGGAGTTGACCTTCTGCACCATGTCGAGCAGGTCCTGGGTCGACGGGTTCATCGACTGGCCGCCGGCGACGATCCCCTGGGCGCCGAGGCTGTGGAAGATCCGCTTGACCCCGGCCCCGGTGGCGACCGCCACCACCGCGGTGGTGACCGGGTCGCGCGCGGGCTCGGGCTCCTCGCCGGCGCCGGTGGCGTCGCGCACCCAGCGCTCCTCCTCGACCTGCTCCATGAGGTCGGTGACCCGGATCTGGCGAGGGCGGCCGGCGTCGAGGGCGGCCTCGATGGCGGCGCCGATGTCGTCGGTGTGGATGTGGCAGTTCCAGATGCCGTCGCCGCCGACCACCACGATCGAGTCGCCTATGCCCGCCCAGACGTCCTTGAACGCCGGGATCAGGGTGTCCTGGGCCTCGAGGAAGTACATGACCTCGTAACGCAGGTCGCTGACGCCGTGGGCGTGGTCGTGCTCGTCACCGGTGGTGTGGACGAGGCTGGCGCCGGCGTGGACGGTGCCCTCGCCGACCGACGGCGCCGGGATCTCCCGGCCGTCCAGCACGTTGAGCAGTGCATCGAGCAGCAGCAGGTAGCCGGCGCCGCCGGCGTCGACGACCCCCGCCTCCGCCAGGACCGACAGCTGCTCCGGCGTCTTCTCCAGCGCCACGGCCGCGGCGTCGCGGGCCGCGGCGGCCAGGGTGACGAGGTCGGTCTCGGGAGCGTCGGCCACGGTGGCCTCGGAGGCCTCGGCCGAGGCCCTGACGACCGTGAGGATGGTGCCTTCGACCGGCCGCATGACCGCTTGGTACGCGGCGTCCGACGCGGCCCGCAGCGCCGCGACCAGCGTGGGGGCGTCCAGATGGCCGGCTTCGGACACGGTCGAGGCGATGCCCCGGAGGACCTGGGAGAGGATGACGCCCGAGTTGCCGCGGGCGCCCATGAGCGAGCCGTGGCTGATGGCCTTGCACACCGCCGGGAGGTCGTCGGGCGCGTCCACCGCGGCAACGTCGTCGCACACCGAGACCAACGTGAGCGACATGTTGGTGCCGGTGTCGCCGTCGGGAACGGGATACACGTTCAGACGGTTGATCGGCTCACGGTGGGCGGCCAGCGCGTCGCGGTACGCCTCGATGACAGCGCGCACCTCGGCCGCACCCAGATGGTCGGGGGTGCTCACGGCGCCGATGCTAGGTGACATCAGCCCCAACTCCCGATGACGGACCATGCTCGCGGTCTACCCGCATGCAGGTTGTCCACCCAAGGCTGCACTGAGTACAGTCGTCCGGTCCTACTCGCCCGATCACGAGGTGAACGTGTCATGGCAGCCGTCTGCCAGGTCTGCGGCAAGCACCCTTCTTGGGGCATGTCGGTGAGCCACTCCCACCGCCGCACCAAGCGCCGTTGGAACCCGAACATCCAGCGTGTCCGGGCTCTGGTCAACGGCGCCCCCAAGCGCCTGCACGTCTGCACCGGCTGCATCAAGGCGGGCAAGATCCAAAAAGTCGTGCGCTGAACTAGAGCCTGCGAAGCACTCACGGGGATCGGACGCTTCGGCGCCGGTCCCCGTTACGCGTCCGGGCTCGCTTTGCCCAGGAGTTTCTTCAGTCCGTACCGTGGAAAGGACCCAAGCGGGTAGTCCAACGAGGAGCGGCCTCCGGTGCAAGGTGTGATCAAGTCGTACGACCCGGGAACCCGAGAGGGGATCGTCGTGCGCGATACCGACCTCGACGAGGTCGATCTTGCGGCCGATGCACTGGCCGGCTCCGTGTTTCGACTCCTGCGCCCAGGCCAGCGCGTGGTCTTCGACCTGAACGGCGAGGGTCGAGCCACGCACCTGCGACTGGGGTCTGAGGTGGACATGGGCACGCCGGGCTTTGATCCTGAGCCCGGCCCGATTGAAGGCCTCGACGAGCGCCCGACCACCTGAACGCCACCACCAGCTGGGCATCGCCGTCGGGAGGATCATGGCTTCGACAACCACCAACCAGAAGTTGAAAGACTGGGTCCAGCACTGGGCCGAGATCTTCCAGCCCGACCGGATCGAATGGTGCGACGGCTCCGAGGAGGAGTGGGAGCGGCTGACCCAACGCCTCGTCGACGCCGGGACCTTCGAGCGGCTCAACGGCGAACTGCGCCCGAACAGCTTCCTCGGGCTCTCCGACCCCGGTGACGTCGCCCGGGTCGAGGACCGCACCTTCATCTGCTCGGAGAACGAGGCGGACGCCGGCCCGACCAACAACTGGCGTGCGCCGGCCGAGATGCGGGCCGAGCTCACGGACCTCTTCACCGGGGTCATGCGAGGCCGCACCATGTACGTGGTGCCGTTCTCGATGGGGCCGCTGGGCTCGCCGATCGCCCACATCGGCGTGCAGCTCACCGACTCCTCGTACGTCGCCGTGAACATGCGGATCATGACCCGCATGGGCCAGGCGGCCCTCGACGTGCTGGGCGACGACGGGGAGTTCGTCCCTTGCCTGCACTCCATCGGCTACCCGCTCGTGGATGGCGAGGGCACCCGGCGAGACGACCCACCCTGGCCTTGTGATTCGGAGAACAAGTACATCGTCCACTTCCCCGAGACCCGGGAGATCTGGTCGTACGGCTCGGGCTACGGCGGCAACGCCCTGCTCGGCAAGAAGTGCTTCGCTCTGCGGATCGCCTCGACCATGGCCCGGGACGACGGCTGGATGGCCGAGCACATGCTCATCCTCGGGATCACGCCGCCCGGGGGCGAGAAGCGCTACGTCGCCGCGGCGTTCCCGTCGGCCTGCGGCAAGACCAACATGGCGATGATGATCCCGACCATCCCGGGCTGGAAGGTCGAGACCATCGGCGACGACATCGCCTGGATGAAGTTCGGGCCCGACGGCCGGCTCTACGCCATCAACCCGGAGGCCGGGTTCTTCGGCGTGGCCCCCGGCACCGGCGACGACACCAACCCGAACGCCATCCACACCCTCGAGGAGAACTGCATCTTCACCAACGTCGCCAAGACCGACGACGGTGACGTCTGGTGGGAGGGCATGTCGGAGCCGCCCGCGCACCTGATCGACTGGCGGGGCAACGACTGGACGCCGGGCTCCGACGCTCCGGCCGCTCACCCGAACGCCCGCTTCACCGCGCCGGCGTCGCAGTGCCCGTCGATCGCTCCCGAGTGGGAGGACCCGAAGGGCGTGCCGATCTCGGCCATCCTCTTCGGCGGCCGCCGGGCCACCAACGTCCCGCTGGTGACCCAGTCGTTCGACTGGAACCACGGCGTGTTCCTGGGCTCGATCATGAGCTCCGAGACCACGGCCGCCCAGGCGGGCGCGGTCGGCAAGCTGCGCTTCGACCCCTTCGCCATGCTGCCCTTCTGTGGCTACAACATGGGCGACTACTTCGGCCACTGGCTGGAGATCGGCGAGGCCACCGACACGGACAAGCTGCCCAAGCTGTTCTGGGTCAACTGGTTCCGCCGGGGCGAGGACGGCTCGTTCCTGTGGCCGGGCTTCGGCGACAACAGCCGGGTGCTGAAGTGGATCGTCGAGCGGCTCGACGGCGACGCTGCCGGCGCGGTCGAGACGCCCATCGGCCACGTGCCGACGGCCGACGCCATCGACACCAGCGGCCTCGACCTAGACAGTGCCGTGCTGGAGCAGCTGCTCCGCGTCAGCACCGAGTCGTGGCGAGCCGAGCTGCCCCAGCTGGAGGACCACTACCGCGGCCTCGGCGAGCGGGTGCCGCAGGCGCTCCGCGAGCAGCTGGAAGCGCTGGAGAAGCGCCTCTCCGAGATGTGATCCCGGTCCCGGCGTTGCTCGGGCCGTGACCTCGGCCTGGGCAACGCCGGACGGGTAACAACTAGTGTGATCCGGCGCGCTCGGACAGGCGCGCCCAGCTGGGGATACAGGGGGGACGTCGGGGACGTGTCTGTTGATACGGGTGTCGTCGAGCAGGCGGACACCGGAGGGAGCGACGAGGCGGTCGTGACGGAGGCCGTCGCGACGACGGCCCCGGAAGCCCCCCTCGGCGGTGTGCTGCCGCCCCGGCTGCGCCTCTTCTCGCTGACCTTCCTGATGCTGTTCGTCGAGCTGGCGCTCATCCGCTGGCTGGGCGCCTACGTCGTCTACATGTCCTACTACTCGAACTTCGTGCTGCTCGGCAGCTTCCTCGGGTTCGGGTTGGGCTTCCTGTGGTCGGGCCGGTCACCGCACTCGCTGTTCCGCTACACGCCGGTGCTGCTGGGCGGGCTGGTGGCGTTCGTCTACCGGTTCAACGTGCCGCTCAAGTGGAGCACCAAGGACCTCATCTTCTTCGAGACCGTCGAGCCCGACAGCCCGCTCCCCCGCTGGCTGATCCTGGTGCTGCTGTTCGTCGCCGTGGCCGCAGTGACCGCCGCGATCGGGGATGGCGTCGCCCGGACCTTCGGCCGCTTCGAGCCGCTCGAGGCCTACCGGCTGGACCTCCTCGGCAGCGTCGCCGGCATCGCCGCCTTCAGCGCCCTGTCGTTCCTCGGGGCCCGGCCGTTGATCTGGGGCCTCCTCATCGCCGCCGTGCTTCTGCTGACCCTGCCGCTCCGGGTGCGGCTCAACGCCGTGCTGGCCGTGGTCGGCATCGCCCTGCTGTTCGCGCCACTGGCGGTCGAAGCCACCAAGGGCGACGTCAGCTGGTCGCCGTACTACCGCATCACCCACTGGATCAACGAGGACGGCGGCGTCAGCACCAAGGTCAACCAGAGCCCGCACTGGCACCAGATCCACACGCCGGGCAACCAGCTCTACGAGGCCGTCTACGACCGGATCGCTCACCCGACCGGCGGTGACGTGCTGATCATCGGTGCCGGCTCGGGCAACGACGTGTCGGTCGCGCTGCAGCACGGCGCCGAGCACGTCGACGCTGTCGAGATCGACCCCCGGCTGATGCAGCTGGCCAAGAAGGGCCACCCCGAGAAGCCCTACGACGACCCCCGGGTGACGGTCCACATCGACGACGGCCGCGCCTTCCTCGAGCGGTCGAACAAGAAGTGGGACCGCATCCTGCTGGCGCTGCCCGACTCGCTGGCGCTGGTGCAGGGGCAGTCGGCGATCCGGCTGGAGAGCTACCTGTTCACCCAGGAGGCCGCCGAGGCCGCCCAGGCCCACCTCAAGCCGGGCGGCGTGTTCTCGATGTACAACTTCTACCGGCAGGACTGGCTGGTCGACCGGTACGGCAACACCCTCGCTGCGGTCTTCAAGCAGCCGGCCTGCGTGTACCGGGTCGGCGACTGGAGCCTGTCGGTGCTGATCGGGGCCGACCAGGCGTCGGCGCTGAAGTGCCCCGCCGACGAGGTCTGGACGCCGACGCCCGGCAACGAGCCGGTCCGCGACGACCGGCCGTTCCCGTACCTCAAGGGCCGCGAGATCCCGAGCGACTACCTGTTCGCCGGCGCCGCCATGCTGGCTCTCTCGGTGGCGGCGGTGCTGTTCATCCTCCGGCCCGGTCGCCAGCTGCGCTCGGCCATCCAGTACAGCGACCTCTTCTTCATGGGCGTGGCGTTCATGCTGCTGGAGACCAAGAGCGTCACCCAGTTCGCCCTGCTGTTCGGCACCACCTGGTTCGTGAACTCGCTGGTGTTCCTCGGGGTGCTGCTCAGCGTGCTCGTAGCCGTGGCCGTGTCGCGCCGCGTCACGTTCAAGCGGCCCGCTCTGCTCTACGGCGTGCTGCTCGCCGCCCTCGTGCTGGCGTTCGTCGTGCCGCCCGACCGGCTGCTCGACCTGGCGATGGTGCCCCGCTTCGTGGTCGCGGTGACGCTGGCGTTCTTCCCGATCTTCACCGCCAACCTGGTGTTCACCCAGCGGTTCAAGTCGACCGCCAGCTCGACGGTGGCGTTCGGCGCCAACCTGCTCGGCGCCATGGTCGGTGGCCTGTTGGAGTACGCGGCCCTGATCACGGGGTTCCGGGGCCTGCTCGTGCTGGTGGCGCTGGCCTACGGCCTGGCGTTCCTGGCGGGTCGCAAGCACCTTGTGCCGGTGCCGGCCCCGTCAGCTGCTTGAATCTTGACCATGGCTGTCACCGCATACATCCTGATCCAGACCGAGGTGGGCAAGGCAGCGCAGGTGGCCAGCGCGACCGGCGAGATCGATGGCATCGTCTCCGCCGAGGACGTGACCGGCCCCTACGACGTCATTGCCCGGGCGGAGGCGGAGAACGTCGACGAGCTTGGCCAGATGGTGGTCAGCCGGGTCCAGATGATCGAAGGCATCACCCGGACACTCACATGTCCGGTGGTGCACCTCTCCTGAGGTCAGGCCGTGCCCTCGATGAACAGGGCGCGAATGCCGAGGCCCATGATGAACAGGCCGCCGAGCCCGTACAGCAGGTACTTCTTCTCGGCCAGCTGCTGGCGGTAGCTGTAGAGGACGCCCACGGCCACGATGCCGGAGAAGCCGTAGAGGGCGTGGAGGTCGTTGAGCTCCACGCCCTCCTTCTTCATCAGGGCGACGCCGAGGAACACCTGCACGAAGACCGCCACCTGGGCGACACCGGTCGCCCACCACAGCGCCGGCACCCGGAGTTGGGGCCGCCAGTGCGCGGCCAACGCCCAGCACCCGACCACAGCGTTGCTGAGGATCAGGAACCAGGCGAAGTTCTCGTGGACCTCGCGGAGGGTCAACTCTGACCCGGCGAGCCGGTGCTCACCTCGAACGACCACAGCTCGCTCGACACCGACACCGGGCCGCCGGTGTGAGGGTTCGGCTTGTCGGTGCCCTGGTGGCCGTGACCGAAGGCCGGGCTGTTGACCCACGCCTGGAAGGCCTCCTCGTCCCGCCAGCGGGTGACGACCAGCCAGGTGTTGCGGCCGTCGGTGGGCTTGAGCAGCTCGAACCCCTGGAAGCCGTCCTGGTTGTCGACCGCGCCGGCCCGGGCGGCGAAGCGCTTGCCCAGCTCGTCACCGGAACCCTCGGGCACGGTGATGGCGTTGATCTTGACGACGGGTGCGGAATCCACGGGGATGCTCCTTATCTTGGCGGGCCGACATGACGCTATTGCCCACTGACACGGCGGGCGAAGTTGGGGAGAAGCGGGTCACATGGGCCGAGCTGTTCTTCGACCTGGTGTTCGTCTTCGCCATCACCCAGGTCTCCGCGCTGCTGCACGCCGACCACTCGTGGTCGGGCATGGGCCGCGCCCTCGTGGTGCTGGTGCCCATGTACTGGGCGTGGGTGGGCACGTCGATCAACGCCAACCTGCGTGACGTCGACAACCCGCTCGACCGGACCGCCATCTTCGCGATCGCCCTGCTGAGCCTGTTCCTCGCGCTGGCGACCCCGGACGCCTACGAGTCCCGGGGCCTCCTGTTCGGGGCGTCCTACCTGGCGATCCGGCTGATCCTGGCGGGCCTCTTCTTCCACGGCCGGCGGTGGTCGGTGCACCCGTTCGCGGTGTCTGCCTTCACGGCGGGGCCGTTGGTGCTGGTCGGCGGGTTGGTGCACGGGCAGGCACGGGTCGCGCTGTGGGCGGTGGCCGGGCTCTGCGACCTGTCGATCCCGACGCTGCTGCGCGCCCGGGTGCGATCGACCCGGTTCCACACCGCCCACCTGCCCGAGCGCTACGGCGTGCTGGTGCTGATCGCCCTGGGCGAGTCGATCGTGGCCACCGGGGCGCCGGCGGCCTCGACGCCGGACCTGTCCGCCGGGATGGTGGGCGCGGTCAGCGCCGCGTTCGTGCTGGCCTGCGGGTTGGGCTGGGTGTACTTCGTGTTCGCCTCGAACGCCATGCAGCACGCGCTGGAGATCGCGCCGGTGCAGTCGGTGATCGTGCGGCACGTGCTGTCGTGGGCCCACCTGGCCTTCGTCGGCGGGATCATCTGCATGGCCGCCGGCATGACCGAGGTGGTGGCCCATCCCGGCGACGCGCTGTCGGCGGACCTGGCCGGCCTGATGTTCGGCGGGGTCGCCCTCTACCTGGCGACCTTCAACTACACCCGCTGGCAGATGTTCAGGCTGTGGTCACCGACCCGCACGGCGGGCGCCGTGGGCGCCGTGGTGCTGGCGCCGATTGCCACCCAGGTGCCGGGCCTCGCCGCGTTGTCCCTGCTCGCGGCCGTCGTCGCCGGCGTGAACCTGTGGGAGCACCGGCGCTTCCTGGCCGCCACCGCTGCCGGCCGGGGCGGGCCGGGAGAGCGCTAGTACGGTCGTCCCGTGGCTGAACCACTGCCCATCGACGTGCAGCCGGTCACCGCCGAGCGGCTCGACGACCTCGCCGACCTGTTCGAGAGCCACGGGACCACCCGGGGCTGCTGGTGCATGTACTTCATCGCCGACCGGTCGGCGTACGGCGCCGGGTGGCGGGGTGGGAACCGCCGGGCCTTCGAGCAGCTGGCCGTGGCCAGCGCCGAGCCGGTCGGCCTGCTGGCGTACGAGGACGGGCGACCGGTCGGCTGGTGCGCCATCGGGCCGCGATCCCGCTACCCCCGGGCCATCGGGCCTCGCGCCCGCGTCCTGCGTGACCGGGACCCTGCGGAGGACGACACCGCCTGGCTGGTGCCCTGCTTCTTCGTGCGCGCCGGGCATCGGGGCCACGGCATCACCAGAGCCCTGCTGGAGGCGGCCGTGGCGCTCGCCCAGGAGCGCGGGGCCGTCGCCATCGAGGGCTTCCCCCGCGCCGAAGGCAAGCCATCGGTCACGGACGGCTACCTCGGGTCCGAGGGCCTCTTCGCGACCTGCGGCTTCGAGCCCGTCGCCCGCCCGACGCCGGTCCGGGTGGTCATGCGCCGCCCGCTCTGACAGCTAGGCGACCGCTCTGGAGGCCTTCAGCTTGGCGATGGCGTCGTCGTCGATCCCGGCTTCCCGGAGGATCTCGTCGGTGTGCTGGCCGGCGTGGGCCGGCGGGCCCTTGATCGCAGCCGGGGTGCGGTCGAAGCGGGGCGCCGGGCCCGGCTGGGGGATGCCCGCCACCTCGACGAACGTGCCCCGCTCGACGTTGTGGGGGTGCTCCAGGGCCTCGGGGATGCTCAGCACCGGGGCGACGCAGGCATCGGTGCCGTCGAAGATGGCCATCCACTCGTCGCGGGTCTTGGTCTTGATGATCCCCGCGAACTGCTCCTTCAGCGCCGGCCACTGCTCCCGGTCGTGCTGCCAGGGTAGGTCGGCCTTGTCGAGGCCGAGGCCGTCGAGGAGGGCGTCGTAGAACTGGGGCTCGATGGCGCCGACGGCCAGGAACTGGGCGTCCGCCGTCTCGTAGACCTCGTAGAAGTGGGCGCCGGTGTCGAGCATGTTGGTGCCGCGCTCGTCCTTCCACATGCCCATGGCCCGGAAGCTGTGGGTCATGGTCATCAGCGACGCCGCACCGTCGACCATGGCGGCGTCGATGACCTGGCCCTTGCCTGACCTCTGGGCCTCGTAGACCCCGGCCAGCACGCCGAAGGCGAGGTACATGCCACCCCCGCCGAAGTCGCCGACCAGGTTGATCGGCGGGAGCGGGGCCTCGCCGGCCCGGCCGATGGGGTCGAGGGCACCGGCGAGGGCGATGTAGTCGATGTCGTGGCCGGCCATCGGGGCCCACGGGCCGGCCTGGCCCCAACCGGTCATGCGCCCGTAGACCAGGCGGGGGTTGCGGGCGAGGCACTCCTCGGGGCCGATGCCGAGGCGCTCGGCGACGCCGGGACGGAACCCTTCGATGAGCACGTCGGCGGTGGCGACCAGGTCGAGGACCACGCCGACGCCGTCGGGGCTCTTGAGGTCGACGCCGATGGAGCGCCGGCCCCGGGCCAGGAGGTCACCGGGCGGCAGCGCCGGGTCGCCGCCCTGCACGTTCTGGGCGCGGTCGACGCGGACGACGTCGGCGCCCAGGTCGGCCAGCATCATCCCGCAGAAGGGGCCGGGCCCGATGCCCGCGATCTCGATGACCTTCAACCCAGCGAGGGGTCCCATGTCGTGCTCCTATCGGGTCGCGGTGTGGGTGCCGGTGTGCGTGGTGATGGCGCCGACGACCTGGGACCAGAGGGCCCGGGGCAGGTCGTGGCCCATGCCGTCGATCATGAGCAGGGTCGAGCCCGGGATCAGCTCGGCGGTGCGCTGGCCGCCGGTCGGGGTCACCAGCGTGTCGACGGTGCCGTGGATGACCAACGTCGGGATGTCGATGTTGACGAGGTGGTCCTCGCGGCTGCCCGAGGCCAGGATGGCGGCGAGCTGGCGGGCGACGCCTTCGGGATCGTGCTTGCGGTCCCAGTCGCGCTCGGCCTTGCGGCGCAGGTCGGCGGCGTCCCAGAGGCCTGGGCTGCCGAAGACCTCGGCCGAGGCGACGCGGCGTAGCGCCATCTCCTCGCGGGTCTGCGGCGGCGGCTGGAGCAGGACGCTCAGCGCCTCGGGGGCCGGCTGGCCGACCTCCATGTTCCCGGTGGTCGACATGATCGACGTGAGGGTGGCGACCCGGGCGGGGTGCTCGATGGCGATGGTCTGGGCGATCATCCCGCCGAGCGAAGCGCCGACGACGTGGGCTCGGTCGACGCCGAGGTGGTCGAGCAGGCCGATCGCATCCCGGGCCATGTCGGTGAGCAGGTAGGGCGCGGTGGGCGACTGGCCGGCGCCGAGCTGCTGGATGATCTCGAAGACGTTGACGGGGCCGGGGATGAAGGTCGACAGCCCGACGTCCCGGTTGTCGTAGCGGACGACGTGGTAGCCGTGGCCGGCCAGCTCGGCGCAGAAGTCCTCCTCCCAGGAGAGCATCTGGGCGCCGAGGCCCATGACCAGCAGGAGCGTCGGGTCACCGGGGTCGCCGAAGGTCTCGTAGCAGATGGTGATGCCCCCGCCGACGTCGGCGTAGCCCTCGGTCCCGGTGGTCCCGGTCTCCGTCGTCCCCGTTGTCATGAGCTGTCACTTTGTTCGGTGGGCCGGTGCACCGCAAGTGCACCGCGGGTTGCCCGCAAGGTCGCACCCAAGTCGCACGCAACCGGGAGTGCCTGCGTAGCGTGTGCGCCATGACGGCACAGTTCGGGATCCATGCGGGCTTGCAGAACACGACCATCGCCGAGCTCCAGGCGATCTGGCGGCAGGCCGAGGACCTGGGCTTCGACTGGGTCTCGGTGTGGGACCACTTCTACGCGGCGTCGGCCTACGACGGGCAGCCCAACAGCTACGAGTGCCACGAGGCCGTGGCAACCCACGCCGCGCTGGCGTGCTCGACGACCCGGGTGCGATGCGGGTCGCTGGTGTACTGCGCCGGCTACCGGCACCCGGGCGTGCTGGCGAAGGCCATCGCCACCATCGACCACCTGTCGGGCGGTCGGGCCGACATCGGGCTCGGCGCCGGGTGGGCGCAGCCGGAGTACGCCGCCTACGGGTTCCCGTTCCCCGGTGCGGGTGCCCGGCTCGACCTGCTGGAGGAGGCGGCGGCGTGCATCCGCAGCCTGCTGCGGCGGGAGGTCACCAACTTCTCGGGCAAGCACTTCACGTTCACCGACGCCCGGCTGGAGCCGCGCCCGGTGCAGGCCGAGCTGCCGATCTGGATCGGTGGCGGCGGTGAGCAGAAGACGTTGCGGATCGTCGCCAAGTACGCCGACGGGTGGAACGTGCCGTTCATCCCGCCGGCGGAGTTCGCCCGGAAGCGGGAGGTCCTCGCGTTGCACTGCGAGGCCGTCGAACGGGATCCGTCGCAGATCCGCAGCGCCGTGAACGTCGCGGTGTGCGCCGACGAGGAGTCGCTGCACGAGCAGTTCGGGGCGCTGGCCGAACTGATCCGCCACGGTGCCGTGGTGGGTCGAGGCCAGGCCGTCGTCGACCGGCTGGGCGAGTACCTCGACGCCGGCGCCGACCAGGTGAACTTCGCGCTGCGGGCGCCGTGGGACCCCGGCCTGCTGGAGCTGGCGGCCGAGGCCGTGGAGTCGTTCCGATGAGACCCTCCTGACGCTGGTGACCATCACCGCGTTCGCGCCCGGTCGGGTCAACCTGATCGGCGACCACACCGACTACACGGGTGGCCTGGCCCTGCCGATGGCGATCGGTCTGGGCGTCGAGGTCACGGGCGACCGGTCGACCAACTGGGTCATCCTCACCTCGACGGCGCTGGACGGCATCGCCGAACTGCCGTTGGACGTGTCCGACGCTGCTGCGGTGTCGCCGTCGTGGGCCCGGTACGTGGCGGGGGTGGTCGCGGAGCTGCGGCCGGACGACGGGTTGTCCGGGACCGTCGACTCGAGCTTGCCGCAGGGGCGGGGGCTGTCGTCCAGCGCGGCGTTGGAGATCGCAGTGGCGCTGGCGTTGGGCGCCGGGTCCCTGGGCCCCGAGGAGCTGGCCGAGCTGGGGCGGCGGGCGGAGCACCGGGCGGTGGGCGTGCCGTGCGGGATCATGGACCAGCTGACGATCACGTCGGCGGTCTCGGGGTCGGCGTTGCGGCTGGACTGCCGGTCGCTCTCGGTCGACCCGGTGCCGCTGCCATTGGGGGTGGACGTGGTGGTGGCCGACTCGGGCGAGTCTCGTGCGCTGGCCCGATCGCCGTACGCGACCCGGGTAGCGGAGTGCGCCCGGGCCGAGGCGGAGCTGGGACCGCTGCGGGACGCGTCGCCCCGGGACGCCGAGGGGTTGGCCGACCCGGTGCTGCGCCGCCGGGCCCGCCACGTGACCACCGAGAACGGCCGGGTCGACGCCCTAGTGGCTGCGTTCCGGGAGGGCGACCTGCGCCACGCCGGCGAGCTGATGGTGGCCAGCCACGCCAGCCTCCGCGACGACTACGAGGCATCGAGCCCTGCGTTGGACGAGTTGGTCTCCCAGTTACGGGGGACCCCCGGCATCTACGGCGCCCGCCTGACCGGCGCCGGGTGGGGTGGCTGCGCCGTAGCGCTGGTCGACGCCTCTGCCGACCTGCCCCACGACCTCCCCATCATCTGGCGCGGAGCCCCCGCCGGGCCCGCTCACGTGACGATGTCGTAGTGGGCAACGGTGTCCTCGAACCGTGAGAGCACCTCTCGGGCGGCATCCGCGACGACGGCCGTTTCGTAGCTGTCCCCGGCGAACCCCCGGACGGCATCGAGGCCCTCGAAGAAGGTGATCGAGACGAGCTCGACCTCACCCCCGACCTCCCGCCGCAAGAGCCTCGCCTCGACGAACCCGTCGATCTTGCTCAGCTCCCTCCGCACGTCAGTCCGATAGTGCGCCTCGTAGGCATCAGCGTCCTCGCCCGACGCCGCCCACCCGCGCCACACCCGAGCGATCACTTCCCCTCCTCGCGGCCAGCCTCACCCATCTGCCACCGATGGTAGGCGCCGCGCCACGTGCTGCAGGACCACCCGAACGGCCCGCCGACGGGCAGTCACGCGACCGGAAACAAGCCGGTCTGCCTGGCATATCGGGCAGAACTACGCTCCTGGCGTGCCTTTCCCTCGCAAGCTGTTGAACGAGGGCGAAGAAGTCGTCCTGGACCTTCACCCGCATTGGTGGTTCTTCGCCGCTCAACTCGTCGCGCTGGTCGCCGCGCTGGTTCTGGGGTTCCTCAAGCTCCAGGCGGAGTTCCCGGATGCGGTCGATGGGATCAGCGACATCGGCGTCGGCCTGATCATCATCGGCTGCCTGGGCTGGTTCGGCCTCCGGTACGCCCAGTGGATCACCACCAACTTCGTGGTCACCACCGACCGGCTCGTCTACCGCCACGGGGTCCTCGCCAAGCAGGGCATCGAGATCCCGCTGGAGCGGGTCAACACCGTGTTCTTCGGCCAGTCGATCTTCGAGCGGATCCTGCGCACCGGCGACCTCGTCATCGAGTCGGCTGGTGAGCGGGGCCGGGAGGCGTTCTCCAACGTGCGCCACCCCTCGGCGGTGCAGAACGAGATCTACAAGCAGATGGAGGAGAACGAGAACCGCAAGTACGACCGCATCGGCCGCAACGCGCGGGAAGCCCGGGACGACGATGACGACAACGGCGGCTCGATCCCCTCGCAGATCCGGGAGCTCGACGAGCTCCGCAAGCAGGGCGTCCTCTCGGACGACGAGTTCAAGCGCAAGAAGCAGGAGCTCCTCGACCGGATGTGATGACCACCGACGGCACCGACGGCGCGGGCACGGGCAACGACACAGGTCACCTGCTCTACGACCTCGACGAGTCGCAACGTCGGGCCGTCACGTCGACCGCTCGCCCCCTGGCGATCCTGGCCCCGGCAGGCTCGGGCAAGACCCGGGTCCTGACCCGCCGCATCGCCTGGCGCATCGCCACCGAGGATGCCGAGGCCAGTCACGTCCTCGCCCTGACCTTCACCCGGAAGGCGGCAGGCGAGCTGCGCGACCGTCTCCGCCGGCTCGGCCTCCGTGACGGCGTCGCCGCCGGCACGTTCCACGGCATCGCCTACGCCCAGCTGCGCACCTACTGGGCCGACAACGGCCGCCGCGCCCCCGAGCTGCTCCCCCGCAAGGCCCGCGTCCTGGGTCAGGTCCTGAAGGGGCGCAGCGGCGACCTCACCGCCGCCGCCCTCGCCACCGAGATCGAGTGGGCCAAGGCCCGCCTGCTCGGCCCCGCCGAATATCCCGACGGCGTCGGCGAGGCGCGGCGCCGCACCCCCACCGCCCCGGACCGCATCGCCGGCCACTACGCCCGCTACGAGGAGCTGAAGCAGCAGCAGGGCCTGGTCGACTTCGACGACCTGTTGAAGCTCTGCAGCGACGCCCTGCTCCGCGACGCCACCTTCGCCGCCGCCCAGCGCTGGCGCTTCCGCCACCTCTTCGTGGACGAGTTCCAGGACGTCAACCCGCTCCAGCTCCACCTGTTGGACGCCTGGCGGGGCGATCACCTCGACCTGACCGTCGTCGGCGACCCCCAGCAGGCCATCTACGGCTGGAACGGTGCCGACGCCGGCTTCCTCGAGGGCTTCCAGGCCCGCTACCCCCCGGCCGAGGTCATCAGCCTCGCCCACAACTACCGGTCGACCCCGCAGATCCTGAGCGCCGCCAGGTCGGTGCTGCGGGCCGCCAAGCTCGACGCCAGCCCGGTGCACGCCACACAGGGCGACGGCCGACCGCCCCGCCTCGTCCGCTACGCCACAGACCTCGATGAGGCCCGCGGCATCGCCCGGGCGCTACGCGACCACCGGGCGCCCCGCACGGCGTGGTCCGACCAGGCGGTGCTGGTCCGAACCCATGCCCAGATCGCGCTCATCACCGAAGGCCTCCGGGCCGTCGGCATCCCCCACCAGGTCAAGGGAGGTGACGCCGTCCTCAGGCGGCCGTCCACCCAGGCGGCGCTCGACCTGCTGCGCCACAACCGCGGCCCGCTGGCCAGCTGCCTCCCCGACCTCGACGCTCTGCTCGACATGGACATCGACGGCAACGGCGGCGGCGAGGACGGCGACCGCGACAACCCGGCCGAGGGCGACAACCTCGCCAGCATCCTCGAGATGGCCCGGGACCACCTGCGGCTCGACCCCCAGGCGTCGGCGACCGCCTTCGGCAGCTGGCTGGTCGCCACGCTGCAGGCGGAGGGCAACGAGGGCGCCCGCGACATGGTCACCATCGCCACCTTCCACGCCGCCAAGGGCCTGGAGTGGCCGGTCGTCCACCTGGCGGGGCTGGAGGACGGCCTCGTGCCGATCACCCACGCCCGCACCATCGCCCAGCGGGCCGAGGAAGCCCGCCTCCTGTACGTCGCCATGACGCGGGCCGTCAGCGAACTGCGCTGCAGCTGGGCCGCCCATCGGACCTTCAACGGCAAGGTCATCGACCGCAAGGTCACCCCGTGGCTCGGCGGGCTCGACACCGCAGCTCCCGAGGCCCCGACCGCCGGCCCCCGGCCCGGCTGGCAGGACCACATCGCGGAGCAGCGGGAGCGCCTCGCCCGGGCCCGCCGCCCCGTCGACCCGGTACTCGAAGCGCTCCTGAAGTGGCGCGAGCAGGCGGCCCGCGCCGCCCGGGTCAGCCCCGCCACAGTGCTCGACGACCAGCTCCTCGCGGAGATCGCCGCGGCCCGCCCCACCGACGAGGAGGAGCTGGGCGCCATCGAGGGCGTCGGGCGCATCCTGGCGACCAGCCGCGTCGGCGCCAGCCTCCTCGCCGCGCTGCATGACATCGAGGGCCTGGCCGAGGCGAACGATCGTTCCGCTTGACCACCACGGTGTGAAGCGCGACACAGGCACTATGGGTGATCCACTGTCCTTCATGAACGAAGACGGCTGGCCCTACCCCGACGACGATGATGTCGACGAGCAGCTCGAGCCGATCGATCTCCGCTCCGAGGCCGACGACGACCTGGTTGCGCTCCACGCCCTTCGCCGGGACGTGGTGCTCGACCTCACGTCGACCGAACGAGCGGTCATCGCCCGCCGCTTCGGGTTCGACGGTCAGCCGCCATCGACCTTGACCGAGCTGCACGACCAGCTCGGCCTGTCCCGCCGCGAGATCCGCGAGATCCTCCTCGGAGGCCTGACCAAGCTGCGCTCGCAGATGTCGGGCTTCGAGACGCTCTAGCTGCTCTCGAACCGCCGGGCCCGGGCCTCGCGCAGCTCCACCATCTTCTCGAAGTCGATCGAGATGAAGAGGCCCTCGGCCTCGGCACAGAGGCGATCGCCCGCGTGCAGCGTCCCGTAGGTGAGGGTCTTGCGGCCCTCGACCTCGGTGACCCGGGCCTCGAACATCAGCTCCTCCCGCAGCGGCGTCGGGCTGCGGTAGTGGATGGTGAGCCGGCCGGTCATGCCGGGGCGACCGCCGAGCGACTGGGTCGAGCCCAGCACCTCGTCGAACGCCGCGGCCACGTAGCCGCCGTGGACGCACCCGGGCGGGCCTTCGTAGGCGGCGCCGAACGTGGCCCGGCCCCGCATGATGTTGCCGTCGGCCCACAGCTCGATCGGCGGGGCCAGCGGGTTGGCCCGGCCGAGCATGGGGCTGTGGTCGAAGAAGGCGTGGGGGTCGTCGCCGGCCAGCGGCGACTCGCCGAAGCCCTCGTACATCGACCCGAGCGTCAGCTTGTCCAGCCGCAGGGCCAGCGTCTCCAGCTGGTCGGCCACGCCGGCGAGCTCGACGGCCTCGGCGGTGCTGCCGTGCAGCCGGTGGATGATCGTGCGCAGCGCGTTGCTGGTGCGGTGCAGCTCGACGCGGCGGGCCGACGGCTCGGCGGTGGCGTACTCGTGGAGGAGGTCGGTCCAGCCGGGGCTGCCGGGGCCGATCCGGCCGGTCGGGTCCGGCTCCTTCGGCTCGATCGGGTCGTCGGACATGGGCAGGTATCTACTGCCGAATTCAACCGAAGGCGAAATCCGCGATGACCGGCGCGTGGTCGCTGGGCTTCTGACCCTTGCGGGCGTTGCGGTCGACCACGGCCCACGTCACGTGCTCGGCCAGGGGCCGGGTCGCCAGGATGAGGTCGATCCGCATGCCCTGGCGCTTGTGGAAGCGGCCGGCCCGGTAGTCCCACCAGCTGAAGAGGCCACCCACGTCGGGGTACTCCTCGCGGAGCACGTCGTGGAGGCCCCAGTCCTCGAGGGCGGCGATGGCCGCCCGCTCCTCGGGCGTCACATGGGTCTCGCCGACGAACGCCTTCGGGTCCCAGAGGTCGATGTCGCCGGGCGCCACGTTCATGTCGCCGCAGACCACGAGGGCGTCGTCGGGCTTGGCCGTGGCCTCGAGGTGGGCCTTCAACCGGCCGAGCCAGGCGAGCTTGTAGTGGTAGTGCTGGTGGCCGGGCGCCCGACCGTTGGGCACGTAGACCGACGTGACCCTGACCCCGCCGCACGTGGCGCTGACCATGCGGGCCTCGGCGTCGTTCGGCTCGCCGTCGGCGAAGCCGTTGAGCGGGTCCTCGATGCCGACCCGGCTGAGGATGGCGACGCCGTTCCAGCGGCCCTCGCCGTGGTGGACGGCCTCGTAGCCCCGGGCCAGCAGGTCCAGGGCCGGGAACGCATCGTCGCTGAGCTTCGTCTCCTGGAGGCACAGGATGTCGGGCTGCGCGTACTCGAGGAAGCCGTGGAGCCGGTCTTGGCGCTCGGCGGTCAGCGCGGCGAGGTTCCAGGTGGCGATGCGCACAGCCGCCCACCTTACCGACGGCGTTCTTCGGGCTATTTCCTCGCGGCGGCCTTCTTGGCCGGCGCCTTGGCTTTGGCCTTGGCCCTGCGGGCCGCCTGCTTCTTCTCCGGGGCCGGCACGAGGTCAGGCGGCTCCAGGCCCGGGAGCGCCAGGTCGACGCCGCGGCGAGCGGGGTCGACGGCGATGACCACGAACGACCGGGTCTCTCCCAGGTTCAGGATCTTCTTGGCACTCCGGGGCGCCGGCTCGGCCAGGTACTTCAGGGCCACGTACGCCTGGACCTGCCCGATGCGGACGTAGGCGCCGTGCGAGCTGAACTGCTCGACCTGCGCCTGCACCTTGCTCCCGACCGGATGTGCCCCCACGAACTCGATGAACGGCAACGCCTCGTTCGCCGCCCCGTCGGTGACCTTGGCGGCCGCGACCTCGGCCGGCGCCGTCGCTCCCGCCGTCCGGTCGATGACCTTGGCGGCCGCTACCTCGCCCTTGGCAGCCTTCGCAGGCTCGACCCCACGCGCCCGCCCGGTCCGACCGGCTTGCTGCGAGCCCCCCAGCGCAGCCACGCCGCCTTCCGTCGCCGATCCCGGCGTGGCGGCCTTCGCACCTCGGCCCCGTCCAGCACGACCGCCCTGCTGCGCACCGCCCGCGGCCGCTACGCCCTCGGCCGTCGCTTCGGCAGCTGCGG
>Ga0209382_10001807_pt1 | contig 32875 bp, 37 predicted proteins | sample SoiMetdeltSBSDD5_FD_187599 | JGI IMG/M metagenome (GOLD analysis project Ga0209382, IMG submission 187599) | Bulk soil microbial communities from a Populus tree surrounding site in Tennessee, USA - Soil MetaG P. deltoides SBSDD5 (SPAdes) (version 2) | ecosystem: Environmental > Terrestrial >...
TCACGGCCGCCCTCCGCGCGATCGATTGAGCCCATCCTCGATGCCGGGTAAGGAGTCGAGGATCACCTTGCCGACGATCTCGAGGCTCTTCGCGGAGACCTTGTCGAGCGTGTCCTCGGCCGTGTGCCACGACGGAAAGTCGAAGTCGATCAGCAGCGCCGCCGGCACCCCCAGCCGCACGAACGGCGCGTGATCGTCCTCGACGGCCAGCGACTCCGGCAAGAAGTGCGCGGTATAGCCGAGCCGCGCGGCGCTCGCCCAGATGACGTCGGTCATCCACGGCGTCGAGCCGGCTTCGCGCCGGATACCGAGGTCGCGATCGCCGATCATGTCGGCCACGATCATCGCGCTCGGCAGCCGGCGCGACTTGCCGAGCTCGGCGGCCATCCGCCGCGAGCCGTAGAGGCTGTCGGTCGCGGTCCAGCTTTCGCGAGCCTCCTCGCCGTCGAACCAGGCCACCCAGTACGTGTACTCGCGCTGTCGCTCGCGCAGGCGGCGTGCCAGCTCGATCAAGAGCCCGGCGCTCGAGCCGCCGTCGTTGGCCCCGACGAACGTGATGTCGCGAAACCACTTCGTGTCGTAGTGTCCGGCGATCAGGATGACGTCCGGCCGGCGTCCCGGGATCACGGCCACCACGTTGGCCATCGGCAGGCGCCCGTGCGGAGTCGTCGCATCGAACGCCTCGACCTTGGCCGAGACGCCGGCCTTTTTGAGCTCGTCGATGATGTACGCGCGAGCCCGCGCCGCGCCGGGCGAGCCGGCCGGGCGCGGGCCGATTGCGACGAGGCGCTCGACGTGGCGCATGGCGGAGGCGCCGTCGAACGACGGCGGGAGGCGGAGATCTTGCGCGGCCGGCGGCGCCACGGCAAACGGCAGGGCGAGCGCGCCCAGCAAGAGGGCGGCGACCAGGCTGACACGCGCGCGGATCATGCGGGCTTCGTCCCGACAGCGCCGTAGTAGTTCAAGGTCAGCACGAACGCGTCGGCGGCCACCACGTCCGTGAAGCCGTCGAGCCATCGCTCCGCGGTGGTCGTATCGACGATGCCGAAGCGTACTGCCCGCTCGGCTCGGCGCTCGAGGAACGTCTTGGTCCACGGCTCGAGCGTCGTGTCCTGATAGACATCGGTCAACAAACGCACGTCGACCAGCCCGGCGGACCGGAGAAGCCCCGGCAGCCGGCGGCCGCTGTGGGGCTCGGCGTACACCCGCTCGGCGACGCCGCGCATGATCCGCTCGGTCAGCGCACGATCGGGATGGGTCACCGCCACGACCCCGAAGTCCTGGTCCTGGAGCGCGACACGGCCGCCCGGGCGCGTGACCCGCGACATCTCACGCACGACGCGCAGCGGGTCGGCGACGTGCAGGATGACCGTGATTGCCAGCGCGGTATCGAATCGCTTCGCCGAGAATGGAAGCCGCGCGCCGTCGGCGACGCGAAGCTCGATGGAGGCGTGCCGTGCGGTCTGCCGGCACAGGGCCCGCGCGCGCTCGAGCAGGCGCCGGCTCACGTCGATCCCCACCACCCGACCCCGGTGACCGACGAGGGCGGCGAGGTCGCGCACGACCACACCGGTGCCGCAGCCGACCTCGAGCACTCGGTCGCCGGCGACGACCGGAATGAACTTCAGGAATCGTCGACGAAGCCGCGCCTGCGCCGGCGTCTTGCCGCGCGCCTCGAGGCTCCTGGCCATCTCGTCGACGTTGGTCTGGCCGTCAGCGTCACGCCACGGATCGGGGTGGCCGCTGGACGCACGCGCGCGCGGGGCCGCGACGGCGATTGGCTTGGAGCCGCGAGGGCTCACGCGCGAGGCGTCAGGCGCCGGTGTCGAGGCGCGCGCACTGCTCGCTGCAGAAATATCGGACCCCGCCCGCATCGGCGCGACGCACCGCCCGCGACTTCACGATGTACGTCTGGCACACGGGGTCCTTGACGAGCTCGTCGCCCAGGGCGCGGCGCTGGGCGGGCGCGGTCAGTCGGTATCGGCGGACGAGCGGGAGCAGCAGCACGAAGGCGACCACGAGGAATAGGAGAAACGGAAGCAACCGCATCAGGCTCAACGATCGGGCTTGATCGACACCGCCCGGAGGAACTCTTTGTCCTGCGTCGTCAGCTCGGACGAGACCGTCACGCCTTTCTTGCTGCCGGCGAAGAAAATCCCGGTATCGGCGCCGCGGCGGAGAATCTCCTGGACGGCGTCCCGCGCCGCATCGGCGGCGGACAGTGAAGCCTCGATCGTCTGCAACAGCTTCTTCAGGAGCGCGTCGACCTGCCGGTCCCGAGCCATCGCGTCACTACGATATCATAGGGCGGTGAACGCGGCCTGGAGGCGCCTGTCGTCGGCGGCGCTCTACACGCGCGGCAAGCTTACCTTACGCGAGGATGCGTGGCGGCTCCCCGATGGCCAAGAGGTCATCTATCCCGTCCTCGCCGTCGGAGTGACGGTCGGCGTGCTGCCGTTCGTCGAGCCCGCACGCGTGCTGTTGATTCGCCAGTATCGCCACCTTCAGGGGGAGGTGTCGTGGGAGCTCCCGGGGGGCGGGGCGCAGCCCGGCGAGGACCCGCTGGCGGCCGCCCAGCGTGAGCTGCGCGAAGAGGGCGGCTATCGGGCCGAGCGGCTGGAGTTCCTGACCCGCTTCTACCCGTCCAACGCCTACCTGGACGAGGTCGCGTACTGCTACGCGGCGTACGGCCTGACGCCCGATCCCCTGCCCGCGGACGACGACGAGTTCATCGAGCGGCGCGTAGTCCCGCTCGACGAGGCGATCCGCATGGCGATCGGCGGCGACATCACCGAGTCGGTCTCGAAGATGACGTTGCTTCAGTACGTCGCGCGCCCGCCCGAGAGGTCGTAGACCGCGCCCGTCGAGAACGTGCACTCGTCCGAGACGAGCCAGGCGACCAGCGCCGCCACCTCGTCGGGACGACCGACCCGCCCCATCGGGATCTTGGCGATCAAGTAGTCCACCGTCTCCTTCGACATCTGCTTCACCATGTCGGTCCCGATCACGGCTGGCGCGACCGCGTTGACGAGGATGCCCTGGTTCGCGACCTCCTTGGCCAGTGCCTTGGTGAAGCCGATCACGCCCGCCTTCGCGGTCGAGTACGGCACGAGGGTCGGGTTGCCCTCCTTGCCGGCGATCGAGGCGATGTTGACGATGCGGCCGCTCCGTTGCGGCAGCATCAGCTTCACCGCAGCACGCGAGACCAGGAACACGCTGGTGAGGTCGCAGGCGATCACCTGGTTCCAGTCCTCGTCGGTGAGCTCCCACGTGAGCTTCGAGCCGCCGGTGATCCCCGCGTTGTTGACGACGATGTCGAGCCGGCCCCAGCGCGCGTGCGCCGCGGCCACCGCGCGCTCGACGTCGGCCGTCCGCGTGACGTCGGCGACCAGCGCAGTCGCCGCGTCGCCCAGATCGCCGGCCGCTGCTTCCGCCGCCGACTTGTCCAGATCGACCACCGCCACGCGCGCGCCGTCGGCCACGAGTCGCCGCGCGATCGCCAGCCCGATGCCGCGCGCTCCGCCCGTCACCAGCGCGACCCGTCCGTTCAGGCTCATCCGTGTCTCCTTGGTCGAAGAATTCCCGACATCACGACAGCGCACGCTCGAGGTCGTCGATCAGATCGTCGGGATGCTCGAGCCCGATCGACAACCGCAAGAGGTTCTCCGGCGTGCGCGTGCCCGCGCCCTCGATCGAGGCGCGATGCTCGACGAGGCTCTCGGTCCCGCCGAAGCTGGTGGCCCGCGTAAATACGCGCAGCTTCGCCGCGACGTCGAGCGCGCGCGCCCGGTCGCCGCGCACCTGGACCGAGACCATCCCGCCGAACGCCTTCATCTGGCGCCGCGCGACGTCGTGGGCCGCGTGAGTCGGCAGGCCCGGATAGTGGACGACCTCGACGCGCGGGTGGGCGTGCAGAAACGTGGCGACTCGGAGCGCGTTATCCGAGTGCGCGCGCACGCGATACGGCAGGGTCCGGATGCCCCGGCGCACGAGCCAGCAGTCGAACGGCGAGGGCACCGCGCCGCCCGTGGCCTGCACGGCGCGAATGCGCTCGAAGAAGTCGTCCGCAACGCGCGCCACGACCGCGCCGCCGAGAACGTCGCCGTGGCCTCCGAGATATTTCGTCGTGGCGTGCAGCACCAGGTCGGCTCCGAGGCGCAGCGGCGTCTGGAGCACCGGCGTGGCGGTCGTGTTGTCGCAGACGTAGCGCGCGCCAGCTCGACGGGCGATCTCGCCGACGGCCGTGAGGTCGGTGATCTTCCACAGCGGGTTCGACGGCGTCTCGACCCAGACGAGCCGCGTGGTCGCGCGCACCGCCGCGCGCACCGCGTCGAGGTCGGTCATGTCGACGAACGTGGTCTCGAGCTTCCACCGCGTGAAGGTCTCGCGCAGGAGCCTGATGGTGCCGTGATAGGCGTCGGTCGGCGCCACGACGTGATTGCCCGGCTCGAGCGACAGAAGAATGGCGGACGTTGCCGCCGACGCCGAGGCGAAAGCGGCGGCCGCCGCGCCGCCCTCGAGCGCGGCCAGACATTCCTCGAGCGCCTGACGGTTCGGGTTGTCGTTGCGCGAGTACAAAAAGCCGCGCGGATACGAGCCGTCGGGATCGCGCTCGAAGGTCGTCGACGGATGGATCGCGGGTGTCACCGCGCCGGTTCCCGGATCGACGTGCAAGCCGGCGTGGATCGCGACGGTTTCGATCCGCATCTCAGCCACCTCCCCTGACCCGCTGTCCTTTCGGATCGTACAGCGGCTCGCGGCTCACCGTGGCCGCCACCGCGTCGCCGAACATCTCGACCGCCAAGCGCGTTCCCGGTGTGGACGAGGCGACCGGGACGTAGCCGTAGGCGATCGACGCGCCGACGGTGTAGCCGTAGCCGCCGCTCGTCACGCGGCCGATCGTGCCGCTCTCGCCGAGGATCGGCTCGCCGCCGATCACGACCGAGGCCGGATCGGCCAGGGTGAGGCAGACCAGCTTCTCCGCGAGCCCCTCGGCCTTCTGTCGCACGAGCGCCTCGCGGCCGATGAAGTCACCCTTCTCGAGCTTGACGCAGAAGCCGAGCCCGGCCTCCCACGGCGTGCGCTCCGGTGTGAGCTCGGCACTCCAGTAGCGATAGCCCTTTTCGAGCCGCAACGAATCGATGGCCCGATATCCGCCGGCGAGCATGCCGGCCGGGCTTCCCGCGGCCCACAGCGCGTCCCACACCGCGAGCCCGTCGGCCATCGGCGCGTAGAGCTCCCAGCCGAGCTCGCCGACGTAGGTCACGCGAACCGCCAGAACGTTCGCGGCGCCAATCGCGAGACGGCGCGCGGTCATGTACGGAAACGCGCTCTCGGACACATCGTCGCGCGTGGCGCGCGCGAGGATCTCGCGCGACCTGGGGCCGAAGAGACCGAAGCAGGCGTAGAGCGGCGTCAAGTCCTCGACCGTGACGTCGCGCTGATCCGCGGCGTGGGATCGCACCCACGCGAGGTCGTGCAGCCCGAAGGCGCTCCCGGTGACGAGCATGAACCGGTCCGGGCCCAAGCGCGTCACGGTCAGGTCGCACTCGATGCCGCCGCGGTCGTTCAGGAGCTGCGTGTAGGTGACCGAGCCGACGGGCTTGTCGACGTCGTTGTCGGCCAGACGCTGGAGCAAGTCGAGCGCGCCGCCGCCCGCCACCTCGAGCTTGCTGAACGAGGTCTCGTCGAAGAGTGCTGCGCCCTCGCGCGCGGCACGGTGCTCGGCTTCGATCGCGGTAGACCAGTGGCGCGCCGACCAGCCGCGCGGCGACCAGGTGCGCGGCGACTTTCCCTCGTTCGACTCGAGCCAGTTCGGGCGCTCCCACCCCGCCTTCTCACCGAAGGCGGCGCCGAGCGCCTCGATCCGAACGTGGGCGGGCGAGCGCTTGAGCCCGCGCCCCGCCTTACGCTCCTCGCCCGGGTAATGGATGTCGTAGTAGGTCGAGTAGGTCTCGACCGCCTGGGCGCGGGCGTAGCCGCGATCCTTGTAGTGAGCGCCGAACCGGCGGAGATCCATCCGCCAGACGTCGATCGAGGGGCGTCCTTCGAGGATCCACTCGGCCATGACCTTGCCGACACCGCCGGCGCCCGCGATACCATGCGCGCAGAATCCCGCCGCGACGAAGAAGCCGCGGACGTCCGGCGCCTCGCCCAGAATGAACTCGCCGTCCGGCGTGAACGCCTCCGGGCCGTTGATCAAGGTGATCACTTCGGCGCGGCCGATCGCCGGCACCCGCGCGGTCGCCTGCTCCATCATGTCGGCGAACCGCTCCCAGTCGGGGGCCAGGAGCTTGTGGGTGAAGTCGCGCGGGATCCCGTCGAGCCCCCAGGGCGCGGGCGTGCGCTCGTAGCCGCCCATGAGCAGCCCGCCGACCTCTTCGCGGAAATAAACGAGCCGATCCGGATCGCGCATCGTCGGGATGTCGCGGGTCACGCCCTCGATCGGCTTGGTGACCAGGTACTGGTGCGCCATCGGGACCACCGGCACCGCGAGCCCGACCATCGCCCCGATCTCGTGCGCCCAGATGCCGCCGGCGTCGACGACGACCTCGCAGCGCACGGTCCCCTCGTCGGTCTCGACGCCGGCGACGCGACGGCCTTCGACCCTGACGCCGCGCACGTTCAAGCCCGTCCTCGTCTTGACGCCGCGCTTTCGCGCGCCTGCCGCCAGGGACGTCGCGAGCGAGGACGGATCGATCCGGCCGTCGGTCGGCAAATACGCGGCGGCCTCGACACCGTCGATGCTCATCAGCGGGAACAGCTCACGCGCCTCGCGGGCGGAGATCAGTGTCAGGGGCAGCCCGAACGTGCTCGCCCATCCGACCTGACGGCGGAGCTCGAGCATGCGCGCCTTCGACGAGGCCAGGCGCAGGCTGCCGACCTGGCGCCAACCGGGATCGATCTCGGTGTCCTCGCGGAGCCGGCGATAGAGCTCGACGCTCGCCATGTTGATCCGGGTGAGCGCGATCGTCGAGCGGAGCTGGCCGACGAGCCCCGCGGAATGAAACGTGGAGCCGCCCGTCAGCTCGCCGCGATCGAGGAGCAGCACGTCGCGGCAGCCCGCGAGCGCCAGGTGGTACGCGATGCTGCAGCCGGCGACGCCGCCGCCGATGATGACGACGCGGGCGGGATCGATGGGCGGAGGCTCGCTATCCGGCGGTGAAGCCGCCGTCGACGACCAGCTCCGCCCCGGTCATGAACGACGATTCGTCACTGGCCAGGAACAACGCGACGTACGCGATCTCGCGCGGCTGCGCGATGCGCCCGAGCGGGATGCCGGTCTCGAACTCCTTGCGGATCGCGTCGGTCAGGTACGGCGCCTGCAGCGGCGTGTCGACGATCCCCGGGTGGATCACGTTGCAGCGGATCTTGTCGCGGGCGAACTGGATCGCCAGGGACTTGGTCAGCGAGATCAAGGCGCCCTTCGCCGCGGTGTAGGCGTCTTGCGCCCGCGTGAAGCCGGCCAGCGCCGACACCGAGCCCATGTTGATGATCGAGCCGCCGCCGGCACGCTGCAGGTGTGGGATCCCGTACTTGGTGACCCAGAACACCGACTTGAGATTGATCGCCATTACGCGATCCCACCAGCGGTCGTCGGTCTCGAGCACCGAGCGGTCGCGGTCCTTCCACAGGACACCCGCGTTGTTGTGGAGCACGTGGAGGGCGCCGAAGCGGCGCATGCCTTCCTCGACCATCCGCTGCACGTCGGCCTCGAGCGCGACGTCGCCGGTGACCGCGACCGCCTGGCCGCCGGCCTTCTCGACCCGCGCGACCGTCCCCTTCGCCGCCTCGGCGTCGATGTCGGCGACGACGATCCGCGCGCCCTCTTCGGCGAAGAGCGCCGCCGTCTCGCGCCCCATGCCCATCCCGGCGCCGGTGATCAGCGCGACCTTGCCGGCGAGCCGTCCGCTCACCGCGCGGCTCCCGCGGCGCGCACCTCGGCCAGGCTCGCCGCGAAGGCCTGCACCACGCCCTGCATGACCGACGGCGTGAGCGTACCCATGTTGGACACGCGGAACGCGTACTTCCGGATGTCGCCCTGACCGGCGTAGATGATGTAGCCCCGGCGCTTCATCGCGTCGTGCAGCGGATCGTACGCCACACCGGGCAGCAGCTTGAACGTCGTGAGGATGTTCGAGCGTGAACCTTCCGGCACCAGGATCTCGAAGCCGAGCGCGGCCATCCCGGTGCGCAAGACTCGCGCGTTCTCCGCGTAGCGGGCGATGCGCTCGGCGACGCCTTCCTTCTCGAGCTCCCGGAGTGCTTGCCGCATCGCATGGAGCACCTGCACCGCCGGCGTGAAGGGTGTGTTGTCCTGCTCCTGCGTCACGTAGTGGTTGAACAGATCGAGATAGACGCTGCGGGCCTGACGGCCGCGGAGCGCCTCGAGCGCCCCCCGGCGCGCGAGCACGAACGAGATGCCCGGCACGCCCTGCAGGCATTTGTTCGCGCTCGCCATCACGAAGTCGATCCCGTCCTGCGTGACGTCGAGCGGCTCGCCGAAGAGCGAGCTCATCGCGTCGACCAGCACCCGCCGCCCCTCGGCCGCGGCGGCGCGCACGATCTCGCCGACCGGGTTCAGCACGCCGGTCGTGGTCTCGTGGTGCACGACCGCGACGTGGGTCAGCCGCGGCTCGGCGCGCAGCGCGGCCCGCACGTCGTCCGGCCGGGCCGCGGTGGCGACGTCGTAGGACAGCGCGCGCGTCGTGATCCCGTGAGCCCGCCCGATCTTGAGCAAGCGGTCGCCGTAGACGCCGTTGTCGACGACCAGGAGCCCGCCGTCGTCAGGCACCGCCGAAGAGACCGCCGCCTCGACGGCGGCCGTGCCCGAGCCGGTGAACAGCACGGCCGTGAAGCCGTCGCCGCCCTCGGCGAGCCGCACCAGGCGCTCGCGGCAGTCGCGCATCACCTCGAAGAACTCGGGCTCGCGATGGCAGAGGTCGGGCGTCACGAGGGCCTCGCGAACCTCGCGGCTCGTGTTGGCCGGGCCGGGATTGAGCAGGATCCACTCTCGGTCGCTCACGCTCCTAGATCCTCTCGAAGTTGCGCGCCAGCTCCCAGTCGGTCACGACCTGGTCGAACGCCTGCTGCTCCAGCCGCGCGCTGTGCAAGTAGTGGTCGACGACGCGGTCGCCGAACGCGGCGCGCGCGACTTTCGAGCGCTCGAGCTCGGCGATGGCCTCGCGCAAGGTCTTGGGCACTTGAGGAAGCGTCGAGTCCTCGTAGGCATTGCCCTCGTAGGGCTTGGGCGGCTTCAGGTTGCTCGCGATGCCGTGCAGCCCCGCCGCGATCGTCGCGGCAAACGCGAGATACGGATTGGCGTCGGCGCCGGGAATGCGATTCTCGACGCGAAAGCCGCCGCCCTCCCCGCAGAGCCTGAAGCCGCACGTGCGATTGTCCCAGCCGGCGACGATCCGCGTCGGCGCGAACGAGCCGGACTGGTAGCGCTTGTACGAGTTCACGCCGGGCGCGTAGAAGTACGCGAACTCGCGCGCCATCGCCATCTGGCCGGCGAGCCACTGGCCGAAGAGCGGCGTGCTCGTGGTCTTGGCCCCGCGACCGGCGGCCGCGAAGAGCGGCTTGCGCCCCGTCTTGTCCCAGAGCGAGGAGTGCAGATGGAACGACGAGCCCGCCGCCGTCATGTCGTACTTGGCCATGAACGTGATGGCCGCGCCGTGCTGGTGCGCGATCTCCTTGGCACCGTGCTTGTAGAGCGCGGTGCGGTCGGCCATCTCGAGCGCCTCCGCGTAGCGCAGGTTGATCTCCTCCTGGCCGCGCCCCCACTCGCCCTTCGACGTCTCGACCGGGACGTCCGCGTCCTCCATGCCGTTGCGGATCGCGCGGATCAGCGGCTCCTCCTTCGAGGTCTGGAGGATGTGGTAGTCCTCGAGATAGCCCGACACCGGCGTCAGATCGTGGTGGCGCTTCTTGCGCGCCTCCTCGAACGATTCCTTGAAGCAGTAGAGCTCGAGCTCGGCCGCGGTCTTCACGACGTAGCCGAGCGCTACGGCCCGTTCGATCTGGCGCCTCAGGATCCAGCGCGGCGCCTCCTCGATCGGCTCACCTTCTTCGGTGAACACGTCACAGAAGACGAGCGCGGTCTTCGGCAGCCACGGGATCAGCCGCGCGGTCGTCAGGTCGGGGACCATCTTCATGTCCCCGTACCCGCGCTCCCACGAGGTGAGCTTGAAGCCCGGCAGCGGCTCCATCTCCATGTCGACGGTGAAGAGATAGATGCACGCGTGGGCGCCGTCGTCGATGACGTGATCGAGGAAGTAGCGGCCGACGACGCGCTTGCCCATGAGGCGGCCGAACGCGTCGGGGAACACGGTCAGGACGGTGTCGACGTCGCCCTTCTCGATGAGCTGCGCGAGCCGCTTGCGATCGAGCCGCCCCGGCATGTCGAGAATACTAGCGTACCGCCTCCTGCCCTGTCACGAATCGGGCCAGCTAGCGAGAAGCAGCAGATGGTCCCTTCTGGCTCGCCTGTCTAGCGAACAGCAACCAGGGGGCTGATCGGCGGTGGAATCAGCAGGAGCATCAGCAGCAGGCACGAGATGCCGACGATGCGGCGGCCGGGCGAGATCGGTGAGAGATCGTCGAGCGGCGGGCTGTGGTGAAAGCCGACCAGCAGCGAGATCACGCCCGCCCATACGAACCAGTTCAGGGACACCGCGAGTGCCGACACGATGTCCCCGCCCGGCGCCCGCAGGCTCCAGAAGAACGACGCGGCGCCGAAGAGCAGGAGACCGACGACCGTAGCCTTCCCGATGGCACGATGCCGCCGGCCGAAGAGCGCGTACGCGATCCGTCCGCCGTCGAGCTGGCCCACCGGGAACAGGTTCAGCGCCGTCACGAGGAAGCCGGCCCAGGCGGCGTCGGCCATCGGATGCGTGAACAGCATGTAGCCCGGCGGAATGTGGCCGAATCGTAGATATGAAAGCCCCCACGTGAGGAGCGAGTCGCCGAACGCGAGATAGCCACCCTGCGGCACCGGCACGACCGACGACCAGGCGAAGCCGAGCAATCCCGCGGGCAGCGCGACAGCCAGCCCCGCCAGCGGGCCGGCGGCCGCGATATCGAACAGCGAGTTGCGATCGCGCGCCGGGGAGCGCATGAGGATGATCGCGCCGAGTGTGCCAAAGAGGAACGGCGCCGGGATGAAGTACGGCAGGCTCACCGAGGCGCGATAGTGCCGGGCCGTGAAATAGTGGCCGAGCTCGTGGACGCCCAGGATCGCGAGCAAGGTGAACGCGAACGGCACGCCGGCCAGGAACCGCGCGGCGGACGGATCCGATCGGAGCGCGTCGAACGTCGGCGATCCGACGAACGATAACCCGGCGAGTAGGGTCGACAGGCACGTTAGCACGAACAGGGCCACGTTCACGCCGACCCGCCAGCGCGTCGTCGGCTCGTTGAGCGGCAGCGCCTGGAGCGTGACGAGCCCCGCCTCTTCCCTGAGGTACGGGGTATAGCCGAGCGGCCGGAAGCGATCGATCAGCAGATCGAGCGCGCGGGCGGGCTCGGTCATGAGCTCGCCGCGGAACAGGACGATCCCGCCGTGGATCTGTCGATCGCGTACGGCCAGGACGTCGTCGACGTTGCGCCGCAGCCGATCCTCGGTGACGAGCATCTCGTCGGGCGGGGGCGGCGCCGGAAGACGGCGCGCCCGGATCGGCCACCAGCGCATGACTTCAGGCTACCACGCGGCCAGACGGCCGATGACCAGACGCACCTCGTCGAGCCCGCCGTCGCGATACACGGCGCCGAGGACCGCCTCGAGCGTCGAGGCCAGGATCGAATCGCGCACTCGACCGCCCGACTGGTCTTCACCGCGGCCGAGGCGCAGCAGCGCGCCGAGCTCGAGCCCGGCCGCCCAGCGCGCCAGACACGAGCCGGTGACCAGAGCCGACCGCCTCGTCGTGAGCTCGCCGACCGTCGCGGCCGGGTCATCGGTTATCAGGCGATCGGCGACGACGAGCCCGAGCACCGCGTCGCCGAGAAACGCCAGGCGCGCCTGATCGGCCGCCGGCGGGTGCTCGTTGACAAACGAGGCGTGCGTCAACGCCTCTTCGAGAAGAAACGGGTCGCGGAACCGGTAGCCGAGCCGTCGTTCCAGCTCGGCGACGCGGAGTGGGTCCACCTACCCGAGATAGGTGCGGAAGGCCAGCGTGGCGTTCGTACCGCCGAAGCCGAACGCGTTCGAGATCGCCACCTCGACGTTCTGCTTGCGCGCCTGGTTCGGGATGTAGTCGAGGTCGCAGTCGGGATCGGGCGTCTCGTAGTTGATCGTCGGCGGCAGCACGCCGTGATGCAGCGCCAGCACGGTGGCGATCGCCTCGATGCCGCCCGCCGCGCCGAGGAGATGCCCCGTCATCGACTTCGTCGACGAGACGGCCAGCCGCCGGGCGTGCTCGCCGAACACCCGCTTGATCGCGAGCGTCTCGAACTTGTCGTTGTAGGGCGTCGACGTCCCGTGGGCGTTGATGTAGCCCACCGCGGACGGCTCCAACCCTGCGTCGCGGACCGCCATCGCCATCGCGCGAGCCGCGCCGTCGCCCTCGGGATCCGGCGCCGTCATGTGGTGCGCGTCGCCGGTCATGCCGTAGCCGATGATCTCGGCGTAGATGCGCGCGTCGCGCGCCTGCGCGTGCTCGAGCGTCTCCAGCACCACGATGCCGGCGCCCTCGCCGCACACGAAGCCGTCGCGCGTGGCGTCGAACGGCCGCATCGCCTTCGTTGGCTCCTCGTTGCGTGTGGACATCGCCTTCATCGAGCAGAAGCCGGCGATCGTGAGCGGAATGATGATGGCCTCGGAGCCGCCGGCGATCATCACGTCGGCGTCCCCGCGCTGGAGGATCTCGAACGAATCGCCGATCGCGTGGTTGCCGGTGGCGCACGCCGTCACCACGGACGAGTTCGGCCCCTTCGCGCCGAAGCGCATCGAGACGAGGCCCGACGCCATGTTGACGATCAGCATCGGAATGAAGAAGGGCGAGACGCGGTCGGGTCCCTTCTCGAGCAGATTGCGGTGCGACTCGAGAAGCGTCGTGATCCCGCCAATGCCGGACCCGATCAGGACGCCGAAGCGCGACGCATCGACCTTGCTGGTCTCGAGCGCCGCGTCCTGCACCGCGAGCGCCGACGCCGCCACCGCGTACTGCAGATAGGGATCGAGCCGTCGCGCGTCCTTCTTGTCGACGAAGTTCAACGGGTCGAAGTTCCGTACCTCACCGGCGATCCGCGTCGGGTAGCCGGCGGTGTCGAACTTCGTGATCGGACCGATCCCCGAGCGCCCCTGGAGCAGGGCGGACCAGAACTCGTCCACCGTGTTCCCGACGGGCGAGAGAACTCCGAGACCTGTGACGACGACCCTGCGGGTGCTCACTGCCTACGAGTTGTCCTTGATGTACTGGACCGCATCGCCGACGGTCACGATCTTCTCGGCGTCCTCGTCGGGGATCTGGATGTCGAAGTGCTCCTCGAGGGCCATCACGAGCTCGACCGTGTCGAGGGAATCGGCGCCCAGGTCTTCGATGAACTTCGCCGCCGGGGTGACGTCGTCTTCCTCCACCCCGAGCTGCTCGACGATGATCTCCTTCACCTTCTCATCGACTGACTTCGCCATGAACCCGTCACCTCCACGGAAAGGATGAGTTACATGTAAAGTCCGCCGTTGACGTGGAAGACCTGCCCCGTGATGTAGGTCGCCCCGTCTCCGGCGAGGAATCGTACCATTTCGGCCACTTCGCGGACGGTTCCGCTGCGCTTGAGCGGCACCTGGGCGAGCAGAGCCTCGCGCGCAGTCGTCGACAGGTTCGCGGTCATGTCGGTTTCGATGAGCCCGGGAGCCACGGCGTTGACGAGGATGGACCAATGCGCGAGCTCTCGGGCCGCGGCCTTGGTGAACCCGATGAGACCAGCCTTCGCCGCGGAGTAGTTCACCTGACCGGCGTTGCCCATCGCGCCCGACGTCGACGTGATGCTGATGACGCGCCCACCGCTCTTCTGTCTGACCAGCGCCTTGCTCACCGCGCGCGTCATCAAGAACGCGCTGCGGAGGTTCACCTCGATGACGCGATCCCAGTCCTCGTCGGTCATGCGTACCAGCAACTGGTCGCGCGTGACGCCGGCATTGTTGACCAGGACGTCGACGCGGCCGAAATGCTGCTTTGCCGTGTTGACGAGCCGCTCGCAATCCTCGCGGTTCGCCGCGTCCGCGACGACACCGAGCACCGCGCGCCCCTGCGTCTCCCACTCGCGAACGGTGCGCTGCAAACGGTCGCCGTCGCGACCCGAGACTACCACGGCCGCGCCGTCCTCAGCCAGCCGGCCGGCCACTTCCGCGCCGATCCCGCGGCTGCCCCCGGTGACGATGGCGACCTTGCCGTCGAGCGGACCCTTCATGCGCTCTTCGAGCCGGCGAGGGCTTTCTCGAGCCCCGCTGGATCTTCGATCGACTGCCCCCGCGCTTCCTTCATGATTCGCCGCAGCAGCCCAGAGAGCACGCGCCCCGGACCGACCTCGACGAAGGCGGTCGCGCCTTCGGATGCCAGTCGCTGCACGCACTGGGTCCAGCGCACCGGGCTGGCGACCTGACGGAGGAGGAACGGGCGAACGTCCTCGGCCTTACGCGTCACGCCGGCGTCCACGTTGCGCACGACCGGGATCTTCGGATCGCTCACCGCCGCCGCCTCGAGCTCGGACGCCAGCCGCGTGCCGGCCGGCGCCATCAGCGAGCAATGGAACGGGGCGCTGACCGGCAGCATCACGCTCATCTTGCCGCCGCGCTCGGTTGCCAGGGCGACGGCGCGCTCGACGGCCGTGCGATGGCCGGCGATGACGATCTGCATGGCCGAGTTGACGTTCGCGATCTCGACGACCTCGCCCTTCGCGGCCTCGCTGCACACCTGCTCGACCGCCGCGAGCTCGATACCCATGATGGCCGCCATCGCGCCCGTGCCGACCGGTACGGCCTCTTGCATGAACTCGCCGCGCTTGCGCACGATCCGCACCGCGTCAGCGAAGCGAAGCGCACCGGCGATGACCAGCGCGGTGTACTCGCCGAGGCTGTGGCCCGCGGCCAGCGCGGGCTTGAGACCGCGCTCGGCGCACGCGGTCGCTGCCGCCACCGAGGCGGTCAACACGGCGGGCTGAGTGTTTGCGGTCAGCGCGAGCTCGGCCTCCGGGCCCTCGAAGACGAGCCGGGCCAGATCGAAGCCGAGCGCGTCGTTGGCTTCCTCGAAGACTGCCTTGGCGCCGGTCGAGCCCTCGTAGAAGCCCTTGCCCATTCCAACCGCTTGAGAGCCCTGCCCGGGGAAGAGAAACGCCGTGGTCATTGTAACGAGTGCCTTGAGGCCGGCTTTGATCGCGGGTGGCCTGAGATAGAAGCTTGTGGCTCCGACACGCCCGATCTTACGCGTGGCTCCAAAACGCCCGATCTCACCTTCAGTGGTTCTACCACCGGATCAATGCGGCGCCCCAGGCGAAGCCGCCGCCGAGGGCGACGATCAGGACTAGATCGCCGCGCTTCAGCCGGCCCGCTGCGATCGCCTCTTCGAGCGCGACGTAGACGGACGCGGCGCCGGTGTTGCCATAGCGATCGACGTTGACGAAGACGCGGTCCATCGGCAGATCGACGCGCTTGGCCGCGGCCTCGATGATGCGCAGATTGGCCTGGTGCGGGATGAACAGGTTCACGTCCTTGGCAGTGAATCCGTTGCGGGCCAGGATGCGCTCGGCGCAGTCGACGAACAGCCGCACCGCCACCTTGAAGACCTCGTTGCCCTTCATCTTGGCGAAGTGCATCCGCGCGTCGACCGTCTCGCGGGTCGCCGGGTTGCGCGAGCCGCCGCCCGGCATGTAGAGGAGGTCCCAGTACTGGCCGTCCGAGTAGAGATCGAAGTCGATGATCCCGCGATCGTCGTCCGACGGCTCGAGCACCGCGGCGCCGGCGGCATCGGCCAGGAGCACGCACGTCCCGCGGTCGGTGAAATCGGTGATGCGCGAGAGGGTCTCGGCGCCGATGCAGAGCACGCGCTTGTACTTGTCGGTCTGGATGAACTGCGAGCCGATCGACAGGCTGTAGATCGAGCCCGCGCACGCCGCCAGCATGTCGACCGAGCCCGCGCGCCGGCAGCCAAGCCGGTGCTGGACGATGTTGCCAACGGTCGGGAAGATCATGTCGGGGCTGGTCGTGCCCACCGCGATGAACTCGACGTCTTCCGGCAAGAGATTGGCGCGCTCGAGCGCCTGCTGCGCGGCGCGCACCGCCAGATCGGACGTCGCCTCGTTCTCGTCGACGATGCGCCGCTCGCGGATCCCGGTCCGCTGCACGATCCACTCGTCGTTGGTGTCGACCATCTTCTCGAGGTCGGCGTTGGTCAGGACGCGCTTGGGGAGGAACGCGCCGACCCCCGTGATCTTCGCTCGCGTCATTCACGTCCCCCTTGACCGCCCCGCGCCACCTCGGCCTCCAGCGCGGCTTTGATGTGCTCGTTCAGGCCGGCGTTCGCCCACTCCTGGGCCACGCGCACCGCGTTCTTGATGGCCTTCACCGGTGATGCACCGTGACAGATGATGGCAGCGCCGTCAATTCCGAGCAGCGGCGCGCCGCCCATTTCGGTGTAGTCGATCCGGCGGCGGAAACGCTCGAACGCCGGCATCGCGAGCTTCGCGCCGAGCTTCGACCGCGTGTCCCGCAACAGCTCTTCCTTGATCATGGCGCCGATCATCTCGGCCAGGCTCTCGGAGATCTTGAGCGCGACGTTGCCGGTGAAGCCGTCGGTGACGACCACGTCGCACCGGCCGTTGTAGATGTCGCGGCCTTCCACGTTGCCGACGAAGTTCAGCGACGACTCGCGCAGCTGCTCGTACGTCTCCTTGGTGAGCTCGTTGCCCTTGCCCTCTTCCTCACCGACCGAGAGCAGCCCCACGCGCGGGCTGTCGAGCCCGAGGATGTCGCGCGCGTAGACGTGGCCCATGACGGCGAACTGCAGGAGATGCTCGGCCTTCGGATCGACGTTGGCGCCGGCGTCGAGCAGGATCGTGAACTTCCGAAGATTCGGCAGCACGGCGGCGATGGCCGGCCGGTCCACGCCCGGCAGCACGCCGATCACGAACATCGCGATCGCCATCGCGGCGCCGGTGTTCCCCGCCGAGATGAAGGCCGACGCCTTGCCTTCCTTCACGAGCTCGGCGGCGACGCGGAGCGACGAGTCGCGCTTGCGCCGGAGCGCCTGCGACGGGCTCTCGGCCATGCCGACCACCTGCGAGGCGTGACGGATCTCGAGCGCGAGGCTTTCGGCTTCGAGCCGAACCACCTCGCGGTGAATCGCCGAGCGGTCTCCCACCAGGATCACCGCCGCGCCGAACTCGCGGACGGCGGCCACCGCGCCCTCGACCACGACGCGGGGACCGTGGTCGCCGCCCATCGCGTCCACGGCGACCTTCAAGCGAGACGGCGCGCCGTCTCCGTTGGTCATCGGCATGTGGTCGGCGGCGTCAGGAGCCGGTTAGGTCCCCTCGACCGCGACGATCTCCCGGCCCTTGTAGTACCCGCAGTGCGGGCACACCCGGTGCGGCAGCTTGGTCTCGCGGCACTGCGGACACACCGCACGGGTAGGACTCGCGAGCTTGTAGTGCGTGCGGCGCTTTCGGCCGCGCGTCTTGGAGTGACGTCGTTTCGGCAGGGGCATCGGAATTCTCCTAGTGCGAAAGCCGCGAAGCCAGGTCTTTGAGGGCAGCCAGCCGCGGATCGGGCGGGCGCTCTGGGCACTCGCACCGGACCACGTTCTTGTTACCGCCGCACACTCGGCAGAGCCCAAGACAGCCTTCGCGGCACAACGGCTTCATGGGGAGGGCGAGCGTCGTCTCGGCCTCGATCAAGGCACCGACGTCGATCTCGTCCTTATCGTAGAAGTCGACGTCGAGGTCGTCAGGGGCGAGCTCGACGTTGTCCGCCGTCGCGGGACGCGGCACCAGCCGCACGTCCAGGGCGGCCGTGACCTCGGCGGCGCACGGCTCGAGGCACCGTCCGCACGCTTGCGACACCGCCGCGTGGACCTCGCCGGTCACGAAGACGTCGGCGCCGTCGCGCTCCAGGCGCAGGCTCAGGTCCAGCAGCCGCCAGCTCGGGTCTTTGTAGACCGTCCCGAGCGCGCCGGCGTCCGTGATGCTCAGCCCTTCGGTCGGGATATCTGGAACCCGAACGATCATGCTCGCTAACTCATCGTCAACAAAAGAATTTTTGTCCAAGTCGGGTCAGTATATCGGCCGTTATGCCTGCAAGTCAAGGCATTTGACCACAATGATGCGTGATTTGCCCGCTATTGGACCGTCTGCTAAGCTTCGAGCCATGTCAAACGTGTTCAAGACCGGGCTCCTGTTGGCCGTCCTGACAGTGATGCTCGTGCTGATCGGCGGCGCGGTCGGCGGCCGTCAAGGCATGCTGATCGCCTTCTTTATCGCCCTCGCGATGAACTTCGTCAGCTATTGGTTCTCGGACAAGATGGTGCTCGCGGCGTATGGGGCAAAGCCGATCGAGGAGGCATCGGCGCCCCGGCTCTACGCGATCGTGCACCGTCTGGCCACGCGTGCCGCGATCCCGATGCCCCGGGTCTACCTGATCCCGAGCGAGACGCCGAACGCGTTCGCGACGGGTCGCAATCCGGAGCACGCGGTGGTCGCCGTCACCGAGGGAATTCTGAGGATCCTCGACGAGGAAGAGCTCGAGGGCGTGCTGGCGCACGAGCTGTCTCACGTGAAGAACCGCGACATGCTGATCTCGACGATTGCGGCCACCCTGGCCGGCGCCATCACCTACCTGGCGCACATGGCGCAATGGGGCGCGATGTTCGGCGGCCGCCGCGACGATGAGGAAGGCGGCTCGAACCCTATCGCGATGATCCTGCTGGCGATCCTGGCGCCGATCGCCGCGATGCTCGTGCAGATGGCGGTATCGCGCTCGCGCGAGTTCCAGGCCGACGCGACCGGCGCGCAGGTGGCCGGCCGCCCGTGGGGTTTGATGAAGGCGCTCGAGAAGCTTCAGATGGCGAATCAGCAGATGCCGATGGCGGACGCCACACCCGCGACCGCGCATCTCTTCATCGTGAACCCGCTGAGCGGCGAGGCGTTCATGCGGCTGTTCTCGACCCACCCGCCCCTCGAGGAGCGGATCGCGCGCCTGCGCTCGATGCGGGTCTAGCTCACACTTCGCGTCAAACCGGCGCGCCGGAGACGACCCCGGCGCGCCGTCGTGTCTTCAGGCCTTGTCGACCATGTAGATGTGCATGAGCATATCGGTATAGATATTGCCGTCGATGACGAGCTCGCCCTGCTTGTTCTTCTCGATACCGCGGACGGTCGGCTTCGCGGTCGCATAGCGCACGACCCAGGCCACCGGTACGTAGCCGACGTCGTTCTGCATGATCTCCTCGGCCTTCGCGTAGTGCGCGAGGCGCTTCTTGGGGTCGCTGGTGTCGCGCCCGGCCTCGAGCTCCTTGTCGAAGGCGTCGTTGACCCACGCCTGACGCTTGCCCGTCGTCTTCTTGCCGTAGAAGGTGTCGAAGTACTCGTTGTGCGGGTCCGGGTAGTCCATGAACCAGCGGATCCACACGAACTGGAGATCCTGTTTCCAGAGCCGCTCGCGGAAGACACGCTGCTCGAGCACCTCGAGCTCGGTCTTCATGTTCAGGTTCTCGAGCAGCACGGCCTGGACCGCCTCGGCGAGAGGCTTCGAGCCCAGGGCCTCGTCGCGCAGGGTGAGCGTGATCTTCGGCCAGTTCTTCCCGCCCTCGAACGGCGTCCCCTTCAGCATCGACATCGCGAGCTTCGGGTCGAAGCGCTGCAGATCACGCGTCTTCTTGTCGTCGAGCGCGCCCGGGAAGCCCGGCGGGATCATCGCGTGGGCCGGAATCGCGAACCCCTGGCTGACCTTGACGATGTTCTCGCGATCGATCGCGTGCGCGACTGCCTTGCGGACCTTGAGATTGTCGAACGGCGGCTTGGTGACCTGCGGCAGGAGATACCAGGTTCCCGGATACGGGAACCGGAACACTTCCTTCGTGGTCTTCGGGTCGGACTGGAATCGCTTGAGGTCGGCGGTCTGCAGCCGCGTCAGGTCGATCTCGTTGTTCTCGTACGGCAGCACGCCGGAGGCGATCGGAATGATCGGGATCGTCACCTTCTCCAGGGTGATGTCCTTGAAGCCGAAGAAGTGCTTGTTCTTCTTCAAGACGACGACCTTGTTGTGCTCCCAGGCGTCCAGCACGAAGGGGCCGTTGCAGACGATATTGGCGGCCTCGGTCCACTTGTCGCCGTGTTTCTCGATCGAGCCGCGATGACCGGGCAGCGCCGCCTGATAGGCCGACAGGACCGGGAAGTAGCCGCGTGGGCCTTCGAGGGTCACCTCGAGCGTCCAGTCGTCCTTCGCACGGACGCCAACCTCTTTGGCGTCGGTGAGCTGCTTCTTGTTGAACGCCTCGCCGTTCTTGATGTCGTACAGGAAGGACGCGTACGGCGCCGCAGTCGCAGGGTCGAGCTGGCGCTTGAACGAGTATTCGAAATCCCGCGCCGAGCACGGCGAGCCGTCGGACCACTTCGAGTCCTTGCGGATCGCGAATGTCCAGACCGAGCCGTCCTTGTTTGGAGTGACCTTCTCGGCGACGTACGGCATCGCCTCGAAGTTCACGTTGAACTTCATGAGCCCAGCCCAGAGCTGCGGCGTACCGCCGCAGTAGAGGTCCTTGTTGAAGTCGTGGCTCGACGGGTCCTGCTCGTACCAGCTGCCGCCGCCGAAGCGGAGGTGCTGCTCCTTCGCGAGCTTCTCGCCGGGCGCCAGCTTCGGCGCCGCCGAAACGGGCCGAGCGTTGAAGCCCGCCGAGCCCATCGCCGCCAGGCCCGCGGCGACCCGCAGGAAGTCTCGCCGCCCCACCCCGATGGCGCCGAGGCGCGTGGCCAGGAGCTCCATCTGGCTGTCCGAGATATGAGGAACTCGCATGAGCGGGTCTCCTTGCTATTTCAGTTTTGGGTCCAGCGCGTCTCTGACGCCGTCACCGAAGAACGTGAACGAAAGCATGGTAACCGCGATGGCGATCGACGGGAAAACACAAAGGTGCCAGTAGGACCGGATGTATTGCTGCCCCTCACCCACCATCTGGCCCCACGACGGGGTCGGCGGATTGATCCCGACGCCGATGAACGAGAGCGCGGCCTCGGTGAAGATGGCCTCCGGGATCCCGAAGGTGATCGTGACCACGATCGGCGTCAGCGCGTTGGGGAGGATGTGGCGAATGAGCAGCCGGGAAAACCCGGCGCCGAGCGCCCGGGCCCCGTCGATGAACTCCTTTTCCTTGATCGCCAGCACCTGCGCGCGCGTCTGCCGGGCGATGCCGACCCAGCCGGTCAGGCCGATCGCGATGAAGATGTTCGTGAGCCCCGCGCCCAGCATCGACATCAAGAGGATGACGAAAAGCAGGCGCGGGAAGGCGTACATGACGTCGATGAACCGGGTCAGGAACATGTCCGTCCGGCCGCCGATGTAGCCCGACAGCGCCCCGATGGGCACACCGATGAGCACCACGATCACCTGGGCGCCGAGCCCCACGAGCATCGACACGCGGGCGCCGTAGATCATCCTCGACAGGAGATCTCGACCGAGCTGGTCGGAGCCTAGGGGAAAGTCGCGCGAGGGCGCTTCGTTGAGGCGACCGAAGTTCGATTTCGTGTACGGGAGCGGCGCCAGGAAATCGGCGAAGATCGCGACGAAGCAGAGCACGGCGATGACGATCCCGCCGGCGACTGCGAGCTTGTTGCGCCGGAGCCTGCGGACACCGTCGCGCCAGAGGCTCGACGAGCGCGCCCGCGTCTCCTCGACCGGCACGGCCACGGCGATCGCGGCGCGGCTCACCTCAGTACCGGATCCTGGGATCAAGGACCCCATAGAGCAGGTCGACGACGAGGTTCATGATCGCGAGGAAGGCACCGTAGGTCAGCACCACCGCCATGATCATGGGGTAGTCGCGGCCGGTCATCGAGAGCACGAAGAAGCGGCCCATGCCCGGCACCCGAAAGATCGACTCGACGAAGAACGAGCCGGTGCCGACCGCGGCGAACATCGGGCCCAGCAGGGTCACCACCGGGATGAACGCGTTCTTGAGCGCGTGCTTGAAGATGACGGGGAGCTCGCCGAGCCCCTTGGCGCGCGCGGTCAGTGTGTAGTCGGCGCGGATCACCTCGAGCATGCTGGCCCGCGTGAAGCGCGCGATGATCCCCATCGGGGCCAGCGCCAGCGCGATCGTCGGCAGGACCCAGTTCCGCGGTGACTCCCAGCCGCCTGTCGGGAACAGCGGCACGACGAACGAGAACAGGATGATCAGGAACACCGCGAGGACGAAGTTCGGCACGGCGACGCCGATCGTCGCCAGGCTCACCGATACGTAGTCCCAGCCGCGGTTCTGATAGATCGCGGCGAGAATGCCGAGCGTCAGGCCGCCGACGACCGCCAGCCCGAGCGCCATCGACCCGAGCAGCAGCGAGATCGGAAACGTCTGCACGATGATCTCGCTCACCGTTCGCGTCTTGTAGACGAACGAGTTGCCGAAGTCGCCGCGCACCGCCTTGGTCAGGAAGATCCAGAACTGCTCATAGAGCGGCCGATCGAGGCCGTAGTGCGCGGCCAGGTTCTTCTGTGCCTCGGGCGACAGCGGGTTGGCGCCCTCCGCGACCGGATCGAGCGGGCTTCCGGGCGTGGCGTGCATCACCAGAAACGTGACGAGCGCCATCGCCAACAACGTAGGCACCAACCACAGAACACGCGCCAGCGCGAATTGGAGCAACCAGATCCTCCGGCGGTCGCACGACCGGCTCGACCGTCTCTATTTGGCACAAGGTCGCCCGACCGAGTCAAGTTCCCGCTTCCTTGACCCTTCCCGGCGGCTAGGCGAGAATTGGGCGGTTTCAGCCATGGCCTCCGAGGCACTCATCCGAGTGGCCGGTCTCCGTAAGACCTTCGGCAACCATCGCGTGCTGGACGGGCTCGACCTCGACGTCCGCGCCGGCGAGGCGGTGGCGGTCCTGGGTGCGAACGGCGCCGGCAAGACGACCTTGCTCAAGGTCCTCGCGACCCTTGTCCGTCCGACTCGCGGCACGGCGACGGTCGCCGGCTACGATTGCGCGCGCGACGCCGAGCGCGTCCGCGGTCAGGTCGGTCTGGTCGGGCACAGCTCGTACGTCTACGAAGACCTCACCGCCGCCGAGAACCTCACGTTCTGGGCGACGCTCGCCGGGCTCAAGCTGACCGAGGCCGCGCGGGCCGCCGCGCTGGCGGCCGTCGAGCTCGATCGGGCCGCCGACGAGCGGGTGCGCACCTTCTCGGCGGGCATGAAGCGGAGGCTCTCGCTGGCGCGCTTCGTCCTGGCGCGGCCGCGGGTACTGCTGCTCGACGAGCCCTTCACCGGGCTCGACCAGCGCGGAAAGAAATGGCTCGAGGAGCACCTGGCCGCGTTCAAGGCGGGCGGCGGCGCGCTCTTGATGACGTCGCACAGCTTCGGCCGAGAGCTGGCCGTCGCCGACCGGATCGCGATCCTCGCGGGCGGCGCGATCGCGCTCGACACGGCACGCGGCAGCCTGTCGGCGGACGACATCCACCGGCTCTACACCCTGCACGCGGAGGAAGCGTCCTGACGTTCGCTCGGCGGGCCTTCGTGGTGGTGTGGAAGGATCTGCTGGTCGAGCGCCGGTCGAAAGAGACGCTCAACGCGGTCTTCTTCTTCGGGCTACTGCTGCTGTTCCTGTTCCAGTTCGCCCTCGGCCCCGACCGCGAGCGGCTGGCCGGCACGCTCCCGGGCCTGCTCTGGCTCGGCTTCATCCTGAGCGGGCTCCTCGGCCTGGGCCGCACGTTCGTCGCCGAGCGCGAGAACGACTGCTGGGAAGGGCTTCTGCTGACGCCGGGCGACAAGTCCGCCATCTATGTCGGCAAGCTCGCCGGCAATCTCTTGCTGATGCTGGTCGTCGAGACGATCCTCCTCGTTCTATTCGGCTTCTTCTTCAATCTCGAGCTCGCGGCCGTGCTGCCCGCGCTCGCGGTCGTGATCGCGCTGGGCACCGTCGCGTTCGCCGCGGTCGGCACGCTGTTCGCAGCGATGACCGCTCACGTGCGCGCCCGCGAGCTCCTGTTCCCGGTGCTTCTGCTGCCGGTGGAGGCGCCGGTGTTGCTCGCGACCGTCAAAGCGACGGAAGCCGTGCTACTCGGGGAGCCGCTCGGCAGCGTCGCGCACTGGCTCAAGCTGCTCGCCGCCGCCGACGTGGTATACGTCGCCGTCGGCGTGCTCACGTTCGACTTCGTGCTGGAGGGTTAGGCGCGCGTGAAACGTCTGCTCGGTGCCGTGACGGTCGTCGGCCTCGTGGTGGGTCTCGTGATGGCCTTCGGAATCGCCCCGCGTGAGGCCACGCAGGGCAACGTCCAGCGCATCATGTACCTGCACGTGCCGAGCGTCTGGGTCGCGTATCTGGCGTTCGCGGTCGTGCTGGTCGCGTCTATCGCCTATCTGGCCAGGCGCTCCGAAGGTGCCGACCGGCTCGCGCACGCCTCCGCGGAGGTCGGCGTGCTGTTCACCGGGCTCACGATCGCAACCGGCTCCATCTGGGGCAAGCCCACGTGGGGCACCTGGTGGACGTGGGACGCGCGGCTCACGACGGTGTCGATCCTGTTCGTGATGTACCTCGGCTATCTCCTGCTCCGCGGGATGATCGACGACCGCGAGCGCGGCGCCCGGTTCGCGGCCGTGCTCGGCATCGTCGCCGCGTTCAACATCCCGCTCGTTCACTTCTCGGTCTACTGGTGGCGCACCCTGCACCAGCCGCCGTCCTTGATGAAGCCGGGCCCCAGCACGATGCCGGGCGTCATCGTCGCCGCGCTCCTGGTGAACTTCGCGGCCTTCACCCTGCTCTACGTCTACTTCGTCACCCGTCGCGCCCGCGTGCTGCGGCTCGAGGCGGAGGCCGAAGCGTGACCGCGGACAACTGGAGCTTCGTGTTCGCCGCGTACGGCCTCGCCGTCGTCGTGATCGTTACCTACTGGCGCTTCCTCGTCCGAAGAGAACGGGAGCTGAGCGAGGGCGACACCCTCCGCCGCCACGGCTCCGGCATGCCCGAACCGCAAGCGGAGCAAAGGTCGCCATGAACCAGTCGGCCGAGCCCGTCACCATCGACCAGAGCCGAATCAAGCCGAGCGAAAAATCAGGCGAGCGGAGCCGGATCGGGCCTGCATCAGGCCACCCTCGGTCCAAGCCGGCCTCAACCATCACCTCGAACCAAAGCCGATTCACGGCGCCGGATGAATCGGGCGTGCGGAGCTTCGCCGCGTCTGTATCAGGCCACCCTCGGTTCAAGCCGGCCTCGAGGCCCCCGCTACAATGAACCATAAGCGCAAATTCATCGTCGGCGGGCTCGTCATCGCCGCAGCGCTCGGCTACATGATCTACGCCGGCGTCACCCAATCGGCCGTCTACTTCGTGACGCCGGCCGAGCTGCAGGCTGCACCGGTGCCCGGCAAGGCCTACCGCCTGGGTGGAATGGTCGTGCCCGGCTCGCTCAAGTGGGAGCCCAAGTCCCTGGATCTGTCGTTCGCGCTCTCCGACGGCACGGCCACAGTTCCCGTCCGCCACAAGGGCACGCCGCCCGATCTCTTCGGCGAAGGCCGGGGCGCCGTCCTCGAAGGAAGCTGGACCGGCGATGGCTACTTCAAGGCGAACCTGATCATGGCCAAGCACTCCGAAGAGTACAAAGCGCCTCACGATCAGAATCAGGCGGGATACCGCGAGCTCATGAAGACCCTTCGGGGTGAAGAGCGGTGACGGCGGATCTCGGCTACGGAATGACTCTGGTCGCGCTCGGCCTCGCGGTGTACGGCGGGCTCGCCGCGGGGATCGGGGCCAAAACGGGGCGGCTGGCGCTCGTGGAGTCCGCGCAGCACGCGGCGCTCGGCGTGTTCGCCCTGGTCACCTCGTGCTTCGCGCTCCTCACGTACGCGTTCCTCACGTTCGACTTCTCGGTTCGCTACGTCGCGACCAACACGAATCTCGGCACGCCGTTCTACTACCGGATCACCGCAGTCTGGGGGGCGCTCGAGGGCTCGATCATCCTCTGGTCCTGGATGCTCGCGCTCTACACGATCATCCTGATCGTGCGCCACCGGGTCGGCGCCCGCGAGCTCTATCCCTGGGCGCTCGCGACGATGCTCGGGATCCTCGCCTTCTTCCTGCTCGTGATGACGGTCGCGGCGCCGCCGTTCCAGCGCCAGACGCCGGTGCCCCCCGACGGACGCGGCTTGAACCCGCTCCTCGAGGACACCGGGATGATCACGCACCCGGTGGCCCTCTACCTGGGCTTCACGGGCTTCACCGTGCCGTTCGCCTTCGCGATGGCCGCGTTGATCACCGGCCGCATCGGCGACACGTGGCTCGCGCTGACCCGACGCTGGACGATCGTGGCCTGGTACTTTCTGTCGCTCGGCCTCTTGATCGGCGGCTGGTGGAGCTATCACGTGCTCGGCTGGGGCGGCTACTGGGCCTGGGACCCGGTCGAGAACGCCGCGTTCATGCCGTGGCTCACGGGCACCGCGTTCCTGCACTCGGTGATGATCCAGGAGCGGCGGCGCATGCTGCGTCTCTGGAACATCTCGCTGGTGATCCTCACGTTCGGTCTGACGCTCTTCGGGACGTTCCTGACGCGGTCCGGGGTGATCGCGTCGGTCCACGCCTTCACCCAGGGCTCGATCGGCATCCTGTTCCTGAGCTTCCTCGCGCTGGTGCTGCTCACGGCGCTCGGCCTGGTCGCCTGGCGCTGGGAGACGATCCGCTCCGAGGGCGAGCTCGATTCGGTCGTGTCGCGCGAATCGGCCTTCCTCTTGAACAACGTGCTGCTCGTGGCGGCGGCGTTCACCGTCTTCTTCGGCACGGTGTTTCCGCTGCTCTCGGAAGCGGTGCGCGGCGTCAAGGTGAGCGTGGGCGCGCCGTTCTTCAACCAGGTGAACATTCCGCTCTTTCTCTCGCTCGTGTTCCTGATGGGTGTCGGGCCGCTGATCGCCTGGCGGCGCGCGTCGCTCGACAACCTGAAGCGGAACTTCCTGTGGCCCGTGGCGCTCGGCATCGTCGCCGCGACCGCCGCGTTCGCCCTGGGCGTGCGCTCGTTCCTGGCCGTGCTGACCTTCGCGACGACCGTCTTCGTCGCGGTGACGATCGCCGTCGACTTCACGCGCGCCACGCGGGCGCGGCTGCGCCTGGGCGAGTCGCTGCTGCCGGCGATGGGCCGGCTGCTGGTGCGACACAACCGGCGGTACGGCGGCTTCGTGGTGCACCTGGGCATCCTGATCATCGCGCTCGGCGTGATGGGCTCGCACGCCTGGTCGGTGCAGACCGAGACCACCTTGCGCCGCGGCGAGACGGCCGAGCTGGCGGGGTACCGCTTCCGCTTCAACGGTCTCACGGCGGTCGAGGAATCGAACCACTTCAAGGTGGTGGGCGATTTCACGGTGTCCAATGGCCGGGTGCTCGGCGTGCTGCGGCCGGCCAAGAAGTTCTACCCGCAGGAGCAGGCGCCGATCGCTTACGTCGACTATCGGCTGGGGCTGCGCGAGGATCTCTATCTCGTGCTCGGCGACTTCGCCCGCGACGGGTCGCAGGCGACCATCAAGCTGCAGGTCAACCGGCTCGTGAGCTGGATCTGGATCGGCGGATTCGTGCTCACCCTGGGCGCCCTGCTGGCGATCCTGCCGGAGCGACACAAGACCGCGTGAAGCTCTGGCGTTGGCTGATCCCGCTCGCCGCCGTCCCCGTGCTGGCGCTCCTGGCCTACGGGTTCCGCGTGAGCCCGCGCGACATCCCTTCGCCGCTGGTCGGACGGCCGGCGCCTGGCTTCGCGCTCTCGACGCTCGACGGCGCGCCGATGACCCTCGAGGGACACCGGGGCAAGGTCCTGGTCCTCAACTTCTGGGCGTCGTGGTGCTATCCCGCCTGCTACGAAGAGGCGCCGGTGCTCGAGCGGAACTGGCGAGGCTACCGCGATCGCGGCGTCGTCGTGGTGGGCGTCGACATCCAGGACAAGCGCGAAGCCGCCGAAAAGTTCGTCGCCGACTTCGGTCTCACCTTCCCGATCGCCCAGGATCTGAAGGGCACTGTGTCGGTGGACTACGGCGTGTACGGAGTGCCCGAGACCTTCTTCGTCGACCGCCAGGGCCGGATCCGCGTCAAGCACGTGGGCGCCGTCACCGACGATGTGTTCCGCAAGGCGGTCGACCGGCTTCTTGCCGAGGCGGGCGCCCCGTGAGCCGCCTGATCGCGCTGCTCGCGGCGGTCATCGTGCTGGCGGCAACGACGCTCCACGCATCGGGGCAAACGGCGAAGCCCGTGAGCGAAGACGTCGTGCACGAGGTCGCGGTGCAGCTGCGCTGCGTCGTCTGCCAGAATCTGTCCGTCGCCGACTCGCCCTCGGAGATGGCGAGCCAGATGCGCGCGATCATCCGCGAGCGGCTCGCCGCCGGCGAGAGCCCGGCCGAGGTCCAGCGGTACTTCGTCGAGCGCTACGGCGAGTGGATCTTGCTGGCGCCACCGCGCCGCGGCTTCAACCTGCTCGTCTGGCTGCTCCCGCTCGCCGCCGTCCTGGTCGGGCTCGCCGCGGCCGCGTTGCTGATACGACGCTGGACCCGGCGAGCGCGCACCGCCCCGACGTCGCCGGTGGCGGTCGATGCCGCGATGAGCGAGCGGATCCGTCGCGAGCTGGAGCGCGAGTCGTGATCACCGGCGGGGCGCTCGTCGTCGCAGCCCTCATCGCCACGCCGGCGCTGGTGTTCGTGCTCTGGCCGCTGCTTGGCCGTGCCCGGCGCGGGCGCACGCTACTCGCGCTGCCGCCCGACCGGCGCCAGGAGCTCGCGGAAGAAAAGCGCGCGGCGCTCGGCGCGATCCGCGAGCTCGAGTTCGAGCACGGCGCCGGCCACGTCTCGGACGCCGACTTCGCCGAGCTGCGAGCGCGATACGAGGCGGAGGCCGCCACGGTTCTGACCGAGCTCGATCGTTTGGGGCCGGCCGAGCCGGCGCCGGCTCGCATGACGCCGAGCCCTTCGTCGGGACGGTCGGCCTGGAAACATCCCGCGGCGCTGGTGACCGCCGGAGTGCTCCTGGTTGCGTTCGGCATCGCGGTCGGCGCCGGCATCGTGCGCTACACCGAGCCCGATCCAATGGCCGGCCAGCCGATGCCGGGCTCCCGTCCGCTCGCCGAGCTGCCCCGGGCTGAGCCCGGAGGGCGAGAAACGCCGAATGCGAGCAACGCGCCGCGGGTGGAGCCCGGGCGCCCGCTGCCACCCGAGATGCTGCGCGGGATGTTGCAGGCGGCTCGCTCGAGCCTGGCTCAGGGCCGCTACAGCGAGGCGATCGCCGCGTACCAGGCCGTGCTCAAGCGCGACCCGAACAACGTGGACGCGACGACGCATCTGGGGCTGATCCTCGCGGTCGGCGGCGGCCCCGACCACGCCGATCGCGCGCTCGAGATCTTCGACCGCGCGCTCACCATCGATCCGAACTACCTGCCCGCGCTCCTGTATCGCGGCCAGGTGCTCTTCGAGGCCAAGCACGACGTGGCGGGCGCGGTGCGGTCGTGGGAGAAGTTCGTGGCGCTGGCCCCGCCCGGAGAAGACCGGGACCGCGTGGCGAAGATGATCCGCGAAGCTCAGGCCAAGCGCTGAATCAGCGCCGGTCGGGCACGTCGAACGTGCGACCGTGGCTGAGCGGCACCGCCAGGTATTCGCGCTCCTGGTAGACGATGACCGGCCAGTTCCAGCGCACGCTCACCTCGAGCGTCTTGCCCTCGTCGATCACCGCGATCGAACGGTCGTCGACGCTGATGCCGCTGGCCGCGACCTTCTTGGCGATGTCGTCCCTCACGCGGGTCGCACGCTCCGGGCGCTCGCTGCGTGAGGCGCGCTCGTTCACGACCTCCTCGACCACACTGGTGACCTCGAGATAGGACCAGACGGCCATCGCGCCGCAGTAAAAGACGTAGACGCAACCGATCGCAACGAAAACCCAGGCGAGCGCCTTCATCCAGCAGCACCCGGAAGATAGACCCAGATCTTCGCCGCGGCCGGAAGGCCGAGAGCGATGACCTGACCATCGCCGGACGCCGTGATCGTTCCGGCCCAGGGTGCGACCTCGGTGATCTTCAGGCGCCGCCCCGGGCGTACATCGTTCTTCCAGAGGTGCTCGAGCAGCTTTTTATCGGCCTCGGCTTCTTCCGTGATGCGCTCGACCACCACGGTCGTGCCCTCCTTCGCCTGCGCGAGCGGAAACGGCTCGACCCGCGGCGGCTTGGCCATGCCGGGAATCGGGTTGCCGTGCGGACAGGTGCTCGGCATGCCCAGGAGCTCGGCCAGACGATCCTCCACCCGCGGCGAGAGCGCGTGCTCGAGCCGATGCGCCTCCTCGTGGGCGTCCGTCCAGTTCAGGCCGAGCGTGTCGGTGAGCCACCGCTCGAGCAGCCGGTGCCGGCGCGCCATCACCTCGGCGATCTGCCGGCCCTTGCTCGAGAGCACCAGCTCCTTGCCGCGTCCGATCTTCACGTAGCCGCCGCGGGCCATGCGATGGATCGCCTCGGTGACGGCCGGGGCTGAGATTCCCATGTGCTTGGCCAACCGGGCGCCGATCACCGGCTTGCCGCTGCCGGCCAGGTCGTAGATCGCGGCCAGATAGTCCTGGACCGAGGCGGTCGTGTCTCGGGTTTCGGTCGCGACTTTCAGAGTTGACGGTGCTCGTGGCATGTTTGAGCCTGCCGAAGGAAAAATTTCATCGACCGTTCGGCAGTATAACGTCACTCTCACTCGGGAGAAAGCCTCGTGTCCGCGTGGGCCGTCAGCTCGGTTGCGATCGCGTCGGTGCTGGCGCTGCCCAGCCTCGTCGTCCTGCTCTCGCTCGGCGAGCCCGCGTACGACGTCTGGGCGCATCTCTGGCGCACGCAGCTCCTCGAGCTGATCGGCAACACGCTGGCCCTGCTGGCAGGGGTCGGCGCCGGCACGCTGGTCGTCGGCGCGGGCCTCGCCTGGCTCGTCGTCGCATATCGCTTCCCCGGGCGCGGCGTGCTCGAGTGGGCGCTCGTCCTACCGCTGGCGGTTCCTGCCTATGTGATCGGCTTCGCGTTCCTCGGGCTCTTCGACTTCGCCGGGCCGGTGCAGAGCGCGCTCCGCCGGTGGCTCGGCGTCCGTCTGTTCGACATCCGCTCGTACTGGGGCGTCGTGGTCCTGATGACGTTGGTCTTCTATCCCTACGTCTACCTGCTCGCCCGCGCCGCCTTTCGCGAGCAGGGCGCCGCCACGCTCGAGACGGCTCGCACGCTCGGCCGCTCGCGCACGCGCGCGTTCTTCCAGCTGACCTTGCCGATGGCCCGGCCGTCGCTCGCGGCCGGAGTCTCGCTCGCGATGATGGAGGCCCTCGCCGATTTTGGAACGGTCGCCACGTTCGGCTACCGCACCTTGACGGAGGGCGTCTATCGCGTGTGGTACGGCATGTTCGATCGGGCAGCGGCCACTCAGCTCGCCAGCCTCCTCCTCCTGTTCGCGCTGAGCCTGCTCGTGCTCGAGCGATCCTTGCGTGGACGCGCGCGTTTCACCCAGAGCCAGCGCCGGGGGCAGGGTGTCATCCCGCAACCTCTGACCGGCTGGCGGGGCCTCGCGGCGAGCGCGATCGGGTTCGCGATCCTCGGTTTCGCGTTCGTCCTCCCGGTCGCGCAGCTGCTCGTCTGGATGCGCGATGTGACCGTTCGCTGGCGCGCCGAGATTTTCGCGATCCTGCTGGGCCACACGCTCGCCCTGGCCGCGCTCGCCGCGGTCGCGGCCGCGCTGCTGGCGCTCGTGCTCGCCTACGCGACCCGACTGCATCCCTCGGCGCCCGTCCGCGCCTCGGCGCGCGCGGCGACGATGGGCTATGCGCTGCCGGGGGCCGTCATCGCGGTCGGCGTCCTGATTCCGCTGGCGTGGCTCGACCGGGCCCTCGGGCAGGCTTCCATCTGGATCTTTGGCGTCTCGGTCGGACTCGTCTTGACGAGCTCGATCTTCGGGCTCCTTTTCGCCTATGTCGTGCGCTTTCTCTCGGTGAGCTATCAGACCGTGGACGCGAGCCTGGGCAAGATCCCCCAGAGCCTCGACGACGCCGCGCGGTCGCTTGGCGCTTCGATCAGCGGCACGCTCCGGCGGATCCACCTGCCGCTGATGCGCGGCGGCATCCTGACCGCCATGATCCTGGTCTTCGTCGAGACCATGAAGGAGATGCCGGCCACCCTGCTGCTGCGCCCGCTCGGGCTCAACACTCTGGCCGTGGCGGTCTGGGAGCGGACGTCCGAATCGTTGTGGGCGGATGCCGCCGCGCCGGCCCTCGCCATCGTCGCGGCCGGGCTCGTTCCGGTTCTGATCGTGATCCGGCTGTCGGCCCGACGCTATTGACGCAATCAATCAAGATTGAGAATCGGCGCCGACCGATTCTCACGGGCGCGAAACACAGCTCCTCCGACGCCAAGCTCGTCCGACGTTCTGCCCTGCGGTACCGGCCCCGCCCCGCGAACCGCGGCGAGGAACAATCGGGGCCTTCGCCTCGCACTTTCGCCCCTTTGGAGGCAAAATGGCGCCCGGCGAGCCCTTGCCGTCCCTCGACCACGGTCGCGCTCGGGTTCGCAGAAGCGAGAAAGCTGCGTATGAGCCGACGATGGGTTACCACGCGATTTCGTAATGTTCCTGTCGCAGTCCTCCTTGGCGCACCTCTTGCGGCGCACGGCCCACCGTTCGACGCAGGCAATCCACATCGAAAATTCGTAACCCATTGCTGGAGGAGGACGTCAA
>Ga0209382_10001809_pt1 | contig 32852 bp, 30 predicted proteins | sample SoiMetdeltSBSDD5_FD_187599 | JGI IMG/M metagenome (GOLD analysis project Ga0209382, IMG submission 187599) | Bulk soil microbial communities from a Populus tree surrounding site in Tennessee, USA - Soil MetaG P. deltoides SBSDD5 (SPAdes) (version 2) | ecosystem: Environmental > Terrestrial >...
GCCGCGCGGGGCTGCGGCTCGACGTAGCGGGCGGCGGTGATGGCACGGGGCAGGCCGGCCCGGCGCAAGGCGGTGGCCAGCTGGCAGCCCACGAACCGGCCGGACGTGACGTCGTCGGGGGAGGCCACGAAGCGGTACGCCTCGCCGGTGAGGTCGACGCACAGCGAGCCGCCGCTGGGCACGTGCTCGTAGATCCACACGTCGCGCCGATCGCACTCGCTGACCCGGCCGACCAGGCGGAACTCGTCGAGATGGACGGACCAGGGCAGGTGCTCGGAGCGCGCCCGGGCACCGGCCTGCACGAGGGGACGCCACCACTCGTAGAGGTGGGGCACGTTGCGGGGCGGGCACCACAGATCCATGGCCCGGACGATACGAACAGGGTGTGACACTTTCGGAGAGAGGCTCACTTGACCGCGCGGTCAAGCTGGTGTTGGCTGGTCGCTGACACCTGTATCAGGCGTTCTTGAAGGGGGAGGGCTATGCACGACCTGGTCATCCGCAACGGGTCCGTCGTCGACGGGTCCGGAGGGCCGGCCCGCACCGCCGATGTCGCCATCGACGGCGAGCGCATCATGGCCGTGGGCCAGGTCGAGGGAAGGGGGCGGCGGGAGATCGACGCGCAGGGCCGGCTGGTCACGCCTGGCTTCGTCGACATCCACACCCACTACGACGGCCAGGTCACCTGGGATCCCGAGGTCACCCCGTCGAGCTGGCACGGCGTCACCACCATCGTGATGGGCAACTGCGGCGTCGGCTTCGCACCCGCCCGCCCGGCCAAGCGGGACTGGCTCATCCAGCTCATGGAGGGCGTCGAGGACATCCCCGGCACCGCGCTCGACGAAGGCATGACCTGGAACTGGGAGACCTTCCCCGAGTACCTCGACGAGATCGAGCGCCTGCGCCGCGTGCTCGACGTCGCCGCGTTGGTCCCCCACGGCGCGGTGCGGGCCTACGTGATGGGCGAGCGGGGCGGCGCCAACGCCGAGGCCACGGGCGACGAGATCGAGCTCATGGCCAAGCTGGTCCAGGAGGCCGTCGAGGCCGGGGCCGCCGGGTTCTCGACCACCCGCACGATCCTGCACCGGGCCAAGGACGGCGAGCTGGCCGAAGGCACCCTCGCCAGCGCCGACGAGCTGATCGCCATCGGCCGCGGCCTGGGCCGGGCCGGAGCGGGCGTGTTCGAGCTGGCGAGTGACATGTTCGACGCCGAGGCCGAGTTCGCCTGGATGGCCACCGTGGCGCGCGAGTCCGGACGCCCGGTCACGTTCAACTGCCTGCAGGACGACATCCGGCCCGAGCACTGGCGCCGGCTGATCGAGCTCGCGGACCAGGCGTCGGCCGAGGGCGGACGCATCGTCCCCCAGGTGGCGGGCCGGCCCGCTTGCATCCTGCTGGGTTGGGACACCACCGCGAACCCGTTCCTGTTCCACCAGACCTGGCAGGCCATCGCCGGCCTGCCGCGCGAGGAACGCCTGGCCCGGCTGCGCACGCCCGAGGTGCGCGACGCCATGCTCGCCGAGAGGCCCCAGTTGGAGGGCATCGCCGCCTTCCTCACCTCCTCGTACCACAAGCTGTTCCCGCTGGGGGACCCGCCCGAGTACGAGCCGCCGCCGTCCGAGAGCCTCGAGGCGGTGGCCGCCCGTGAGGGCACCACGCCCCAGGCCCTGGCCTACGACCACCTGCTGAGCGACGACGGCCAGGGGCTGCTGTACCTGCCGCTGCTGGGCTATGCCCACGGCGACTTCGGCGCGCTGCACGAGATGCTGGTCCACCCCTCCACCGTGCTCGGCCTGGGCGACGGCGGCGCCCACTGCGGGATCCTGTGCGACGCCTCGCTGCCGTCGTACATGCTGAGCCACTGGGTGCGGGACCGGTCCCGCGGCGTGCGCCTCGGCCTGGAGCATGCGGTCCACCTGCAGACCCGGCGCACCGCGGCGCTGTACGGCTTCGACGACCGCGGCCTGCTGGCGCCCGGCCACCTGGCCGACGTGAACGTCATCGACTTCGACGCTCTCGCCATCGAGGCGCCCGAGATCGTCTACGACCTGCCCGCGGGGGGCCGCCGGCTGATCCAGCGGTCCCGGGGCTACGCGGCGACGGTCAAGCGCGGCGAGGTGGTCCGGGAGAACGACGAGTCGACGGGAGCACGTCCCGGCCGGCTGCTGCGAGGGCCTCAGCCGCTCCTCAGCTGAGCCCGAGCCGGGCGTACTGATCGGCCGGCGCCTCCAGCTCGTCCAGTGCGGTGCGGAGCAGGTCGACCATGTCGCGCTCGACCTTGGCCTCCCCCACCCGGTTCTCCCCCTCGTCAGGGTCGACGTCGACGTCGTAGAGGTGGTGGGACAGGGCCCGGCCGGCGGCCCAGTACGGCAGCCGGTCCCCCGGACCGAACGGCTGGCGGATGACCGGCACGGTGGAGCCGGGCATGAACGCCAGCTCGGCGCGCGAGTCGGGCGGCGGCAGGTCCTCGACCCCCGCCAGGTGGAGCGGCATGGTCGACCAGCGGTTCGACCACATGGACAGCGGGCGGTTGCCGTCCACCGGGGCCCGGGCGTACTTGCGGTGGCCGTCGGTGACCTGCACCCAGTTGCCCCACACGCCCCCGACCGCCCAGTCCCGGACGTGGCCTGCCGTGCCGTCCAGCAGCGGGCGCAGCGAGGTCCCGTGGGTGCGGTGGTGGGGCCGGACGCCGAAGACGTCGGCCAGGGTCGCGTGCAGGTCGACGCTGGTGGTTAGGGCGTCGCAGGCGGACCCACCCCCCACGCCGGGCCAGTGGACCAGCAGCGGCACGTGGCCCAGCGGCTCGAACTGGGGCACGCCCGGCTTGCCCCAGATGTCGGCTCCGCCCCGGGTCTCGCCCAGGTAGTGGCCGTGGTCGGTGCACAGGATCACCGCCGTGGTGTCCCACAGGTCGCCCTCGTCCAGTGCCGCCACCACCTGGCCGAACCAGTGGTCGATCATCGACAGCTTGGCCCCGTAGTTGGCCCGGATGTGGCGGGCCTCGGCCTCGCTGATCAGGCCCTTGGCGACCCCGCCGACGGTGTAGGGCGGCCAGATGACCAGCTCGCCGTCCCAGGGCTCGTCCTCGTAGCGGCCGAGCCACGGCGGCGGGGTGTCGAACGGCTCGTGGGGATCGAACTCGTCCACGAACAGCAGCCAGCGGTCGTGGTGGGGGGCCGCTCGGCGCAGCCAATCGGCGGCCGCGGCCATGGTGCGGGGCCCGGGATAGTCGTCCTCGGCCCGGAAGAACGTGCGGCTGCGGTCGTAGGCCCGGTCGATCTGGACGTCGGAGCCCCAGGTCTTGCGGAAGAACCAGGCCCCGTCCCGGGCCGGCGGCGCGGGCGTGCCCACCCAGGACGTGTCCACGTAGGTGCGCCACGGGTCGCCCTCGTGGCCCCGCACGTAGTCCCAGCCCGTGAAGTCGGTGTGGTAGTTCTCGCCCCCGGTCTCGAACAGGTGCGGGTGGTCGCTGACCAGCATGGTGGTCACCCCCGCGCCCCGGAGCTCGGCGGTGACGGGGCGCTCCCACAGCTCGATCGAGCCCCAGGGCTTCCACAGGAAGTCGAGCGCCCCGCACAGGATGTCGTGGCGGGCCGGCATGCAGGGCAATGACCCGGTCACGTGGCGGGTGAAGCGGGTGGCCCGGGACGCGAAGGCGTCGAGATTGGGGGTGGCGAACTCGGTGCCCCCGTAGCTGCCCAGCATGTGGCGGTTGAGCGAGTCGAGCAGCACCACGAGGACGTTGCTGGGCTGCACCGGACCGGGCGCATCGGGGACGTCGGCCATGGCGGGAGTGTACGAGCGGTGTGGTGGGCGTACCCTCGGAGGCGTGGCCACTGGGGATCCTCACATTGCCGACGCGCCCGAGGACATCGACGCCCTCGTGGCCGATCCCGTGCTGCTCGCGGTGCGGGCTGAGGCGAAGGCGCCGCTACCGCCACCGCCGGCGGTGTGGGGCGGGCTGGACGACCCGGAGTCGACCGGGGGTGGGGACGTGGACACCCGGGCCCGGGCGCTGCTCGACCAGATGACCGAGCACGAGAAGGTGCAGCTCCTCACCGGGTCGATCTCGCTGCGCCACGGGCTGCGGCCCATGCTGCGGGGCGACCAGCACGTCTGGGTGGCGGGCGAGGTGGCACGGCTGGGCGTGCCCGGGCTGCGCTACGTCGACGGCGCCGGCGGGGTCGACGCGCCCGGCGCCACCGCCTTCCCGGTGCCGATCGGGCGGGGCGCCACGTTCGACCCCGGCCTGGAGGCCCGGGTCGGTGACGCCCTCGGCGTGGAGTCCCGGGCGGTGGGGGCCAACCTCTACGGCGGCGTGTGCGTCGACCTGCTGCGCCACCCCGGGGGCGGACGGGCCCACGAGACGTTCGGCGAGGATCCGCGCCTGGTGGGCGAGATGGGCGCGGCCCTCATCCGCGGGGCCCAGCGCCACGTGATGGCGTGCGTCAAGCACCTGGTGGCGGCGTCGGTCGAGGACGGCCGCTACCGGCTCGACGTGCACGTCGACGAGGACGACCTCCGCGACCACTACCTCCCGCCCTTCCGGCGCTGCGTGGAGGCGGGGGTGGCCGCGGTCATGACCGCCTACCACCGGCTGGACGGCGAGCGCTGCGGCCACGACCGCCGCCTGCTCACCGAGATCCTCAAGGACGAATGGGACTTCGACGGGTTCACGCTCAGCGGGTTCGTGCTCGGCGTGCGCTCGGCCCAGGCCATGGCCGCCGGCCTGGACGTGGAGATGCCGTTCGCCTGGCGGTTCCGCAACCTGGCCCGGCTGGTGCGCTTCCGCCGGCTGGCGGCGGGCCGGGTCGACGACGCCGCGCTGCGGGTGCTGAGCCGCCAGGTCTGGTTCGCCGACCGGACCGGCCCGGCGGGCGAGCCCGAGCGCTACACGCCCGCGTCGCTGGGCGGCACCGCCCACCGGACGCTGGCCCGGGAGGTGGCGGAGCGCTCGCTGGTGCTGCTGCGCAACGAGACCGTGCGCATCGGGCCCGCGGCGGGCCACCCCGTGCTTCCGCTCGACGGCGCCGAGGTGGCGTCCCTGGCCGTGCTGGGGACGCGGGCGGCCGCGCCGCTGGCCGCGGGACGGGCCGAGCGGGCGCCCGTCGTGACCATCCTGGACGGGTTGCGGGCCCTGTGCGACCGGTTCGTCATCAACCTCGATCACCAGGACGGCACCGACCTGGAAGGCGCCTGGCTGGCCGCCGCGGCCGCGGACGTGGCCGTGGTGGTGGCCGGTCCCGTGGTGCACGACGCGGGCGAGTGGCCCGTCCGCCGCGGGCGCGACCGGCGCACGCTGACGCTCCCGCCGGGTGACGAGGCGCTGATCCGCACGGTGGCGGCGGCCAACCCCCGCACCATCGTGGTCCTGGTGGGCTCGGCCCCCATCGTGGCCGAGTCGTGGCGGGAGCAGGCCGGCGCCATCCTGATGGCCTGGTATCCCGGCGCCGAGGGCGGCACCGCGGTGGCGCGGGCGCTGTTCGGCGAGGTCAACCCGGGCGGCCGCCTGCCCTGCACCTGGCCCCGGGCCGCCGAGCAGCTACCTCCGCTGGGCGGGGGCAGGAGCGTGCGCTTCAGCTCGCTGTACGGCTACCGGCTGATGGAGGCGACCGGCCGCTCCCCCGCCTACCCGTTCGGCTACGGGCTGACGTACACGACCTTCGAGCACGGCCGCATCACGACCCGGGAGACGCCCGACGGCCGCGTCCAGCTCACCGTGCCCGTGGTCAACACCGGGACCCGCCCGGGCGACGAGGTGGTGCAGGTCTACCTGGACGAGGCCCGCGGCTCGGACCCACGGCTGCTGCGCACCCTGCGGGCCTTCCGGCGGGTCACGGTGGCCCCGGGGATGGTCGCCAATGTCGAGTTCGAGCTGGAGCCGGAGGCACTGGGCCGCTGCGCCCAGCACACCGGCGGCACGGTCCGGCTTCACGTCGGCCGCAGCGCCGACCCCGCGACGCACCGCACCGTGAAGGTGTGAGCGCCGCGGCGGCCGCCTAGTCGGACCCGTTGCCTCCCGGCGACGGGCTGGTCTGGGATGTCTCCGGCACCACCTCGCCGCCCGGCGCATGGCCGTTGCCCCCGCCTGTGGCCGCCGCGACTCCCGTGTCCTCGGGATGCTGGCCGTTCGGCTTGGGCAGCGGGATCGCGACCTTCTCGTGGGCGCTGTGGGCGAAGACGACCGAGGCGTGGAACGCCTCCATCGCGTCGACGAACCCGTCGTCGACGTACTGGCTGCCGTCGATGAGCGGGCCCTCCCGGCCCTCGATCACGGCGATGACGTCCTCGCCGGCGATCGTCTTGTGGGTCTCCAGCGCGTGGGCCAGGCGCAACACCTCGGTCCGGTTCTCGGTCAGCAGCGATTCGGCCTCTTCGAGCAGCCGGGCGAGGTTGGCCTCGATGCGCTCGCCCAGGTTGCCCTTGAGCAGATCCCGCTGGTCGTCCTCCTCGCCGGGCCGCGGGCCGCCCCCACCTCCACCGCCGACGCCCAGGCGGCGGCTGGCGCCGTGCGACGCGATGGTCTGGCCCATGCCCCAGTAGCCCTCCATCATGACGGCGATGGAGGTGGCGCCGTCGAGGTCGCCCATGACCCCGGAGGAGTTGTCGCCCCCGAAGAACATGCGCTCACCGGCCAGGGAGGCCAGGAAGACCTTGATGTCGGACTCGTACTCGCTGCGCCAGGTGGTGAACTGGTCCTCGGGCTTCACGCTCTGCACCATGCCGAGGTAGTTGCCGCCCTTCTCGATGGTGGCGAGATCGATGGTGCGGTGGCGCCGGGTGCGGTAGGCCGCCACCGCGTGGCAGGCCTCGTGCACGGCGATGGCATGCCGCTCGCGCTCGATGTACTCGACGTCCTCGGGCGGTCCCAGCTCCTTGAGGTGCTTGGCGGCGATGATGTCGGCCCACGTCACGACGTCGCGGCCCTGGCGGATGGCGTTGATCAGCGCCTCGTTCACCATGTCCTGGATGCTGGCGCCGGTGGCGTAGGGGGTGATGGTGGCGAGCTTCTCGACGTCGGCCTCGGTGAGCTCGTGCGAGACCTTGTCGAGGTACCCCTCGAACGTGCGCCTTCGGCCTTCCTTGGAGGGATAGCCGACCTTGTACATGCGGTCGATGCGGCCCGGCCGCAGCAGTGCCGGGTCGAGCGCCTCCGGCATGTTGGTGGCCATCATGATCAGGATGCGGTACTTGGGCGGCGGCTTCGGCTTCATGCCCAGTAGGCGCCGGCCATAGCGGTTGATGATGCCCCGCGGCTTCTTCAGGCCGGAGATCTGGGAGAGCAGGGCCTGCAGGGTGCCCATGCCGCCACCGCCGCCACCCATGCCGCCCATGATGATCCCGTCGCGCGTGCGCCCGGGCGACGGGTCGGGTGACATGCCGTTCGCCGCGGACAGGACCACCGCCCGGCCTTCGGGCGACAGCCAGCGCAGGTGGTCCTTCACGCCGTCGGCCCACGGAGTCGCGAACTGTCCCAGCGGTCCGGCCACCGCCCCGCCCCGGCTGCCCAGCGCGTCGGCCTCGTCGAAGAACACGATGACGCCGCCGTAGCGGAGCGCCAGCCGCCGCAGCTTGCGGAACAGGGCCATGACCTTGAGGATGCCGACGCCCATGAACATGTTGATGAAGGCGCCGGGGTCGACCGACACGAAGGGCTTGCCCGTCTCGCCCGCCACGGCCTCGGCCATCAGCGACTTGCCGGTGCCGGGAGGCCCGTAGAGCAAGAGCCCGGACGGCACCTGGCCGCCCTTCTCCTCGATCAGGTCCGGCTTCTCCATGAGGACGATGTTCTCCTTGACCCGGTCGAGCACCGGGTCCTGCCCCCAGACGTCGCTGAAGCGCTTCTCGACCTCTTCGGGCATGTAGGTGTCCACGCCGCCGCGGGACATGAAGTAGAAGATGGCGAAGATCTGGCCCACCGCGAAGAACATGAACAGGACGAGCTGCAGCACCAGGGGCAGGAAGCTCCAGACCCGCGAGGGCAGCTCGACCATCGCCGTGGCCGGCGGCACGTCGTAGATGGTGCCGGCGACGATGCTGATGACCACGATGGCGATGACGACCTTGAACGCCCGCGCCATCCGGTAGCGGGTGTAGTCGTTCATCTTCCCGGTGCGCTTCTCGAAGCGACCGAAGACGGACTTGGTCCAGAACCGGTGGTAGCGCGCGGAGTGCTCGGAGATCAGGTAGTGGACCTGGCGGATCGCCTCGACGACGAACAGCACCTCCAGGAACCACTTGGTCCGGAAGGTGTCCTGCACGGCGTCGCCCACCGTGTTGAACGGGTTGGCGTCGGCGTACTCCGCCCAGACGAAGAACCAGAACAGGGCGAAGATCAGGACCAGGAACTTCACCCGGTCCCACCGGGCCATGGGCCGGCGGGTCTTGGGCTCCTCCTTGGGCCTCGCCTCGTGGACGATCCTGGTCGGGACCGGGGAGTCGGTGATCACGGGCTCGCCCTCCGGGAGGTCCGCGGCCTCGCCCGGCTGCTCCGGCGTCGGGGTGGTCACGACCGCACCTCCTGGATCGTCCACGAGTCGACGAAATCCTTGATCTCGTCCTTGTAGGTGTCGAAGTAGCACTCCGGCGAGCAGCTCACCTTGAAGATGTAGATGTACGACGAGTGTGCGTTCCGCACGACGGTCTGCTCGGTGATGAAGGGCCCGCCTTCGGTGCCGTCGACGGCGTAGATGGTGTGGACGCCGCTGAAGCCACCGTCGAGCTCGACCTGCTCGTCCTGGAGCACGGTGAAGGTCTGCCCGGTCTGCGGCGGCTGCTGCTCGAGCGTCAACGGGTCGGCATTGGGGTTGCCGCGGCCCCGCAAGGTCCTGAGGTCGAGGGTCTCACGATCCTGCGGGAGGACCGCCCCGACGACCATCAGGCCCGAGGGCACGGAGCCGTTCGGGACCCTGGACAGCTCGACCGTATGCGTCCCGTCGCCGCCGTGGAGGGTGCGGGTCCATTGCAGCTGGCCCAGACGCTCGAGGTCCCGCTCGCTCGCGTCGGGGGCCAGGTCGGCCTCGTCGTAGACGGCCCAGCCGTCGGGGACCTTGGCGTAGACGCCCTGGGCGTCGTTCTTGACGTACTGGTTGCCCGAGCCACAGCCACTCAACGCCAACACGGAGGCTGCTCCGACGAGCGCGAGGAGCGGCGGCTTCCCCCTCATGCACACGATTCTCCCCCACTTCCGCGCGAATAGCGACTGGTTGTCGCGACAACTGTCGAGAAGTTGCTGAGAGTTTGCTGTCAGGAGCGCAGGGCCTGGGACTCGGGCTCGGCCTGCTTCGGCTCCTCGCGGTGGCGGAGTCGCCCCGGAATCTCACGAACCGTGACCGTCGAGGCGGTGGGGACGCCGTCGCGGGCGGACAGCTCCTTGCACAGGCGGTAGGTCACCCAGCCCACGACCGGCGGCGCCAGCAGGCACAGGAAGCGGAACGTCCACAGGATGGCGTTGACCGAGAGCCCGAAGGTGGCCGCGAGGACGTCGGCCGCCCCGCCCAGGAACAGCACCGAGTAGAACGAGATCGTGGCCATGCCGAGCGCGGTGCGCACGGGCCGCTGCCGGGGCCGGTCCAGCAGGTGGTGCTCGGCGTGGTCCCGCGTCACCCGGGCCTCCAGGAAGGGCCAGGCGTAGAGCAGGCCGAAGGTCAACCCGGCCAGCAGCACGCCCGGGAAGAACGGGTTCGGGATCTCGAAGCCGAAGGCGCGGATCTCCCACCCGGGCATGATCCGGAGCGCGCCGTCGAGCCAGCCCATGTACCAGTCCGGCTGGCTGGCCGCCGACACCTCGGCCGGGTCGAAGGGGCCGTAGATCCAGATGGGGTTGATCTGGAACACCCCGCCGAGGAAGGCCAGCAGTGCCGAGGTGAGGAAGAACAGCCCGAGCGCCTTGGCGGCGTAGGTGGGCCACATGCGCTCGCCCACCACGTTGTCCTCCCGGCGCCCGGGCCCGGAGAAGTGGGTGTGCTTCTGCCGCACGAGGATGGCCAGGTGCGCGGTCAGCAGGCCGACGATCACCGCCGGGACCAGCAGGATGTGGATGACGTACAGGCGGGAGATGATGTCCGGCCCCGGGAACTCGCCCCCGAACAGCAGCGAGGCCAGCCACGTCCCCACCAGCGGGATCGACAGGGTGATCGAGTAGACGATGCGCAGCCCGGTGCCCGACAGCTGGTCGTCCAGCAGCGAGTAGCCGAACAGGCCGTTCAGCATGGCCAGGATCAGCAGCGTGCAGCCGATGATCCAGTTGAGCTCCCGAGGACGGCGGAAGGCCCCGGTGAAGAACACCCGGGCCAGGTGCACCCCCAGCGAAGCCAGGAACAGCAGGGCGGCCCAGTGGTGGATCTGGCGCATCACCAGCCCGGCCCGCACGTCGAAGCTGAGCTCCAGCGCCGAGCGGAAGGCCTCGGTCATCTCCACACCGCGCAGGGGGGCGTAGCTGCCCCGGTAGATCACCTGGTTCAGGCTGGGATCGAAGAAGAACGTGAGGTAGACGCCGGTCAGCACCAGCACGATGAAGCAGTAGAGGCCCAGCTCGCCCAGCATGAACGACCAGTGGTCGGGGAACACCTTGTTGAGGGTGGTGCGGGCCAGCTTGGCCGTGCCGAGCCGGCTGTCGACCCAGCGGGCCAGCCGGTGGGTGAGCAGGTGCTCGGGGCCGCGCCGCCGCCGGGGCGTCTCCGGGGCGGGAGCGTCGCTCACCGGCCCCGATCCCAGAAGCCGGGCCCGACCGGGGCGGAGAAGTCGCCGGTGGCGATGATGAAGCCTTCGTCGTCCAGCGCCAGGGGCAGCTGAGGCAACGGCCGGGCGGCGGGCCCGAACACCGGCCGCGCGCCTTGCATCACGTCGAAGGTGGACTGATGGCACGGGCACAGCAGCAGGCCGAGCTGGGCCTGGTACAGGCCCACCGGGCAGCCGACGTGGGTGCACAGCTTGGAGTAGGCGACGATGTCGTCGACGGTCCAGTCCTCGCGGCCCGGGCGGGGCTCGAATCCCTGGTCGGACCGGTAGCGGATCAGCAGGGTGGCGGCATCGGCCGCGTCCGTGTGCCCGCGCGGCCAGACGGTGATGAAGCCGTCGACCTCCAGGTCGGCCGGGCGCACCGGCACGCCGGATTCGATCACCACCCGGATCGGCGCGTTGCGGTACGGCGTCTCCTTCAGGCCCCGCCCCGGGCGGGGGCCCAGCGAGCGGACCGGGAACAGCAGGGCGACGCCCAACGCCGCGCACGCCCCGCCGGCCGTGGCCACGAGGATCCGGCGCCGGCCCAGGCTCGACTGGCCGGCGGCGAAGTCGGCGCTGAACTCGGCGATCTCCTCCTCGCTCGACTGGAGCGGGTGACGCTCCTCGGCCACCTCGTCGTTGGGCATGAAGTGCTTGGCCCACAGCACGATCCCCACCCCGATGCCCCCGAGCGTGAGGGCCAGCAGCACGCCCTCGGCCTGGGGCTGGCCGCCCTGCCAGTACACGACCGCCAGCGCGATCGCGGCCAGCGTGGCCACCACGAAGCAGGCGGCGGACGTGAGCTCGACCCGTCGCCCGCGCTCTTCGTGGTCGGGGTCGGCACCGTCGGGGCCGGTGACGCCGGGCTCGACGAGGTCAGTCATCGTCACCCTCGGCAGCCGTGGCCGCGGTGGCCGCGGTGGCCGGCCGGCGGATGGGGCTGCGCGTCCCTATCCACCCCACCAGCGCCAGCAGCGCGGGGATGGCGATGAGCCAGGCCACGAACCCCTCGGGGATCGGCCCGGTGCGACCGATCGGGATACCCCCGGGGTCGGACGGATTCTGGAGGTACTCGACATAGCGGGCGAGGTCGTCGAGCTGCTCGTCGGTGATGGTCTCGGGCCCGAACACCGGCATCTGGCCGGGGCCGCTGCGCACCGCCGCGCCCACCTGCGTCGGCGTCGCCTCGGACAGGCGCGGCGCAGCCCGCCCGTAGCTGAGGGCGCCGCCCGAGCCCGAGGCGCTGTGGCACGCCTGGCAGTTGGCCCGGAAGATCTCCCCCCCGGCGGCCACGTCACCCTGGCGGACGTCGACATCGGGCAGCCTCGGGCCGTCGTCCAGCGAGGCGATGTAGGCCACCAGGGCGTCGATCTGCTCCGGGGTGTAGGCCGGGTCCTTGCGGATGGGCTGCTCCTCGCTGCTGGCCAGCGGCATGCGCCCGGTCGACAGGTAGTAGTAGGCCCCGGCCTCGCCCGCCTCCACGAGCGACGGGCCACGCTCGCCGCTGGGGGCGTCCACTCCCTCGCCCTCGGGCCCGTGGCAGCTGGAGCAGCCGGTCAGGTAGAGCTCCCGGCCTTGGGCCAGCTGGCCGTCGTCGCCCTCCTGGCTCGGCGCGGCGGCGACCGCCAGCGGGGTGGCGAGCGCGGTCGCCACGAGCGGCGCGGCCACCAGCCACCGGTGGAGTCGACCGGTCATCGCAGCAGGTAGATGGTCGTGAACATCACCACCCACACGACGTCGACGAAGTGCCAGTAGTACGCACACACCTCGACCGTCTCGTAGGTGGGCGCCCGGGACGCCCCGACGATGGCGGTCACCACCGCGCCCATGAACACCAGCCCGGCCAGCACGTGGAGGCCGTGGAAGCCGGTCATCAGGTAGAACATCGAGCCGTAGGCGTGGTCGTCGATGCGGAAGTCGGCCTGCACGTACTCGACGGCCTGGTTGGTGAGGAACACCGCGCCCATCAGGGCTGTGATGCCGAGCCAGCGAGCCGCCCCGCGCCGATCGCCTCGCTTGGCGGCGGCCACCGCGAAGTGGATCGCCCCGCTGGACGCCACGAGGACGAGGGTGGCAGCGGCGGTGCGGGCCGTCTCCAGCTCGACGCCCTCGGCCGGCCACACGTCGTTGACCGCCCGCAGCGTGAAGTACGCCGCGAACAGGCCGGCGAAGAACATCACCTCCGACGCCAGCCACACGACCACCCCGACGCCAAGGACGGACGGACCCCCGGGCGCCTGGTGAGGCGGCGAGCCGGGCGGCGATGAGGGGGATGGAGTCGGCTGCTCGGTCACCGACACGGCTGTCGTTGTAGCAGAGCCGCGACCCGCCGTGCGGGACTGACCCCAGGATCACCCGCCGGCCGCCCGCACGTCATGCTGCTACGCCCGCGCCCGACCCGCGGGCACGGGCGCCGAGTGTCGCGCCGGCCAGGCGTGCGGGACCGGCGGGCCGGCACGGCCAACGGCTGGGCGGGACGAGTGTGCGCGCGAACTGGTGGGCGGGACGGGTGGGTGGGACACGGGTACCGTCGGGGGCGGTGGCTGCGCCTGACCTCGGTGACCTTGTGCTCCGCTGGCGGCTGGATCCGGTCGCGCTGGTCGTCGTGGTGCTGGTGGGGGTGTTGTACTGGCGGGGGGTGCGGGATCTCGCACGGCGGGGGCGGCGGTGGTCACCGGCGAGGACTGCGGCGCTGGTGGGGGCGCTGGCCGTGGCGGTGGTGGCGACGCAGTCGGGCGTGGCCCGGTTCGAGGACGAGCGGCTGTGGGTGCACATGGTGCAGCACACGCTGCTCGGGCTGGCCCTGCCGCTGCTGCTGGTGCTCGCGGCGCCGCTCACGTTGGTGCTGCAGACCGGGGGGCCGGCGACCCGGAGGGGGGTGCGGCAGGCGTTGCGCAGCCGGCCGGCGCATGTGCTCACCCACCCCGTCGTGGCCTGGTGCCTGTTCGGCGGCGGGCTCGTCGCCATCTACCTGAGCCCGCTGCTGGAGCTGTCGGTGCGCCACCAGGCGGTCCACCTGGCGGTGCATGCGCACGTGGTCCTGGCCGGCACGCTGTTCCTGGCGGTGCTGGTGGGCGTCGACCCGCTGCCCGGGCGCCCGCCGTTCGGGGCGCGGCTGCTGGCGCTGCTCGTCGCCGTGCCGTTCCACGCGGTGGTGGGGCTGGCGTTGCTGTCGGCGCGCCGGCCGGTGGCCCCCGACGCCTATCCCCTGCTGTCCGACCAGCGCACCGCGGCCGCCCTGTTCTGGGGCACGGGCGAGCTGTTCACGGTGGTGGTGGCGGCGATCGTGGTCCGCCAGTGGTGGCTGGCCGAGCAGCGGGCCGCGGCCCGCGAGGAACGCGCTATCGCCGCGTATTGACCCGGTTCATGGCCGCGTCCACGCCCTCCGAGCGGATCAGCTCGACCGCGTCGGCCGCCTCGTTGACCGACACGTCGAGCTCCAGCCGGTCCCGCTTGGGGGGGCGGCGCAGCACGTGGTCGGCACCCTGTTCCTTCGACACGGGCTTGCCCACCCCGATGCGCACCCGCACGAACTCGTCGGTGTGCAGGTGGGCCTTGATGGAGCGCAGCCCGTTGTGGCCGGCCAGGCCGCCGCCCCGCTTGATCTGGATGCGCCCCAGCGGTAGGTCCAGCTCGTCGTGGACGATCACGATGCGCTCGGGATCGGTGATGCCGTGCCGCTTGACCAGCAGCGCCACCGCCTCGCCGGACAGGTTCACGTAGGTCTGGGGGAAGGCCAGCGCCACCCGGTCGTCCTCGATGCGAACCTCGGCCACCAGGGCCCGCTCGCGGGTGCGTTTGAGCGTGCCCCCGTGGCGCTGGGCCAGCAGCTCGACCACCTCGGCGCCCACGTTGTGGCGCGACGACTGGTACTCGCTGCCGGGGTTGCCCAGCCCCACGACCAGCAAGTCGGCAGGGGTGCCGCGGCGCTCGGCCGCGGCACCCCGCCGTCCGAACAGCGTCATGGCCGGCGGGCGCGTGGGTGCGCCTACTCGCGCTCGGCCTTGGCGGACTCGCCGCCCTCGCCCTCGGCGCCTTCACCCTCGGCGCCCTCCTCGCCTTCGCCCTCTTCGCCCTCTTCCTCTTCGCCCTCACCCTCTTCGGCGAGGGCGAGGCTGGTGAGCTGGGCGATGACGACGGTCTCCTCGGGGTCGGCGTCGATGGTGACGCCCTCGGGGAGGACCAGGTCGGCGACGGTGAGGGTGTGACCGATCTCCAGCTCGGAGATGTCGATCGACAGGTGCCCAGGGATGCGGTCGGGCTTGGCGTGCACGATGATGGCGTTCATCACCTGGTCGACCACGCCCTGCTCGCGGTAGACGAGGGTGGCCTCGCCCTCCATCACGATGGGCACGTCGGTGGCGATGGGCTTGTCCACGTCCACGGCCAGGAAGTCGATGTGCAGCACGTCGCGGCGCACAGGGTGGCGCTGCATCTCCTTGACGATGGCGGGCGTGGTGCTGCCGTCCACCGTGAGGTTGATCAGCGCGTTGAGGCCCTTCTCGGTGGTGAGGGCGACGCGCAGCTCGCGCCAGTCCACCGTGATGGCCTGCGGCTCGGCGCCCCGGCCGTAGAGCACGGCGGGCACCTTGCCGGTGGCCCGCAGGCGGCGGGATGCGGACGTACCGGTGGAGCGGCCGAGCTCGGCCACCAGGGTGATGTCGTCAGCCATCGGGATCTCCTACTTCTGACGTCGCGCCGGAGCGCATCGAATGTGGGGACGGGACAGCCTATCGGCGGCCCGTGGTCCCCGGGCAAGCCGCCTGACGGTGCTGACGGCGGTCAGCTCTCGTTGGCCCCGCCGAAGATCTCGCTCACCGACGTGTCCTCGAACACGGCGTCGATGGCGTCGGCGATGATCTGGGCCACCGACAGCACCTCGATCTTGTCGATCTGCTTCTCCGGCGGCAGCGGCAGGGTGTTGGTGACGACCACCTTGGTGATGACCGAGTTCTTGATGCGGTCGATCGCCGGGCCGGAGAGCACGCCGTGGGTGGCGGCCGCGCACACCTGGCTGGCGCCCTGCTCCACCAGCTGCTCGGCCGCGGCCACCAGGGTGCCGCCGGTGTCGATCATGTCGTCGACCAGGACGCAGGTACGGCCCTGGACGTTGCCGACGACCTCCTTGGCCTCGACCGAGTTGATCGCCCCCTTGACCCGGCGCTTGTGCACGATGGCGAGGTCGGCGTGGAGGACGTTGGCGTAGCGCTCGGCCGACTTGACCCGCCCGGCGTCGGGCGACACCACCACGATGTCGTCGCCCATGTGCTCCCGCAGGTAGTCGACCAGCACCGGCATGGCGGTGAGGTGGTCGAACGGGTTGTCGATGAACCCCTGGATCTGGCCGCTGTGGAGGTCGACCGACAGCAGCCGCCCGGCCCCGGCCGCGGTGAACACGTTGGCGACGAGCTTGGCGGTGATGGGCTCGCGGGGCTCGGCCTTTCGGTCCTGTCGCCCGTAGCCGTAGAAGGGCATGACGGCCGTGATGCGCTTGGCCGAGGCGCGCTTGGCCGCGTCCACCATCTCCAGGTGCTCCCAGATGGCGTCGTTGATCGACATGTGGCCGCTGGCGCCGTGGCTCTGGATGATGAAGACGTCCATGCCCCGCACGGACTCACCGAAGCGGCAGTGGATCTCGCCGTTGGAGAAGTTCTCGATGTGGGCCTCACCCAGCTCGACGCCCAGGCAGCCTGCGATCTCCTCGGCCAACGGGAGGTTGGCCCGGCCGGACACGAGGTGCAGCTTCTTCTTGGTGACGAGCTCCATGGATCCTCTTCCCGGCTCCCGGTGGCGGGTGCCTATCCGGTCCCTCCAGTGTAGAACGGCCCTGTTCGGACCCCGGAACCGACCCGGGCCCCCGGCTCTAGCACCGCGAACGGTCCTACGACCGCGTCGTCGCCGATCTCCGCGTGGGCGGCCACGGTCTCGCTGACGCTGGACCGCTCGCCCACCCGGGTGTCGCTGAGCCGGGCGGACGGGCCGATCTCGCTGCCGGCACCGACCGTGGTGGCGCCCCCCAGGATCGTGCCGGGGAACAGCGTCACGTCGGGCGCCAGGACCACCGTCACGTCGACGTAGGTGGCGGACGGGTCGACGATGGTGACGCCGGCCTGCATCCACGCCTCGTTGGTGCGGCGGCGCAGCTCGGCTTCCGCCACCGCCAGCTGGGCCCGGTCGTTGACGCCCTGGGTCTCGTCGGCGTCCTCGACCACCAGCGACACCACCGAGTGGCCGGCCGCAGCCAGCACCTCGACCACGTCGGTCACATACAGCTCACCCTGGGAGTTGTCCGGCGTGATGCGGCGCAACGCCGGTGCCAGCAAGCCCCGCCGGAACACGTAGATCGAGGTGTTGATCTCATCGATGTCCAGCTCCGGCGCGGAGGCGTCGCGGTGCTCGACGATGCGGCGCACCCGGCCGTCCTTGTCCCGGACGACGCGGCCGTAGCCCGTCGGATCGTCGGGGCGGGCGGTGAGCAGGGTGCACGCGGCCCCCGACAGGCGGTGTTCCATGACCAGGGCGGCCAGGGTCTCGGCCCGCACCAGCGGAGTGTCGCCGGGCACCACCATGACGTCGCCCTCATCGGCGTCGTCGTCGTCCGGCAGGCCGGTGAGGCCCACCGCGACTGCGTCACCGGTGCCCCGCTGCACCCGCTGCTCGACGAACTCGAGGGGGACGGGGCCCGGCTCCTGCTGGAGGGTCTTGATCACCCGCTCGGCGGCGTAGCCGACGACGACGACCGCCCGATCGGCCCCCGATCCGGCCACCGCATCGAGCACGTAGCGCACCAGAGGGCGGCCGCACAGGCGGTGGAGGGGCTTGGGCCGGGCCGAGCGCATGCGCGTGCCCTGCCCTGCCGCGAGAACGATGGCCGAGAGAGGACGCTCGCTCATGACACCGTTGTAGCGCCCGCGCGGGCCAACCGCGCGCTACCCACCGTTCATCCCCGCGCCGCTACCGAGCGCGTTCAGAGCGGCCCGATGGACCCGGCCGTTCGAGAACAGGGCGGGCCCGCCACCGTAGATGTCCCAGGCTCCGCCGAGGTCGCTGAACGCCCCGCCCGCCTCGGTCACGATGGCCGCCAGGGCGGCGAAGTCCCAGGGTCCGCCGCCCAGCTGCACGCAGGCGTCGGCCCGCCCGTCGGCCACGAACAGGGCCCCGTGCTCGAGGGGCGGGACCCAGGTCGCGCCCGCCGCGCCGAGGCGCTCGGCCTCGGCCCGGCGCCGGGGGTCGAGCGCCTCGATCGGAGGGATGGCGCTGTAGCGTCCCCCCTCCAGGCTCCCGGCGTCGCTCACCCGCACCGCGACGGCCCGGCCGGTGCCGTCCGCCCGCCAGGCGCCGCGGCCCCGGGCCGCCCAGTAGCGGCGCCCGCCCACGGGAGACGTGCACACGCCCAGGACCACCTCGCCGCCGACCTCCAATGCGATCTCGGTGGCCCACCCGGGGCGGCCGGCCACGAACAGGACGGTCCCGTCGATGCCGTCCACGATCCAGCGCCGGCCGGCAGGCCCGGCCTCGCCGATCTCCTCGCCCAGCACGCCGTCGCCCGGGCGCTCCTCGGCCAAGATGGCGCGGATGCGGCGCTCGACCGCCAGGTCGGCCGCGGAGACAGGGCTCCCGTCGGCCTTGAGCTCGTGGGCGACCGCGTCGCCGGTGAAGGCAGCCGCGCTGATCTCGTCGGCCGCATCGGCAAGGCGCAGCGCCAGGGCGAGGTCGTCGTCGAGGCCCGGGCTCAGCACTGAGCCGACGGCTCCTGACCCGTGATGCCGATCACCACACAGGCCGAGCCCTCCACGTCGAACGACGAGGTCGCGCCGGTGAGCAGCCACATGTCGACGTCGGTGTGGACCCGCACGGTCACCGCGTCGGCCTGGGTGAACACCTCGGCGTTCGTCCCGCAGTCGAAGTCGGAGTGCGCCAGCATGGCGCAAGCCCGCGTGTGCGCCAGCTCGGGGTCGAGCAGCTGGGGGCTGTGGGTGCGGATGGCCTCCTCGTCGAGGGCCTGGGCGCCGGCGCGGGCCGCGGCGTCGGCCGCGTTGCGCGCCTCGCGGTAGGCCACCAGCGTGCGGCCGCCGTCGAGCACCAGCCCGCAGGTGAAGATCAGCACCACCGCGAAGATCACCACGAAGGCGGTGACGACCCCCTCGTCCCGGTCCCGCCGGGCGCGCCACGCCCGCATCACAGGCTCCGGTAGGGGTCGATCGGCTCCCACGCCACCTCGGTGAGCGTGACCGTGGCCCCGACGCCGATGAAGTTGAGGTCGCTGGTGTTGACCTGACAGGTCACGGTGACCTGAAGGTCCGCACCCCGCACGAAGCCGTCCGGCGGGGGCGGCGGCTGGTCCGGCCGCGGGTTCGGCGGGAACGCCTCGACATCCACCGTGGGGGCCCCATCGTTGCCGATGCAATGCAGGCGCTCACCGCGCACGGTGTCCTCGGCGGCGGCCTGGGCCTGGACCTGGGCGGTGGCGAGGTTGGTCTGGAGCGACGCGGCCCGGGCCGCATCGTTGGCGGCGCCGACCACGTCGCTGCGGGCGTCGGTCAGCCGGCCTGCGAGGATCAGCAGGTAGAGGAACGACACCAGGATCGGCAGCACGATCACCAGCTCGGTGGTGATCGTGCCCCGGTCGCCGGGGGTGCGGAGCGGCGGCCGGGCGCGGGTCATGGCGTCGGCGGCGGGTCGTTGGTGTCGGTGGGCACGTCGTCGGCCGGCCGGAACCGCTCGACCGCGGTCTCGGCGATCTCCTGCACATGGAAGCTGACGTTGGCGCCCGGGAACACGAAGACGCGGATCACGTCGCCCTCGACCCGCATCTCGGCCATCTCGCGGTTGTCCACCAGCCGGCCGTTGACGCTCTTGTTCTGCAGCAAGGTGGGTGCGAGCTCAGCGAGCATCTGTTCGGCCTGCAGCTTCCCGGCGGCCACGCTCTCATCGGTTCCCCCCACCGCCGCAGTGCGGGCTCCGTCCTGGGCCGCGGCACTGGCCAGGGCGACCGCGTGGAAGTACAGGCCACCCTGGATGATCATCATGATCAGGAACAGGAACGCGGGGGTGGCGATCACCAGCTCGGTGGTCACCGCTCCCGCGTCGCCGCGCAACCGGCGGCGCATCGTCAGGGCTGGCGCTCGAGGCTGGTCACGACCTCGTTCTGCCGGCCCCGGATCGCAGGGACGATCGCCACGAGCGCGGCGATGGCGGCGGCGGCCAGGACGCCGGTTATGAGCATGGTCTCGACCGTGATGCCCCGATCGTCCTCGCGGGCCTGCTGGAGCCGGGACCACTGCAGTTGGATGTACGGGATGAGAATGTCGAGCATGTTCTCTCCTTGGTGGTGGACCTAGACCGTGTTGACGATGGCGTAGCCGGCCGGGAAGCCGACGAGGATGAGGAAGCCCAGGAAGAGCAGGACCACGGGCACGGCCATCTTCTCCGTGCTCGACTGGGCCTTGGCTTCGGCCTCCGCGAGCGCGTGATCGCGTAGCGAGCTGGCCTTCACGGCCAGGGATTCCCGGACCTTGGCGCCCTCGGTGCCGGCGAGCGACAGGCTGGAAGACAGCTCCTCCAACTCGCTCACGCCGAGCTCGCTGCCCAGCCGGGCCAGCACCGCCCACGGCGTCTCGCCGGTGAGCGCCGTGACCTCCAGTGCGTTGTGCAGCTGGGCGAAGGCCCAGCCCCGCCCGATGGCGGCGGCGTCCCGCAGCGCGCTCTCGACCCCGGCGCCACCTGCGAGCGAGATGACCACCAGGTCGAGGAACGACCCCAGCGCGTGCTTGAAGGCGTCGCGGCGCTCGGTGGCCTCCTGGCGCAGGGCGACGTCGGGGACGAAGAAGAAGAACACGGCGAGCGCCACCGAAGCCCCGACGGGGAAGTAGACGGAGATGCCGACCCCCCGAAGCGACGCCACGAGGCCGATCAGCAGCGGCATCGAGAAGCCGAACAGGGTGCAGAGCACCTTCTGGGCCACGTGCTGCTCGAGCGACCGGCCCACCAGCCGCAGGTCGGCCTCGACCGATTTCATGTCGAAGCCGAGGCTGCGCATCAGGCGGGCCACGGATGGCCCGATGGTGCGGCCCAGCAGGTTGGTCATGCGCTCGCCCTGCACGTCCGCGGGCAGGCTGGCCAGCGTGTTGCGGCGCTGCAGCCGGTCGATGGCGGCCTGGAGCGGGGGCGGCGAGGGGAACAGCAGCCGCCAGGACGCGAGCAGGCCCGCGCCGAACGCGGCCCCCAGCACTATGGGAAGGATCACCGCGTCGTGCCCTCCGTGCGCAGGAAGCGCTCCTCGTCCTGGTAGTCGAAGGCGCGGGACAGCCAGACGAAGCTGCAGGCGAAGCACAGCCCCACGAGCCCCAGCGCCACCTGCCCGAACAGCGTGCCGTAGGGCTCGAGGTAGTTCCGGTTCATGATCAGGAGCAGCGCGGCGAACCCGGTCGTGAAGACGGTGATGACCTTGACCGCGGTCTGGACCCGGGCGCGGCTGGCGTCGATGCGGAGCTGCATGTTGACGTTGGCCCGGGCCGAGGTGGCCAGGCGGCCCAGCAGATCGCCCAGCCGCTTCGGGCTCTTGTCGGCGGCCAGGATGAGCGCGGCTACCACGAGGTCGCCCGTCGGCTGGTCGAGATCGTCCGCGAACTCGCGCAGCGACGGCGCCAGCCGCTCCCGTTCGAGCCGGGCTGCGAGGCGGACGACCTCACGCCGGATCGGCATGGGGGCGACGGCCGCAGTGGCGATGATCGACTGCTCGAGGCCACCGGATCCGGCCATGGTGTCGCGGAGCATCTCGGCCCAGGCGGCGATGGCCTCGGTGCGGTCCAGCCGCTCGCGCCGGGCCACCCCGCCACCGAGGAGGCTGGGGCCCATGAAGCCGGCGATGCCGGCCCACGCGGCCGCCATCGGCCACCAGGTCAGGGCGCCGATGATCACGGCCGCCCCCACTCCGAGCGCGAGGCGCAGCGTGAAGTTCTCGACCAGCTGCGACACGTCGACCTGCGAGGACAGCCGGCTCGGCCGGACCTCGCCCGGCTCGACCGGACGCAGGGCGACCGCAGCCGTCACGATGCCGACGGCGACGAGCGCGCCCAGCAGGGCCACGACAGGGATCATGTTGACCAGGGCACCCAGCGCCCGCCTCCAACCCGCCCGGCGAACGGATACTTACGCGGGCCGAACTTAGTGGACGTCGCGGCGGCACCGCGCGCGCCCCCGGCGGGTTCAGCCGGCGCCGGCGCCGAGGTAGACGTTGAGCTTGCCCAGCCCGCCTCCGGGGGCCAGGCCAAGGCCCACCACCGTGGGCGTCCACGTGCCGCCCGCCTGTGCCGCGGCACCGGTGAGAGCGTCGACCGCGGCGGTGGTCCCGTGGTGGCGGGCGGCCAGGCCCCGGACCAGCGCCAGCATGGCATCGGGCCCGAGGCCCAGCGCCCGGGCCGGGAGATGCACCGACAGGAGGACGTCGCCGTCGGGGCCGACCTCGCAGCACAGGAAGACGCGACGGTGCCCACTCAGCGCGGCACCGCAGTCGGCCAGCTCGTCCAGCAGGTCGGCGGCCGAGGCGTCGAAGCGGCCGGCCACCACCGACAGCGAGGCGGCGTTGGCGCGCGCCCCGGTGCGGAAGTACAGCTTGTGGCGCAGCCGCCCGCCTGCGCCCGCCTCGGCCGTGGCGAAGTGCGGGACCAGGAACGGCAGGCCTTCCACCCGCTCGGCCAGCGCGGCGACTTCCGGCCAGCGGTCGCCCAGGCGCGCCAGCGCCGCGGGATCGAGGCCGAGGTTGCCGTACACCTTGAGGCCGGCCGGCGCCGCGGGCGGATCGGCGCGGTGCACCAGCCCGAACGTGGTGGCGAAGCGGGTGCGGGCCGGGACCGCCGGAGGGTCCGGGAACAGCACGTCCACGAAGCAGCCCAGCTCACAGGCCGCGCCCGCCGCACAGGCGGGCAGCTCGGCGGCGAGCTGGTCCAGCACCCGCCGCTGCGCCGCCAGCCGCGGCCCGAAGAAAGGCATGCTCGTGGCGGCCTCGGTCACATAGCGCAGCGCCGGCTCGGCCCGGCCGCCTCCCCCGGTGACGCTCGCCTCGAAGGGGACGCCCGAGGGCGTGATGGCGCTGACCCGGCGGCCGTCGGCGGTGCGGGGCACCGTGTAGCCGGCGGCCGCCACCGCGAACGTCGCGCGCACCGCGGCCGCGTCGCACCCGGGCACGAGGCGGGGCACCAGCCCCTCCAGGAAGGCGCCTACGGACTCCACGAGGGGGGCTAGTTCCACCACCCGTCCGGGCGCAGCAGGACACGCGAGTCGAACCCGACCTCGGCCATGTCGGCCTGAGTGGTGTCGCGCAGCGGCGAGCCCGGGATGGCCCGCTTGTCGGGCCCGGGGAAGAACACCTCGTTGGACATGATGAGCGGGCCCTCGGCCCCCACGATCTCCCGGACCGAGGTGATGTAGCGGCGCATGCCCCCTTCGCCGCCGCCCGACGACGTGCCGATGTGCACGACGAAGTTGATGGCGTTGGCCACCATGAGGTTGGTGGCCTCGAGGTTCAACCGCTCGGGCGCCTGGATGGCGTACATGGCCAGCTTGCCGAAGGCTCCCAGCGACGAGTTGGCGTGCACCGTGCACATCGAGCCGTCGTTGCCCTGGCTCATGGCGTTCAGCATGGGGATGACCTCGTGCCCCCGCACCTCGCCCACGATCACGCGGTCCGGGTTCATGCGCAGGCCCCAACGGACGAGGGTGGCCAGGTCGATCTCGCCCTCGCCTTCGACGTTCTCCTCGCGGGCCTCCAGCGCCACCACGTCGGGGTGGAGGTCGGGGTAGCGATCGAGGCCGAGCTCGAGGTTGTCCTCGATGGTGACGATCCGCTCCTCCGGGCTGACCTCGTTCAGCATGGCCCGCATCAGCGTGGTCTTGCCGGCGTCGACGCCCCCGCACACGATGAAGTTCTTGCGGGCCCGCACCGCGGCGGACAGGAACTCGCGCAGCGCCAGGTCGATCGAGCCCAGCCGCACCAGGTCGTCAAGGAACACCTTGGGGAAGCGGTGGCGCCGGATGGCGACGCACGGCTTGGACGTCACCGCCATGACCGCGAACAGCCGGCTCCCGTCGGGGAGCTGCAGGTTGAGCGAGGGGGAGCCGTTGTCGAAGCGGCGCTCGGTGAGGCCGACCCGCGCCGCGGTCATGCGCAGCGTGTCGACCAGCTCCTCGTCGCTCTCGGCGATGGGCGGGGCCCGGTGCTTGCTGCCGTCGGCCCGCGTGACCCACACGTCCGCGTGCCCGTTGGCGTCGATGTTCTCGATCGAGTGGTCGTCCAGCAGGCGCTGCAGGGATCCCAGCCCGAACAGGGCGTCGTGGATGGCCTGTGCCAGCGCGCTCTCTTCCTCGAACGGCAGCGGCTCCTGGCCCGCCTCGAGCTGCTCTTTGGCGTAGAGCTCGAGGCGCCGGTTGATGAGCTGGCGGCCGAACTGGCGCTGGTCCGCCGGGGACATGCGGGGCCGGTCGGCCAGCTCGTCGGCGCGCAGCCGCTCGGTGAGCTCATCCGCCACCTCCCGCCTGAACGACCGGACCAGGACCTTGTCGGCCACGGTCACGCCGGGCTCTCGTCGTCACGGCGGAAGTGCCGTGGGCTGGACTTGCGGCCGTTGCTGCGGTCGCCGTTGGCATGGCCGCCGCCGTTGGTCCAGGGCTGGGACGGCCACTGGACGGGCCGGGGCGCGTCGTCCCCGCCGTGACCGCTGCCGTAGGCCGGGAGCGGGCCCTCGTTCGGAGGTGGCGGCTGCGGCAGCGGGGGCGGCTGGTACACCGGCGCCGCCTGCGGTGCTGGGCGGTGCTGCGGGGCGGGCTCGCGGGTGGCCGGCGGCTCGTAGTACGACGGCTCGTACGCGGGCCGGTCCCCGCCGGGAGGCGGAGGCGGCGGGGGCGGTGGCGGTGGGGCCTCGACCAGGCCGGGGAACGGCGCGGCGGGACCGGCGGCTGCGAGCGCGCCGTCGTTCGCCTGCGGGCCCAACCAGGCGGCGAGGCCCTCGGCCACCGAGCGGGCGTCGCGGAGCAGGCGGGACCGGCGCAGCACCCGCAGGGCGTGGGGGTGGCCCAGCGTCAAGGCCTCGGCCGCCCGGTCGTCGGCCGGGATGGTGCCGAGGGGCGTCGCCCCGACCACTTCGGCCACGTCGGCCACGCCGTAGGGCTTGTCCCCCACCACCAGCAGGGACACCGCCCGCGCCTTCACCGAGGACAGGCGGGCTGCCAGGTGGTGGATCTCGCTCACCAGCGGCCGGGTCACGACCACCAGCAGGTCGGCATCCACCGCGAACTCGTAGGCCGGCGAGGACGGGTCGAGGCGGCCGCAGTCGACCAGTACGTCGGCCTCCACGTCGGCCAGCACCTTGGGCAGCCCGTAGCGCAGCGCGCCCAGCGCGGCCGTGGCCTGGTCCGCACCCACCGGGGCCACCAGGATGCGCCGCTCGGGCCCGTCCGACCCCGACGCGGACGGCAGCGGCTGGGTGTGGGCCAGGTAGGTGTCCACCCGCAGGTCTCGCCGGCCCGTGGCCGCGAGGGTGACCAGTCCCGGCTCCGGAGCCAGCTCGAAGCGCACGACCAGGTCTCCGCCGGCCGGGTCCAGCTCGGCGATGTGCAGGGCGCGCGGCGCGGGCCAGCTCGCGGCCAGGGCGGCGACGGTGGTGGTGACTCCGGGAGAGGACTTCGCCGAGGCGAAGGCGATGACACCCACGGGCGGGGACGGCTCCTACGCTCAGGTCTTGGACAGGGTGATCTGGTCTCGGGCCTTGGCTGCGATGATCTCGGGCAGGGCGTCCTCGTCGACCGAGATGCTCACCGAGACCTGGCCGCCCTCGGCGTCGTCGACGCCCATCACCCGGGCCTCCCCGATGGCGACGGCCGGCACGTCCTCGGTGCTGTTCCCGGCGCTGCGGAAGACCGTCACGTGGTCGCCACGCTCGAGGTCGGGCACGTCGGACGCGGCGAGCGGGAGGGCGACCACCGCGCTGCTGTCGTCGGTGGAGTCCGGGCTGCCGACCGCGTCGCTCACCAGCAGCATGCCGGGCAGCAGCTCGACGGCCGCGGTCTGCCCGATGACGTCGTCGCGGAGCGATGCGGCGAGCGGGGTGATGCCCGGGTCGGCGGAGATGCGGACGACCTTGAGGTCCTCGGCGGTGAACGTCTGGCCCGCCTCGACGGGGCGGGCCACCACGATGACCGGCGTGCGGTCGCCGGCGTTGAGCCACAGCACGACGAAGGCGAGCGCCGAGCCGGCGGTCAGCAGGACGGCGAGCAGGGCCAGGGACCAGCGCCGCTGGCGCCGGCCGCCGGGCACCAGTGTGGGGCCGCCGCGGTCGACCGCGGGCTGGCGCGGCGGGAGGGTGGTCTGGGCCATGGAGGCAAACTCCTGCTAGTCGCGTTCGTCGACGGCCCGCCAGGGGAGGCCGCCGGGCCCGTCCGGTGACGCCACCTCGTCGTCGGGGCTGTCGCCCCCGCCGTCGGAGGAGGCCAGGACGGGCTGCTCGGGCGAGACGGGTCCGACGCCCAACGGCCCGTCGGGGAGGAGCATCATGCCGCTGTGCGGGTCGGGCATCGGCGTGCCGGCCCGGTCGCTCCCCACTGCGCCGCCGACCGCGTCGCCGGCCAGGACCACCCGGCCATGCCCGGCGCCGTCATCGATCAGCACCATGCCACCGTCGATGATGCGCGACGAACCGTCGGGCGCGGGCGGTGCCGGCGGCGGAGGCGGCGGCGCCTCGGACGCGGGAGGGGCGGCCGGCGGGGCCAGGCCGACCGCGTCGGCGGGCATGTCGAGGCGCCAGCCGGCGTAGATGAGGTCGGGATCGGTCAGGCAGGTGCCGTCGGCCTGGGGGCGGCCCTGGTTGAGCTGGAAGATCTCCTGCCAGCGGAACGGGTCGCCGAGATGGCGCTCGGCGATGTCCCACAGGGTGTCCCGCCGCTGCACCTCATAGACCGGCGCCGCCGCCGCGGGCGCGACCGTGCCGCTGCCGTCGCGGCTGTCCTGGCGCGCCAGGTCGTCGTCGAGCACGACGGAGGTGACCGGCTGGAGCGACGGGACGAGGGGGGCCGAGCGCTCGGGCGCCGGGCCCGAGCTGCCCCGGGTGGCGATGAGCGCCCCCAGCAGGGCGACCGTGGCGATGAGGCGGGCCGCGCCCCGTTGCACGCCGCCCGCCAGGGGGACGTCACGGGCCTTGCGCCCCCGGGCGTACGCGATCGCCTCGACGATCAGCGAGACCAGCAGCTCGGTCCACACCAGCCAGACCACCAGGGCCAGGCCCTTCACCAGGAACGACTCGGGGATGTAGGTGTCCCGCAGGGCGTCGCCGATCTCGGACAGGCTCGGCATCTCGGCCGGCAGCGGCGAGCCCACCCAGGTCACGAGGGCGATGGGCACCCCGACCACGAGGACGACGAGGCCCACGAGCGCGAGGAAGCCCCGCCCCACATCGGATGCCCGGTGGGCGGCAGGTCGCTGGCTCACGTGGACAGTCATCGGCGTCCCACCTGCGCGATCAGTCGTGGTCGTCTGGGCAGCCCGGCGTCTCCTTGCACCCCGGCGGTGGTGGCGCGACCCCGATCCCAGACGGTGCCGGCGTCACCGCTCCCCATGATGGCGCATCACGCGGGGCCCGCGGACGCGGCCCCCTCGGCGACCGGTTGCGCCTCGGGGTCGCCGGCCGAAGCCTCGGCCGGTGGCGTCACCGAGACGCGATCGCAGCGGCTGCCGTTGCCCTCGGCGAGCTCGGCGCGGCCGCCGGGCTCGACCGTCTCGGTGCGGTCCGGTCGCTGCGCCACGGCCTCGACGGAGGGCCAGGCGTCGTAGTACTGGACCACCCCGGCGGCCGACTTGTAGAGCCCCGGCGTGTCCACGCCGTCGCAGTCCCAGTCGCCCAGGACGAGCTGGTCTCCGGGCTCGCCCAGCTGGAGCTGCTGGCGCCGGCCGGCGAGGTCGATGGTGAGGACCATCAGGTTGCCCGCGCCGGTCACCGGCTGGAGCTGGTAGATCCCCTGCACCACGCAGCCGTCGCCGTCCACGTCCCCCTCCACCAGGTTCCCGCCCGGCGAGACCGCCAGCGCGTCCTGCTCGGCGCAGTCGTCGTCGCCCCAGCCCAGCGGGCCCCGGACCAGGAACAGCAGACCCGCGGCCACCAGGCCCACGATGGCGACGGCCCACGGCAGGCGCCGGCGGCGCGGGGCCGCCGGCTCGGGCCGGGGCGGGCGGGGCCCGAAGGTGCGGGTGGCGCCCGTGCCCGGGTCCACGTCGGGGGGCGCGGGGCCGGTGGCCGGGCCGGGCAGGACGACCGCGTCCGGCGGCGCCGCGCCGCGCAGCGCCCGGGCGAACGCGTCCGCCGTGGCGAAGCGCTGCTCCGGGTCGCGGTGCATGGCCTGCTCGACCACCATGGCCAGCGGCGGCGGCACGTCCGGCACGGTGGCGAGCGGCTGGTGCACGCCCTGGTCCGCGGCCCGGATGACGGCGAGCGGGGCCGGGCCGGTGTACGGGGGCGCCCCGGCCAGGGCCTGATAGCAGACGATGCCGAGCGAGTAGACGTCGGCGCGGGGATCGGGCTGGGCCCCCTCGAGCAGCTCGGGGGCCACGTACTCGGCGGTGCCGCTGGCCTGGTCGCTGGTCATCTGGCCCAGCGTCCGCGCCACGCCGAAGTCGCTGAGCAGCGGCTCGCCGTCCGAGGTGAACATGACGTTGGCCGGCTTGACGTCCCCGTGCAGCACCCCGCGGCGATGGGCCGAGGCCAGCGCGTCGGCCATCGGCGCCGCCACCGCCACCACCTCGCCGGGCGCCAGCCGGCCCCGCTCGGCCAGCAGGTCCTCCAGCGACCCGCCCGGCGCGAACTGCATCGCCAGCGCCACGCCATCGCCGTCGTGCACCACCTCCAGGACCCGCACGATGTGGGGGTGGTCCAGCTCGGTGAGCAGCGTGGCCTCCCGGCGGATGCGGGCGAGGTCGACCGCGCCGCTGCCCGCCCGCAGTCGCTTGAGGGCGACGACCCGGTTGACCGGGCCCGACCGGTGGGCCTTCCACACGGTCCCGGCCGCGCCCGCGCCGATCTGGCGCTCGAGCTCGTAGTCGCCGACGCTGACCATCCCGGTGTTTCTACCGCGGATCACCGCGGGGCCCCGACCGCGCAAACGGCCCGGAGGCGCCTACGTTCTGTCGCCAAGTCTGGGCCGAGACAGGGGGCCACCACCCATGCCGACGAGTTCCGCCGATCCGGCACGCCTGCTGGACTATCCCAACTCCCTGGTGCCACCGGACGAGGAGCTGTCCTCCCTGGCGACCGAGCTCGACGGAGCGATGGACGCGTTCGCGAGCGGTGGCGGCGCCTTCGTGCCCGGCACGTTCGACCCGGACTGGGCGGGCACTTTCGTGCGAGGGCTGCACGACGAGTCGGTGCACCTGGGCGACTATGTCCGGCAGGTGGGGCAGGCCTTCCTCGATGCGGGCGTCGACCCCGACGGTGACGGCCTCTACGCCGCCGACGACACCGTCCTGGCGCCCCGCATCGGCGAGCCGACCATCGCCGAGGCGCGCGCCGAGGCCGACGGCCAGGCCGCGGCGCGCAACCTGCGCGACGCCCTGAGGGCCGCCGGCTTCGACCCGGACCACTTCGACCCGTCGCAGCTCACGTTGTTCGACCATGCCAACCCCAACTACCGGCCCATCTTCGACGCCCTGGCCGGGGTCGCCGGCCAGATGTGGATCGAGGACTACGCCGCCGGCTTCTACGGCACCCTCGGGGCCGAGGGCACCCACGTGGTGCTGGGCCTGATCGACACCTACGCCGCCCGCGGCCGGGACTCAGGCTGGCTGGTGCCCGACACGAGCTGGCAGGGCAACGTCGGCGAGCGGCTGCTGGAGCCGTTCGTGTACGGCTGGGCCAACGCCACCAACAGCCCGGACCTCGTCGACGAGCGCGCCGCCCTGCTGGCCACGGAGGACCCGGTGGACCAGCGCCACCTGGCCCTGCTGATGGGCGGCAACCCCTCCGACTACGACGCCAAGTGGCTGGCGGACGGGGCCGAGCGCCTCCTCGTCACCGGCAAGGACCTCAACCGGTCCCAGTACCCGATGTCCCCGGCCTACTCCGACGACGAGTACCCGGGGTTCTGGCACACGGACTGGCTCTACGGCGATCCGGGGGTGGGGATGCCGGAGGTGGCAGCCATGCGGGCCCTCGACGGCAACACGGCCGCGGCCTGGGAGTACGTCACCAGGGGCGACGCCAACATCGACGCCCTCGTGCACCCGCCGGGCCTCCGCTTCCCCAACGACGCCATGAACCACGACGCGTACGTGTCCCTCTTCAACGAGATGGACCAGCACTCCTCCGGCGCCATCCAGGACGCCTTCCTGCGGGCGCAGTACGAGACGGTCCCGGACCCGAACGACCCGACCCGCCAGATCCCGCTGGTCGACCCGGGTCGGGATGCCGCCGCCTACAACGACTTCATGGAGGTGATGGCCAAGGGCGACACCAGCGACCTCATGAAGCGCGCCGCGGCCAGCACGCTCCTGCCCCACCTCGACGACATCGCCGGCGCCGCCAACCGGCAGGCCGAGACACCCGCCATCGAGACGGACGTGCTGTTCGAGCGCAAGGACGTCGTCGGGTTCTTCAAGGAGATCGGCTACGACGACCAGGCCGCCGGCATCGCCGGCCACGAGATCGGCCTGTGGAGCGGCGCGGAGACCAGCCAGCTGTTCGCCGACCATCCCCGCCCGACCCCCGGCCAGCTCAACGACACCTACGACCCCATCGCCCAGGTCGTCGGGGCCGCGTACGCGGGCTTCAACGAGACCGAGGCGGCGGCCGCCGCGGCCAACAGCCACTTCGCCTACGGCATATCGCATGGGGCGGGCCTCATCGCCGACCTCGCGCCGGGCGCGGTGGCTCTGCTGTCGGCCAATCCGGTCACCGCGGTCGGGACGCTGGCCATCGGCGCCGGCGTCGACATCGTGCAGCAGGCCGCCCTGTTCGGCATCGAGGACATCCGGACCGCGGACACCAGCCTGCCGTTCGGTGGCGAGGACCTGCAGCGCCAGGTCGTTACGAGTCTCCGGGAACAGGCCGTCCACCAGTTGGAGTCGACCGGCGCCATCCCGCCGGGCACGCCACCGGGGCAGTACAGCGGGGCGCTGGCCGACTACTTCGGCGGCGCCGATCCCTACGACGAGCTCAACCAGTCGAGCTTCGTCAACGCCTTCAACTACGGCGCCGACGACCCCTGGTGAGACCGCCGGATCGGCGCCCGGCCCTCAGGCGGGGCGTTGCACCCGGGAGTTCTCGCGCTGGGTCTCGGCGTACTCGTCGTTGAGCTCGCGCTGGCGCTGGTTGGCGGCGGCGACGGCTTCCCAGATGGGGAGGCCGGCGTAGCCCGCCATCTCGACGCCGGCCGTGATGGTCAACTGCATCAGGTTGTGGGCCCGGTCGTACTCGTTGCGGAAGTACCCGAGCCAGTTCACGACGACCGAGTCGTGCAGCGTGGCGCGACCGGTGGACTGCTCGCCGAGCTTGGACCCCATTTTGGACAATGCGTCGAGCGCTGAGCCGGCCGCGGCGTAGTTGAAGTTGACCCTGCTCGCGCCGGGAACCGGATGAACGATCTCGATATCGGCCACGATCGGGACGCTAGCTGAGTGCTAACTCGGCCGGTACGCGGCCGGCATTTGGGCTCAAAACATCGACGGCGGCGCAGGTCGCGCTCGGACCTGCGCCGCCGACGTCGTCGAAGGCTCAGACGTTGCCGCCGGCGGCCTGGATCTCGGCGTTGATCAGCTTGAGGTCGGCCGCGAGGTCGGCCAGCTGGGCGACCGCCGTGGTCAGAGTGGTCTTGTACTGCGGCCACTCCCCGTAGAAGAGGTGAGCCGACGGCCCGTCGAAGTTGTCGGGCTGCAGCGTGTCGCCCTGCGCGATGAAGTCGGTGATGGCCTGGTTGAGCGAACCTTCGACCGTGCTCGCCATGGTGGCGGCCGTGGTGACCGAAAGCTCGCTGGACCGGACATTGCCTGTGACCATTGTGTGGTGCTCCTTCTAGGTGATGAGCAGCCGGCCCCCAGGCCGACACGTCCCTCATTTGCCCGCCGAGCCGACAATAGCCATGCACTCTGGCGCGTTGTCGTCGCCCCCCGGCTCAGCGCGGGAGCGCCACCTGGACCAGCTCGACATCGCCGCTGGCGGCCAGATAACCGCGGCCGGCGACCATCGCCACCGGCGAGCGCCGGGGCAGCCGGGTGCCGAAGATGTCGCCGTCGAGGTCGACGTCGGGACGCAGCATGATGCCGAGCTTCGAGCGGCGCAGCGGCCGGGTCCAGTGCGAGTAGCCGGTGCGCACGCCGTCGTTGCGGCCCGCCGCCACGAACAGCAGGTCGGGCCGGTCCGAGGTGGAGAGCTTGTCGAGCACGCCGCCCACGTCGTCGACGGACTCGGCGTCGTCCACGAGCACGAGGACCAGGTCCTCCGCCGGCTCCACCAGCGGCATCAAGCCGTCGCCGATCTGGCTGGGATGCACGGTGGCGCCCACCAGCGGGTCGGACCCCAGCGGTGAGCGGGGACCGGCCACCGCCACCACCCGCACGTCGTCGCGCACGGCCTTGATGGCGGCGGCCACCGTGAGCAGCGCCGTGCTCTTCCCCGACCGGGCCGGGCCCACGAACAGCGCGTGCTCGCCCTGGTAGGCGACGAGGTGGGCGGGGTGGCGGGCCGACTCGACCACGCCGACCGGGATGCGCCACGGCCGGGCGGCCAGCTGGGCCGAGACGCCGAGGTCGGCCAGCCGGACCTCGGTGGCGAGCACGTCCATGCCGGGCGGCGGCCGGCGAGCCGGGGGCAGGGCCGCGGCCAGCGCCTCGGCGGCCGCGGCCGCGCCGGCGGCGGGCCGGCCGATGTGCACGATCTGGCGGGAGCCGGCGACGATGCTCCGGCCCGGCACCATCTCCGGCACCGCGGCGATGCGCACGCCGAAGTTGGAGTAGTCGCCCTTGTCGCCCAGCCGCAGCGCCAGCCGCTGGCGCACCAGCGACGTGAGCGCGTGCGACACCGCCGAGGTGCGGTCCGCGGCCACGACCGTGTACAGCCCCACCTCGGGGCCGTCGGCGAACACCCGGGTGAAGGCCTCCC
>Ga0209382_10001812_pt1 | contig 32768 bp, 29 predicted proteins | sample SoiMetdeltSBSDD5_FD_187599 | JGI IMG/M metagenome (GOLD analysis project Ga0209382, IMG submission 187599) | Bulk soil microbial communities from a Populus tree surrounding site in Tennessee, USA - Soil MetaG P. deltoides SBSDD5 (SPAdes) (version 2) | ecosystem: Environmental > Terrestrial >...
GCTTGCATGTAGACGATGAGAGCTTCCGGCCACGCGTCTTGAAAACCGGCAATCGAGAAGTGGTCGATGTTATCGCCGCCGCCGTGCAACGCGAAAACCACGGGCGCTCTGCCGCGCGCGTCCTTCGACGGCGCGTACACCAACGCGCGGCGCACGGTCCCATCAATGTTCCACGTCATGTTCTGCCCGTCAGCTCGTGCGGGCGCGACGGGCACGAACGCGGTGTTCAACAGGAGAAGAAGCACGGCAACGTTAATTGTCATCGTGAGCATACTAGTTTTGGAGGCGATCAAAAGTCCAACAACCCAAGTTGGTTCGAGCCGGCAAATTTCCACCCCTCCTGGGATAGGAGGGGAACGAGCCGAGGAACGAGGCGAGTGGGGTGGTACTAAAGAACGCGAGCGTAGCGAGCCTCCTTGTATTTTCGCGCAGCGCTCCTTATTGAAAAGGCAAGGATGCGCTGTCGCGCGGCTTTAGTGGAGGCTCGCTTACGCTCGCATTTCTGTAGTACCACCCCGCTCGCCTCGTTCCTCGGCTCGCTGCCCCTCCTATCCCAGGAGGAGAGGTCTTTAGTCACGTTCGTCGACGATCATTGCGATTCCCATGCGATGAAGCTTTTCCAACGCTCGTTGCCATTCAGGATCCGGCAGCGGCGTTTGCAAAGGACTCTTTGCCAGCGATTCGAGGAGAGGACGTTCTCGGGCCGGGCGGCGAACCGTTCTTCGGTTGACGTAGTTCACTGCCAGAATCTCTTCGTTGTGGATCGGTCGAATCACGACGAACTGAGAAAGCGTGACGGTCACCGGTTCTTTCGGCAGTCGAGTTCTAAACTCCACCTGCGACACTGGCGGACGATCCAGGGAAAAGTAGTGAATGTGCTTCTCCTCCAGATCGCGCGCAAAGTCCGCGCGTGAGCTGCCGCCAAGTTCCTGGAGTTCCTGCAACTCGTCATCATCCACGATCAGTGCGTAGATGAAAGCCGAGTCCAGCTTGGTAGAAGCCAGGTGCCAGCCACCAAACAGGTGTTGCGCTTCGAATTCATTGATCGTCAGGTCCTCGTCTTCGGCGTAGTCGAATTTATCGGTGCGCACGGGTTCATCGGTGCGAACCATGAACGCGATGCGCTCACGGCCGATTCGCTCCAATCCCTGATTCGAGCCTTCGACCGAACAGAAGATATTTGATGTGATATCCGCGTATCGCGGAGCAATGTCCAGATAGTCTGCCGCCCATTTCTGCGGGCGCAACCCGATGCCTTCGAGATCCTGATACAGCGGCAATCCCGGCGAAACACGAAACACCTCCGTATTCACGCGCAGCCGACCCGGAAACTCAGTCTGCAGCCGGCGCAATTCGGAGACAGAGTGCATGAACCCACGACGGGAATCGCCTGGAAATCCAGGGATCAGTCCCGCAACCACGAAAATACCGGCACGCAGAAATGCACGCAGCGCCCGCTGGTTGTCGGCTTCGGTCCGCCGCTTGTTCATGGCTTCCAGCGTCTCGTCGTCAAAGGACTCCACTCCGATGAAAGCCTCGCGGCAGCCGGCGCGGTGCAGCAACTGTGCAAGTGCGTCATCCATGTCGGCGCGCATAAAGCCGCCCCACTTGACTTTCGTCTGCTGGCGCAGCAGTTCCTCTGCAAAACCCTGCAGCCGGTTTCGGCTGCCGTTCAAAAGGGAATCCGTGAAGGCGATGTAGGTTGCGCCATAGAACGATCGTAGATGTTCGACGCCCGCAGCCGCGTTCACGAAATCGCCGGGGCGGAAGCGCTGCCAGAAAACCCATTCGCTGCAAAAGGTGCACTTGTCGGTACAGCCGCGCGAAAGTTGAAACGGCAAAGTGCGATCGTCGTCGGTTTGGTATTCGTCGACTGCCATCTCGTCAAAGCTCGGCAGAGGCAAACTTTCCAACTTCAAGAGCGGGCGCGGTGCGGTGACCAGCTGACCGGAGCGCGAATCGACGTACTGCGTGCCTGCGACTCCTTCCACACGTTTGCGAGCGTTCTCATCAAATGCGGTATAGAGAGCTCGAAGAGTTTCTTCACCTTCGCCTTGCACGACCGCGTCGAACAGACCACTATGCAGTGGCAACGCTGCGCTCGCGGGACTTTCCGTCAGTTGAGGACCGCCCGCTACGATGAATGGAGGATTGGCACGGCGTTTCAGATGGTGAGCCGCTAACAGTGTCGACAGCAGGTTGGAGGTCCACACTGAAAAGCCGATGAAATCGATATTGCGGTACTTTGCGAATGCGAGTTCGTAGTATCGATTCAGAGCGGTCAGATAGGAAGCAAGGTAGCTCGCGGAAATACCGCGTTCGAGACAGTACCGCTCGATCAACTCATCGACCTGGATCGTGTAAGGACGATTCGCATCGAGTGCGGCGAGCAACTGCAGCACGAGCGGCAAGTCCGGCACATCCATCACGAAGGATTCGCCGAAGACACCTGTCGCCGTATACGTCGCTTCGTAACAAGTCGGTGTGCCGAGACGCAGATCGAGGAATCCGAAGTCACCGATGCCGTGTGCCTTCAGATAGCCGAGAAGCGCAGCCGCACCCGCCGGCGGGTTGGTCATCGGATACGGCGGACACACACAAAGTAAGGCACGCTTCATTCAACAGCGATTATGCCGCAGAATGAGCTACTGTTCGCGTAACGAGATCGTTGGGTCGGTGCGGATCGCTGTCCATGCCGGTGCGACGCATCCGAGCAGCGCGATCATGATGATAATGCCTGGTGCGATCACAAGGCTGATCCGGTCGGTGGCTGAGACGCCATAAAGCAGCGAGGACAACAGACGTCCGGCGGCAGGCGCCATCAGCAGGCCCGCGATCGTACCTGCGAAAGACAGCAGCAATCCGCTGTTGAGTATCATGCCCAACACTGTGCGTCTGGAAGCGCCTAGCGCCATGCGGATGCCGATCTCGCGCCGCCGCTGTTCCACGCTGAAACTCAACAAGCCGTAAACGCCGATCGCGCCGAGCGCTATCGCAAGGACGCCAAATGCTTCACAAAGCCACAGAGCGAAGTGCCGTTCGGCGAGAGCCACCCCGGTGATTTCTTCCATTGATCGGATATCGGCCATTGGTAGTTCTCGATCTATCGACTGCAGTGCAGCACGAACCGCAGGAACAATTGCCAGCGGGTCGCCTGTCGTGCGAACAACTCCACGCGCCTGCCGGAACGGTTGTTGCGGCATAGCCATCCAAAAGGCGGGTTGCGCGGCAGCGTCGGCGGGCTGGTCATGAACGTCGCGAACGACACCGACGATCTGCCGTTTGGCGCCGAACACATTCATCACGCGGCCGACCGCATCGCCGGCGGGAAAGTAGCGCCGCGCCAGAGCGTCATTAACAATGACGACTTTCGGGGCTGCGGCATTGTCGGACGGAGAGATATCCCGTCCTTGCGTCAGACGCATTCCTATTGCACGGACAAATCCGTCATCCGCCCCCTGAAATCGTGCTGAAATCGATTCGCCAGGCTTTCGGGTATACCCGTCGATGCTGAAGCCGGAGTTTTCGTCATATCCCGTCCACGGCACGCTGGTAGAGAATCCTGCTGCTTCGACGCCTGGAATTTCGCGAATTCTTCTGCCGGCTTCGGCATAAAACGCCACCACTTGATCGCGGTTGGTGTAACCACGGGCCGGAAACGAAAGCTCGAAAGTCATCGCGCCGGCGGGATTGAACCCATTGTCTCGGTTGTTGAGTTCGATGGAACTGCGCAGCAGCAGTACGGCTGCGAAGCACAGCACGCACGCGAGTGCCATTTCGGAGGCGACCAGCAGGTTACGCAGTCTTGCGGTGCGGCCGGACGCGGAGGCCGTCCGTGCCTCTTCGGCAAGCGCGTCATTGGGGTCAGCGGCTGTTCTGCGCAAGGTTGCGACCATGCCGGCGACGGTGCTCGTGCCGACCGCTGCGACAAGCGCAAAAATTGCGGCCGGCCAATTGAACGCGATTTCATGGAGCCGGGGAAAATTCGGCGGCAGAATGCTGCGGAGAACAGGCAGCAATGCCGCTGCGAATCCCAGGCCCACTGTTCCGGCGAAGGCTCCCAGAACGATGTTTTCCGAAAGAACGGCCCGCATGATTCGCCACGCGCTACTGCCAAGCGCCTGCCGAATTCCGATCTCGCGCCGTCGCGTCAGCACCCGCGCGATCGACAGTCCAGCGACATTGATACTAGCGAGCAGCAGTACCAGAATGCCGGCTGCCATCACGACGAGAATCGTACTGCGCGACTGGCCGACCACTTCCGATGAAAGTGTTTCCAATCTCGCGGTCTTCGCCGTGTAGAAATCGGGGAACCGAACGCCGAGGTCCTTGAGAATTTGGGTTAGTTCCTCCTGTGCCGCAGCGGCGGAGGAACCCGGCGCCAGACGCGCAATGGCATTGGTGTAATGACAGCCTTTCGCGCAGCCGGGATCAATGTCGAGCGCCAGAGGACGCCAGATCGCTACGGTGTCGCCCTGCAACGGAGAACGATAGCTGCCGCCGATATGCTGAAAACCTTGCGGCGCAACGCCGATGACTGTCCAGTCTTCGCGGTCGAGCCGAATCGTGCGCCCGACAATCTCCGGATCTGAATGAAATCGACTCGTCCAGAATGTGTGACTGAGAATGACAACACGCGCCGCCTGGACCAATTCGGAAGCGGCGAAATTGCGGCCGAGAGCAGGTGTCACGCCAAGTGTGGGAAAGAAATCGCTGGTGATCGCGACCGACGTTAAACGTTCCGGCCGTTCTTCATGCATTAATTGCATGTCCTGACGCGTGTAAAGGGCGATGCTTTCCATCGTTTTGCTCGCTCGCTTGTTCTCTTCGTAGTTGTACAAAGACAGCGGAAAGCGCGGCTGCGACTCGCTGGCTTCGAAGACGCGAACGAGGCGGTCCGGGTCGCGATACGGAAGCGGGCGGAAAAGCACTCCGTCCGCAATCATGAAAACCAGCGTGTTCACTGCAACAGCCGACGCAAGAACGCCGCCGGCGACCAGCAGGAATCCCGGTCTGCGTCTCAATGCGTTCCAGGCCTGGCGGAGATCGACGATCACTCCATCCATCCAGCCGATGCTGCGCTGATCGCGAACAGCATCCATCGAACGGGAGACTGAACCCGCTCGTAGGCGCGCCAATCGCTCCGCTTCACCGCGCGTTAAACCGCGGCGGAGACCGGCCTCGATCTCCATATTCAGGTGGAATCGCATTTCGGCTTCGGTGTCTCGGTTTTCGCGCCGTACAAAAGTGTGGAGCAGGCGTGAAAGGAACTCCCAGAGTTTCATAGGCCGCTATCCTTCCTCATCGAGCAGCCGCGACATCATCTCGGCGGTTCGACGCCAACTGGTCCGCTCGCGGTCCAACTGCTTTCTCCCGGGCGCAGTTATGTCGTAGAAGCGCGCCCGGCGATTGTTTTCGGTGATGGCCCACTTGCCGCGGATCAGCCGTCGTTGCTCGAGTCGCATCAGGGCGGGATAGAGCGTTCCCATGTTGAGTTGGATCGAACCGTGTGAGACCTGCTCTAATCGGGTGGCGATCGCGTATCCATGCTGCGGGCCCATGGACGCCAGCGTTTGCAGAACCATGAGATCGAGCGTGCCTTGCAGAATGTCGGCTTTGTGTTCCATTTGGTCGTCAAATATAGCGCAGGCAATCTCTATTTGACAGCCAAATGCAATCGTCTCTGTGACGGGCGGCTCAGCGATCAGCTATACGCAATCAGCACCCTTCACCATCCTTTTGCAATCTTCGCTAAAAATATAGATAGCGTTGGCATTCGGACGCTGTCTGTACATTGTCCGAATGCCAACGCTATCTATATTTTTAGCGAAGATTGCAAAAGGATGGTGAAGGGTGCTGATTGCGTATAGCTGATCGCTGAGCCGCCTTTCTCATCACGCCTTCGTGGCAATCGAGGCCAGCAATTCCTCGAGCCGGTTGTAACCGACGATCATGCCCTGTTCCATTCCGGATCGAGTGGCTGTCTCACGAGCTTCCTGCGATTGGTACAGCACCGTGAGTCGGACCTTCGTGATTCCGCGCTTCTCGTCGAAGAGCGTGGTGTTCACCGCCTCGCCCGGATACCAGGCATCATCGAACTTTTCTGTCGCGACCAGCTTCTCAGGGCGAACTACTTCGCGGAACACGCCTCCCATTCCCATTCGATGATCGGTTGACTCCTTGTGCCAGACATACCGATACGAGCCGCCGACCCTGAGATCGATCTCGCAAACGGGCATGGTCCAACCCTCCGGGCCCAGCAGCCAGCGGCGGACCAGTTCCGGTTTTGTGAATGCGTCGAACACCAGATCACGCGACGCGTTGAAGTCTCGCTCGATTAGCACTTCGCGATCGCTGGGTGTGGTTACTTTGAAGCTGTCGGGATAGAACTGCATAGCGACTCCTTTATCGTTGAGAAGGTTTCTTGCGTTTTGCTTTGCTGGGTTTCAATTCCTCGAGTAAGTCATCAAGCCGTGCAAACGACGCCTCCCAGAATTCACGGTATTGTTCGAGCCATGCGCTGGCCTCAGCCAATGGCTTAGGCTCCAGGCGGCTCGGCCGGCGTTGGGCATCGCGATTCCGCGAAATCAGCCCGGCGCGTTCGAGCACCTTGAGGTGTTTGGAAATGGCGGGCTGCGTCATGTCAAACGGTTCGGCGAGTTCGTTGACGGTTGCTGCTCCAGTCGCCAGGCGGGCCAGGATGGCGCGGCGGGTTGAGTCGGCGAGGGCAGCGAAAGTTGCATCTAATCGTTCAGCCGGTGAAATCATACTGTTCAGTTATATAACTAAACAGTTATATATGTCAATATTGCTCCTGGCGTCAATAGTTTGACTTTCATCTTTGACATAGACGCGTCCACTTGCGAGAATCCGCCCCGGAGAATCAGAAATTTACCTAGGAGTAGGCGATGACGAAGACCAAAGCCGCAAGGACGTGGCGAGCAATCTGTCTAATGGTTTCCATAGCAATCGCAGTATCTGCTGCGGCGGACAGCCCATCAGATCATCAACGGAGCAGCAACGTGTTTGGAACGTCCGGCGGCAACACTAAGGACATTTCAACTTTATATTGCTGCAGCGGTACGCTTGGATCCCTGGTGAAAGATGTTGCCGGTAACCAATATATCCTCAGCAATAACCACGTGCTTGCGCGGTCCGGTTCGGCGGCACCAGGTGAGGACATTTCTCAACCGGGTCTCATCGACAACGGCTGCCGCGCTGCGGAAATTGTTGGCGACCTGTCCGCGTTTCCTTCACTTTCCTCGAATGTTGATGCCGCAATCGCACTTTTGCGTCCAGGCGCGATGGACCCGTCCGGAGCGATCATGGATATCCCAACGATGAATCCTACATTGAAGGGTGCCACTGTCGGGATGGAGGTACAGAAGAGCGGACGCACGACCGGGCACACATTCGGAACCGTCAGTTCGGTGAATACCAATGTCATGGTCAACTACCAGCCGACTTGCGGGATGGGCAAGAAGTTCAAAGTAACCTTCAGAGGTCAGATTGTCGTGAACGGGTCGACTTTCAGTGCCGGTGGAGATTCCGGCTCTTTAATCCTCTCGCGGGTCTCGAACGAGGACCCTCAACCTGTTGCGCTTCTGTTCGCGGGTAGCAGCACAACGACTGTCGGAAATCCGATCGGTGAAGTTTTGAGCCAGCTGAGTGCTTCACTGGGAAGTTCGGTCAGCTTTGTCGGTTACGGGGCCGGCAGTTTTGCTCCGAGCAGTGGCACTACGACGTCGACAGTGACACCGCAGTCTGTTCGACAGGCTCATGGTGCGAAAGAAAAATGGGCGGATTCGTTCATGGACCGGCCTGGAGTCATTGGTGTTGGTGTCGGTTTAACCGACGACGGATCGGAAGCTGCCGTAATTGTCTACGTCGATAACGGCTCACAGGGGCGTCCGAATCTTCCTGATCGCGCCGACGGCGCTCGTATCAAGATTGTACGCACGGATCCCTTCGTTTCGAGATAACTGCAATCGGGTCGTCCAAAAGGACGACCCGCTTCCCCTCGTTCATCATTCCTGCCGTAACGTGATCATCGGATCAACCCGAGCAGCCCTCCGCGCCGGAATCCAGCAGGCAGCCGCAGCGACCAGACAAAGAAGCGCGGCTACCGCGATCAACGTGGCCGGGTCGCCGGGACTTACCTCGAACAACAGTTTTTGCATAAACCGGGACAGTGCCACCGCCGCCACGACTCCGAGCGAAACGCCTATGAGAGCCAATCGAACGCCGCGTTTTAGGATTCCACGCAGCATTTCTGCCGGCGCCGCGCCCAGAGCGATGCGGATGGCGATTTCCGGAGTGCGCTCGGTGACTGTGAACGCCATCAGTCCGTAAAGTCCGATGGCGGCGAGCAGCACGGCCGCAGTCGAAAAGAGCGAAAGCAATATCATTACGAAACGGCGGTCCTTCATCGAGTGTTCGACGACGGTTTCCATCGTTGCAACTCGGTCGATCAGAATGTTTCGATCGATCGACCGGACCGCGTCGCGTACCGACTGCGTCAACAAGTCGGCATCTTGCGCACTTCGCACGGCGAGCGTGAGCGCGGAGTCGGCAGAGTACCACTGAGTTGTCGGCGCATAAAACTGCATCCGGTTCTGTTCATCAAGCCGCTGATGGCGCACACGACGCACGACTCCGACCACCGACCACCATGGCCCGTCGTCTCCGCCCATACGAACGGATTTGCCGATAGGATCTTCGCCAGGCCAGATTTTTTCGGCGATGGCGTCGCTGATCAGAACCACCGGCGCGGATTGCGCGTTGTCGGCGTCGGTCAATGCCCGTCCGCGAATCACGCGTATTCCCATGGCTTCGAGGTATCCGGGTGTGACGGAATAGCGATCCGCACTCGGCGCTTCAGCGGGATTCGCGATCGGTTTGTCTTTGAAAAGCATGCTGTACATGTCGCCGTTTTTACCGAGTGGAAGCTGGCTGACCATTCCTGCTGACTGGACGCCCGGCAACTGTCGTACGCGCTCCAGCACTTGCGACCAGGTGCCATTAATTCTTTCGTTGCGGCCGTCGCCTGAGTACTGTGGTCCAAAGACAGTCACTTGCATGGTCAGAACGTTCGCCGGCGAGAATCCGGTCTCGACGTTGAGCAGGCGCACGACGCTGCGCATCATCAGTCCGGCCGCGGTCAGCAGGACCAGCGCCAGCGCGACGTCGGCGACAACCAACGTTTCGCGCAAACGTGAACCGCGGCGTTCGGATCCACGGCTTCCTTCTTTCATCGCTTCGTGCAGATTGCCATCCGAAGCCGAAATGGCAGGTGCCAAGCCGAACAAGATCCCGCTGAGAACGGTTACGCCAACAGCAAAAGCGAGCGCGATGGGATCTGCTGCAGCCTGGTCCAAACGAGGAAGCCGAACCGGGGAAAGACTCGCGAGCAGTCGACTTCCGGCGTAAGCAATGAAAATACCTAAGGCGCCGCCGAAGGCGGCCAGCACCATGCTTTCCGTCAGCAGCTGGCGGGCGATTCGGCTGCGGGCTGCACCCATTGCTATACACACAGCGATGTCCTTGCGGCGAGCCGCGGATCGCGACAGCAACAGACCGGCGACATTCGCGCATGCCACCATCAACACGCACGCCACGGCGCCGAACAGGATCAGCAGCATCGTGCGGGAATCACCGGAGAATTCCTCTTGTAATGGTTGGGGAATGACGCCGACAGATGAGTAGTCCGTGGAGTGATCGCGCCGGATGCTGGCAAAGATCGTATCGAGTTCGGCTTGCGCCTGGTCCCGCGAAACACCGTTGCGAATGCGACCGACCGCTCGCAAATGCCGGCAACTTCGACAGGCAGGCGGTTGTTGTCCTTGATACGCCAGCGGCCGCCATATCTCGATCGGAGTCTTTTGCGACGAAAGCAACGATTGGAAATCGGCCGGCATGATTCCGACTACCGTGCGCTCTACACCGGCAAGGAGGATCGGTTTCCCGATCAGATTTGGATCGCCGCTGAACCGGCGTTGCCACAGACCGTAACTGATGATGGCGATGCGCGGCTGATTCGGACGATCGTCGTCCGCCGTAAAATCTCTTCCGAGAAACGGGCGCACGCCGAGCACTTTAAAGAAGTCGGCGGTGACCGACGCCCCTTCAAGAGATTCAGGTTCTCCGCTACCGCCGGACAGCGTCGGCATCCACGAAGACGTCGCCGCCATCGCCTCGAACGACCGGCTTTGCGATCGCCAGTCGTAGAACGTCGGGTAGCCGATGTTCGAACGGCTTCCGTCCTTCTCCTTTTCCCAAAGCATTACCAACCGTTCGGGTGTGGGATACGGCAATGGTTTCAGGACTACCGCATGCAGCACACTGAAGATGGCTGTGTTCGCCCCGATTCCGATTGCCAACGTCAGCAACACAACCGCGGTGAAGCCAGGTTGCGTCGCGGACGAGCGAATAGCGTATTTGATGTCCCGTAAGACGTCGCGCATAGTTCTCCCTTCTGGTGTGCTATTCATTGATGTCGATCGGAGTTAAACAGTTGGCGGGTCCGCTTTGCAAAAAATATCGGGCGGTCATAGACCGCCCTTACAGCTGTAGGCGCGCTCTATGAGCGCGCACGATGCAGTTCTACGGAAGGACCCTGACGTAGCCGTACATGTCGTCATTGACGAAGTGCGGCCGCACACCGCAAATCACCAGATAGGTTCCAGCCTTCGGAAACACTACGGTTTCGACGCGGTCCTGACTAAGCGGTCGCGGGTCCGGTCCTCTATAGATGAGGTGATTTGTGTCGCCGATGAATCCCGGCGGAAGGGTTCCTGGAATGAGTGCGCTGTCACGGACGTCGATGTCCTCGGGCTTGCTTCCGTTGTCGTAAATGAGAATAAGGTGAAATCCTCCAATGATGAAGTTCACTGTTCCCCCGGCCTGGATTGTGACTTCATTGGGTGTCACGCCGTGATGGTTACGCGTGTTCGGCGGCGGAGGGTTAGGAACCGTGAATCGATCGAATGGCGGGTTCGTCTGCCATGCGCCGAAGTTCACCGTGGCATTCGAGAGTGGCCCGGAAATGGGTCTGTGCGAGTGGCCCTGGCCCGCGGCCAGTACTGTTTCTCCTCCCGACTTTTCGCGACTAACTGTGAGGCCTAAAACCGCTGAAGCGCTTCCTGCGGCTGCGACCTTTAAGAGATTTCTACGACTGGTTTCTTTCATCTTTTTCTCCATGTTGTGGAACGAAGGGCATCGTCTGGATGCCCGCCTCTCAGTCCCTTAAGGGACGCGTCAGCATCCTCGCAACAACGACGTTAGTCAAGGGTTTGTGGTTCTGTAGGCGCGGTCTGTGACCGCGCGGGCGCTCGCAGAGCGCCCCTACAGCTAGTGAGTCATGGCGTAGATGACGTAGTTGATGCCGAACTTATAGCCGAGTGCGGTCATTGGGACGGGATAGTAGGGGTCATCGGCATGTTCCCACGAGTCCCCCATATCGATATTGAAGTTGATAGCAACCATCAAACGATTGCGCTCGTCGTAGATGCCTCGCCAGCGCGGCGGGCCCTGCATTCGCGCCACGATTTGTCCGCCTGCACCGAGCCGCAGGTGTCGTTCACCAGGTATCGCGGTATTTTCGTCAAGGTCATAAAAGATGTGCATGAGCGGATCGGTTTCCGGAATCTCAACGATCGGCCGATCCGGAAACACCTGTCGCATGGCCGCCTGCAATATGGCCCAGTCGTATTCGCCGTGGAAGTCGTCCACCAGCAGGAAACCGCCGCGTAGCAAATGCTCGCGCAGACTGGCGGCGTCCTGGGGTGTCGGACGCCAGTCGCCGGCACCCGGCGCCTGCAGGAAGAGAAATGGATATTGGAAGATGCGTGCGTCGGTAAGTTCCAGTTGGGCTTCCACGTCAGACACCGTCAGGTTCGTCACCCGTCGTAGGGCCGCAAAGAAGTGTTCCTCGGCATATGGATAGTCGATCGCCCACCACGGTTGGATGATTCCATGAGAACCGGCTCCGCCCAAAGTACGGTACTTTACGCGAGCCAGGCGGAATTCAGCGCCCGGATGGTGCTCAGGTTCCGGATCAGGATCCCCGATCGTTCGGCCAAACCGGAACTGGCTCATCGCCGTTTCGGCCAGCAGCAACAGGGACAAGATTGATATGAAACGCAGTACTCTGGCTTGCATTGCTGATGATGATTACGCTTTCCGCGAGCGACGACTTTTAGCTGACACAAACCGGAACGACATGTTGAGCAGATCGCGAAGCTTATCCACATTGATCCGCGACAGCCGGACAAGAACGACCGGATAGTTCACGTAATGTTCCTTCACATAGTACGTGTCCGGCGCTTCGCGCAAGAGGTCATCGCGCTCGTCAAAACCCACGCGAATGGCGAGGGAGTTGGGCTCGGCCGACTTGTGACTCGGGATGCATGTCAGCAATTTGCCCTTGAGCTTGAGGGCAGGTGTTCCATACATGGTTCCTTCCTCGACGCCGGGTAAATCGCGTCCCAGACGCCGCACCGTATCAAACGTGATCGTCTGTTTAGGCATCGCGATGTCCAGAATACGCCGCGCTCGTATTTAGTGAAACTTGTAATAGCCCGGCCCGACGCGCAATCCGTGATGCCAAGCGGTGGGTATGACAAGAGACAAGGTCATTCCGATCACGGCTTGTGAGATGGCCAATGGGATCAGGTTGCGATGCGCAATGAAAACTCGCGTGAGAATGTAGCCGCCGAAGAAAGTGACCGGCATTAGCACTGGATTGGGAATGTGGAAGATGGCGAACACAGCCGCGGAAGCCCAGGCCGCGCGATTGGGTCGTGAAAAAATCGAGAGCAGCCGATTCGTAAAGAACGACTGAAGTCCGAACTGCTGGAACAAACACCAGCTGAAGTATTTAAACGCGCTTGCCGCTTTATCCGCGCTCCACGTCCAGTCGTCGAAGACTCCGGTGACAAAACCGACCATCACCAGGAACCCCGCCAGGATCAGCGTCGGTCCGATCAGCAGCTTCAAACTGGCCGCCATTCCCTGTGAGCCGAAGCCTAACTGTTGGAAGCTGTCACGATGGGTAAACAGCGTAAGGATCAGAAATGCGAGCAGGTACAAAGCGAAATCGGGAAAGACGTATTGCAGGCGCCAGATGTAAAGAAGGATGCCGGTAAAAACAATGGAAACGTTAACAGTCGCCAGCAAAAACATAGGCGTTCTACCGAAAGAGCATACTCCAGACCGTGTCCACAAGTGCATGCGTCAAACTGGAGGCCATCAGGTTGCCTGTGCTCTGCCATGCACGTCCGTAGAATATTCCCGCGATCGCTGCCATCAGGAAGTACCGGTAGTTGGGTACCGGCGGTCCATTGTTCAAGTGCGATGCGCCGAAAATGACGGAAGCGATCAACAGACTGGTCATGCGCCAACCGGTCACGCGTTGAAGCCAATTCTGAATCAGTCCGCGAAACAGGAATTCTTCAGGCAAGGCGGTGAAAAGAAAGATCCCGATAAACTGAAGGGGAGCGATCGCCAGCTTTGACGATCCGAAGCTCAAGCCGATGAAATCGATGCCAATGCCGAGAGGAATTGCGATGGCCGCAAACACCAGGAAATTCTTGAGGCCGGCGCTGAACACCGAGCGATCGGTTTCGAATCGGTATCCGATGTCCGGTGTTCGGTTCCATACCGCGAATGCGACGATCGCAGTGTCCAGGGCGAGGATCTGCGTGAACGCATAATGCAAGTCACCGCCGCGTCCCAGCATCAGCAACCGGCGGATGATGCCGAATTCCAGAGGCAGCCAAATCCAGAGAATGACGAACGGTTCCAGCCACAGGCGCAACGGTGTCTTCCGAAAAGGCGAGAAAACGAGAAAAGGAACAGCGATGTAGATGGCCATAAGGATCGCCTTCTCTGCGCCCGCGATCCCCATCCCAATCGAATAAATGTCATAGAGCAACCACAGTCCAGCCGGGATGAGTGCAATACGCGCCGGTTTGGCGTCGATCCAACTCTGAATCCGTTCCAACACGCGGTCGCTTCCCAAAACTAGCAAGCCCGTGAACGCGACGCCCGGGCAGACCATAAAAACGGCGGCGCCCACATCGTGGGTGACGCGCCAGAACCAAATGGCCGCGGCGGCCGTGATCAGTGAACCAATGGCCACAGCGTGACGTGGCGAGAGGCGATGCTTCTTCATTTCATTCGCGTATGATGCTCAGTTATGAGCAAAACGGAACCTTCTGTAGCTACGGATGAGATCCGAGAGATTATCAAGAGTCAGTATCACGCATCTCTGGCAATGTTGAGAGAGACCATCGAGCGTTGTCCGGAAGGGCTATGGATGTCTACCGCCTCGACGAATGCGTTCTGGCAGATCGCATATCACGCCGTGTTCTTTGCGCATCTGTATATGCTGCCGAACGCGAATGCGTTCCGGCCATGGGCAGAGCATCAAAAAGACACACAGAATGAAGACGGGCTTGCCGGACCACCGGATCCTAACAGCTCACTGCCTGTGATTCCGAAGCCTTATACCCGCGCGCAGGTTCTAACGTATCTCGATATCGCCGACGGTATGGTGGATGAAGCGGTGAATTCGCTCGACATTCATAATCCCGATTGCGGATTCCCCTGGTACAAAAACATCAGCAAACTCGAACATCTGTTCATCAGCGTCCGGCACATCCAGCATCATGGCGGCCAATTGGCCGATCGCCTGCGCAACGCGGCGAATCAAGGCACCGGCTGGGTCGGCGCACGTCGCCCATAGGGGAGTCTGTCCAAATCGGAAAGCGGTTGAAGTACGCGAATTCCCCTCCTTCGCGAAGGAGGGGTGGCTGCGCCATCAAGAAAAACGCTCCCATTCCTTATTCGGCGCAGACGGGGTGGTTGTTTCAAGCCACCGATTACTCAAACCGTTCGGGATGATAACCGGTAGCTTGAAACAACTACCCCGTCCGCTCCGCAAAGGATGCTTCGCAGCATTTTCTTTAGGTCGCGTCCACCCCTCCTTGGCGAAGGAGGGGACTATGCCTTCCTCAACTATCACCATGCAAACGACACTTAGCGGACCATTGAAGCCCTGCGCACCCACATCCCGTCTGTGTTCCAGCATTTGCTTGAAGCGCAATTTGGACAGTTCGGCCTTCGCCAAGGAGGGGAATGCGGCTTTCCCGCACTCCATTGCTTGCTTGTGTTGTTTACTCAACCCGTAGAGCGATGATCGGATCCAAGCGAGACGCTTTGCGCGCGGGCAGGTAGCACGCCAGCACTGCCACTAACGCCAGTAGGAGAGTAATTGCCGCAAAGGTCCAGGTGTCGGTGACGCTGACATGAAAGAGAAGCCCCGCGAGGAATCGAGACAATCCAAAAGAAATAACCAGCCCCAGCAGCACGCCTGTTCCGATCATTCTAAGGCCCTCGCGGACGACCATCCGGACGATGTCGCGCGACTGCGCTCCCACCGTAAGGCGCAATCCGAATTCGCGGGTGCGATGGCGGGTCGAAAGGTTCATGACTCCATAGACACCGACGACGGCCAGTCCGAAGGCAGTAACACCGAACGAAACGACGAGCAGGAGGTAGAACCTCGGTGTGACAAGCGTCCTGCCGACGAGATCGGAAATAGTGGCGATGGTCCTGAAACTCTGAAGAGAATCCATCGTGAGGACTTCCTGCCGAACAGAGGCCACAACGCGCAACGGATCGCCAGACGTTCGTGTGACGAGCATCATCGAACCGAATGGTTTCTGCCGCAGTGGAACAAACACTTCGTCTCTGCGCCGGTCCGTCAGGCTTGTGTGCTGGACATCCCCGACGACACCGATGATTTCATGAGCCTCAAACTCGCCGTCGTCCTGCAGGAGGATTCGCCGGCCGACCGGACTTTCCCCATGCCAGTAGGTCTTTGCGATTCCCGCGGTAATTACGGCTACCTTCGACGCTCCAGTGTCTGATCGATCGAACGATCTGCCGGTGACGAGCGGGATTCCCATTACCTGGAAGTAGCCGGGCGTTGCAATCGTGAGGAATGCGTCGGCCAGCGGCGCGCCGCCATCAGACTCGGCGTGAAACTTCGTCACCATTTCGATGCTTGGCTCGCCAAGGAAAGGTAGAGCGCACGCCGCCGCAGCCGATTCCACTCCAGGCAGCGTACGAACGCGCTGGATGAGCGCATCGAAAAACTCGGCCTGCTGTTCCGGTTTAGGAAAGCGATCCCAGATGTGAAGTTCGGTCATCAGAATATTGTTTCGGGAAAAACCAGGATCGACGTTCTGGAGATTGATAAAACTGCGCGCCAACAAGCCACCGCCGACCATAAGGACGAGTGCGAGAGCGATTTGCGCCACGGTACTAAACCGGCGGAGCACATCTCCCTGTGAACGGGATTCGATTCCGAAGCCCGTACGAAGTGCTGCGAGCCTTCGCGCCGTCATCGCGGTTGCGGAAGGTGCAATGGTGAAGACGATGCTCGAAAGGAACGCAACAATAGCGACGAACAGCGCTACGCGCCAATCGATGGCAATTTCATCGATTCGCGGAAAATCTTGAGGACTGAACCTGGGAAGTATTCGCGTCAGCCACCATGCAGCTCCAAGACCGACAATGCTGCCCATACCCGCTATCGAAATCGCCTCGATCGACAGTTGACGGAGAATTCTCCACCGGCCCGCACCCAGCGCTGCCCGAAGCGCAAACTCCTGCGTCCGCTCTGAGCCGCGAATCAGCATGAAGTTCGCAACGTTCAAACATGCGACCATGAGAACCAGCATCACGCAAAACAGAACAATCGCCAGCGGGCGTCGCGCGGCGCCGAACTCGTGGTCTGCGAGAGACTCGACCACAATTCCGACTCCTTCGTTTTCGCGCGGGTAATCGGAAACCAGTTGCGACATCACCTTCTCCATGTCCGCAGTTGCCTGCTGCGCCGTGACGTTGATTCGTGGACGTCCGATCACTTCGAGGTAAGTAGAGACTCTTTGTCGCATCAATGCCGGCACAATCCGAAACGTCGACCAGGCCTCGACGGTTTTGGCGGGATGACGGAACTCGGGCGGCATGATCCCGATAATGGTGTACGCCTGATCGTCCAGCCGTTCGGTCTTTCCAATGATTCCTGGATCGGCATGGTAGTCGCGCTGCCACAATGCGTACGAAAGAACAATGGAGCGCGGACCACCGGGTTCGAACTCTGCATCGACGAACGTTCGGCCATAAAGCGGCGGAACTCCGAGAATCTCGAAATAGCCTCTGGTGACCAGTGATGTGGAAATTCTCCGAGACGAGCCTTCGACGCGACGTTCCAGTTCATACGGACGAATGGCGGCGAGCAGCTCGAACGCTGCCGTTCGCGCGTTCATATCGACGAAGTTCGGCGGAGACACTTTCCCTTTAGCTATGCCTCGCTTCAGGTTCGTCTGCCACACCATCAGCACGCGCTGAGCATTCGGATAGGGTAACGGGCGCAGCACCACGGAATTGAAAACCGTGAACACAGACGTGCTGCACGCCACTCCCAGTGCAAGCGTAAGTACGCAGATGGAAGTAAAGACGGGCTTCTTTCGAAGACTGCGTAACGCATAGTGAATGTCCTTCATGAAGGTTTCCTCGAATCGGAATGAGTGGAGCAGAACAAGAAACGCCTCCGGCCAGTACCAAATTGAACCGCCATACTGTTCTTCGATGTCACCGATGACCGCATCGCGGACTTCGTCGGGCAGGCAGCTCTCCATCAGGCGTCGAGAGATTTGACGGATCCGGCGAGTCATGACTTTTTCATCGATCGAAGATCGACGCCTATCCACATGCGGTCCATCCGAGCCCGCGCCGCACTTAAAGCGGAGATACCGGCCGAGGTCAGCGTGTAGTAACGCTTCGATCGACCTCCTCGAACCGCAGTCGCCTCGCCCCACGACGATCGGACATAACCTTTCTTCTCGAGCCGATCGAGGGTCACGTACAACGCGCCGACGGAAACTGATCGCCGGCCGTGGCTGACGATATCCTGTCGAATCGCCACACCATAAGCGTCATCAGCAAGACGCGCGATAGCCAAGAGAACAAGTTGTTCGAACTCGCCAAGTTGCTGGGATTCAGACATGGCGAATATATATTACAAAATAGTATAAATCGTCAAACTCGTGCGATCTAACAAGTTTTGAGGATCAATCGATACGGTTTATCCTGACTCACGATGGCCAAAACAGATTTCAAGTCCGTGACCGAGTACATCGCGTCGAAGCCGAAGGATGCACAGGCTAGTCTGAAGCTGGTGCGCGGTGCGATCCGGAAGGCGGTTCCGGCAGCTGTAGAGGTGATTTCGTATCAGATTCCTGGATACAAATTGAACGATGTTCCATTGCTGTACTTCGCGGGATGGAAGGAGCACTACTCGCTTTATCCAGTGAACGACGAACTCGTCGCGACATTCAAGAAGGAACTCGCACCATTCGAGCAAAGCAAAGGCACGATCCGGTTCCCGCTTTCAGAGGACGTACCCGTCAGTTTGATCGAGCGCATCGCGAAATTCCGCGCAGAGCAACTGACAATCCGTGACAAGCGCAAAGGTAAGAAGGGACGCGAAGCGCAGCTCGAGCGCGTCCGCCGAATTTGTGCGGCGATGCCGAGCGTCTCGGAAAAACTGTCACATGGTGCGCCGACGTTCTTTGTGAAAAAGGACAAGGGCGTGTTCGCAATGTTCGTGGACAGTCACCACGAGGACGGCCATCTCGCCGTTTGGTTGCCAGCACGGCCGGGTATGCAGTCCGCGCTTATCGAGGATGCCCCGAAAACATACTTCAAGCCGCCCTACGTCGGTGTCAGCGGATGGATTGGAATCGAACTGGGCCAAGTTGGTGACGACGCCCTCGAGATTCACGTGCGCGAAGCGTGGGAAATTGCCGCAGGCAAAAAAACAAAACCGGCGCCGCGGTCCTGAATCGAGCGAAGACTACAGCTGATAACTGCCGGAGCTGGACGAGGTATGATGTGCGCATGATTCTGAGACGCCAGCCTCGTCCGGAGCTACGAGCTTTCGTAAAAACTCTTTGGGCGTCAGCGCCATCAGAGAACCCAACGGCGCTGACGGCTAGCCGTGAACGAGGTTTGCCGACCGGTGACATGCATCTCGCCTTTCGGCTCGATTCGCCGCTGCGTCTGTTCCGCAATATTGATGATGCAGCCAGCTATACGGTTGGCCACGCCGTTGTGGGCGGTGTCCGCGAATCATTTTGCGTGAAAGACGTTTCAGATCCGGTGAGCAGCGTCGGCGCCCAGCTGCACGCAGGCGCCGCCGAGATGTTCTTCGGAGTGCCCGCTGACGAGCTTGCCGGCCACCACACGCTTTTGGACGACTTGTGGGGGCGTTCGGCAACGCTGATTCTTGATCAACTGCGCGACACTCAGAGTCTCGAGCGCCGGTTGGATCTGTTCGAGTGGATATTGGCGTCGAGAGTGCGCGCCGTCCGAGGACTTCATCCCGCCGTTGCCCACGCCCTGACGCGCTTCACGCTCACCGGCAGCATAAATGAAATCGTGAAGGAAACCGGCTACAGCCATCGGCGCTTCATCGCGCTATTTCGGCGAGACGTGGGGCTACCGCCGAAAGCGTACAGCCGCATTCTGCGTTTTCAAGAGGCCATCAGAAGAATCACGAGTGATCGCTCCATAGAATGGGCCGGCCTGGCGCTGGATGCGGGTTACAGCGACCAATCACACTTCAACCGTGAGTTTCGCGAGTTTGCGGTGTCACGCCGGAAGAATACCGGAGGATTGCACCCGTTTCTGCGAACCACCTGCCGATAGGTCAAATTTGTTCAAGACGCCGCACAGAAGTCTGAATACAGTCGTGCTATTGCTGAAAAACTAAGGAGCATGACGATGAAGGTTCACGAATTGTTTGCGTATATCGCGGTGGCCGACGCAGCGCAGGCCATTGAGTTTTATTCCAAAGCATTTGGCGCTCGCGAGAAATTCCGGCTGACGGAACCGACCGGACGCATTGGCCATGCCGAACTCGACTTCGATGGCATCACCTTGATGTTGTCTGATGAATATCCGGAGTACGGAATACGCGGCCCAAAGGCGCTCGGAGGGACGTCGGTAACAATCCATCTCCACGTGGACAACGCCGACGAAGTTATCCACCGAGCGGTGGAAGCCGGCGCCAAACTCGAGATGGAGCCTTCCGACCATTTCTACGGCGAGCGATCGGGGGCGATTCGCGATCCTTTCGGTCACCGCTGGAACATCGGCCACAGCATCGAAGAAGTGTCTCCCGACGAAATGCAGCGCCGCTACACCGAGATCATGCAGGATGACCGTAAAAAAACGTAGCAAGTCCGGTAATTCACGCAGACGCGAGATCAACCGAACACGTTGAGGCATACCTGCATCGAGCCAAATATTCCCGTCGCAATGCCGAGCCACCTAGCGTGTTGACTCATGACCAACAAGGACTTGTTCTTTGGATCAGCGCTTGCAGCTTCCACCAGTAACTTCGAATTCCGCCGGGTCGCTGGAGGAAAAGCAAATGATCACGAAAGAAATCAGAAATCTTTTGACGGTGCTGCTCAGCTTTTTTGCGCTGTTGATCGCGTCTTCAACGATCCTGACGGGGTTTCAAGGCGGCGCTGCGGCTGACACAGCAACGCCGACCGAATCCGCTCCGATCGGAGAGAATGAACTCAAAGATCTGGTAGCGCCGATCGCTCTCTATCCGGACAATCTGGTTGCTCTGGTGCTAGCGGCCTCAACCTTTCCAGATCAGGTTGCGATTGCAGACTACTGGCTGCAGCAGAACAAGAACCTAAAGGGTAACGCTCTGGTGCAGGCTGTCGACAAGCAATCCTGGAACGCGAGCATTAAAGGGCTGACACAATTTCCGACCGTGCTCCACAACATGGCGACGAGTCTGAGTTGGACGTCGCGATTGGGAGACGCCTACCACAACCAAAAGTCTGAGGTCATGGCAGCGGTTCAAACGCTGCGCGCGCAGGCCAAAGCTGCTGGGAATCTCAAATCGACGCCGCAAATGACAGTCGAGCAGCAGTCACCACAAACAATAGTCATTCAACCGGCGAATCCGCAGGTCGTCTACGTTCCGGAATACAACCCTGCCGTGATTTACGGATACCCGTATGTGACGCCGGGATACAGCGCGGCCGATGTGGCGGCGGCGAGCGCGATCTCATTTGGTGCGGGAGTCGCTCTTGGCGCATGGGCCTCTAGTGACTGGGGCTGGCACACGTGGGGAACCGATTGGAGGGGTGGCGCAGTTGTTTACAACCACAATACGTTCATTGGAAACACGGCCTGGCATGGTGGCTACGCGGGTGGATACCATCCGTATGGCTACAATGGCGCGTACCATCCCTATGGCAACGAGGGCTTCAACCGAAACGAGTTCAATCGGAATGAAGTCAATCGCAACGTGAGCGGAAACACAGCCAACTTCAATCGAGGCGGTCTTCAAAATTTCGACAATCACTTTTCGGACGCGAACTCCTGGGCACATCACGACAACTGGTCCGGAGGGTCGACGGCATTCGGTGGTCTCAGTGGACGCAGCGACGGATTTGGTGGTGGATTTGGAGGCTGGTCTTCAAGAGCCGATAGTTCTCGCGGCTGGGGAAGCATGCGCGCGAGCGGATTCGGCGGATTCCACGGTTTCGGCGGAGGCGGATTCCGTGGTGGCCGGCGCTAGTTCTCGATTGGGAGGATTGAATATGTGGCACTTAATTTGGAACGAGAAGATTCAGCTGTTCCGTGTCGGTCTAGTCTTGATGTTGTTGGGAGTGATCGCCACGCTGCCTGCGTGCACAAAGAGCGAAACGGTTGCAGCCGGCGATGAGCCTCAAAGCAAGTTCGAGTCTCCGGAAGAAGCCGGAACTGCCTTGTTGCAAGCCGCAAAAGCGGGTAACCAGGCTGCGTTGATTGCGATCTTCGGTCCCAGCGCAAAAGCAATTGTGTTTTCGGGAGATCCCGCTATGGATCAGAACGCGCTGAAGGATTTCGCGACTGCTTACGAAACCATGCATCGATGGGGCAAGATCAAGGCCGGCGGTGAGATGCTGTACATCGGTGCCGCGAATTTTCCATTCCCGGTTCCTCTGCTGCAGAACACATCAGGCAAATGGTATTTCGACACCGGTGCGGGTATGGACGAGATCCTGGCGCGCCGCATCGGCAGGGACGAGTTGGTCGCAATCGCGGCTGTCGCCGCCCTCGCCAACGCCGAGCAGGAGTACTTCAATCAAGCGGACAACAAAGTAAAACAATACGCGCAGAAGTTTGTCAGTGACGAAGGCACGCACAACGGCTTGTACTGGTCTGCCCCAGACGGTTCGACCCAAAGCCCACTCGGCCAGTTGGGACACTTCGCGAAAGGCGCAGGTTACATGATGACGGGCGGCAAGCCGCAGCCGTTCCATGGGTACTACTTCCGAATACTGACGAAACAGCGTGATTCCAAGGGTGCGGTAAAAGACTACGTCGTCAACGGCAACATGACCGGCGGATTTGCGATTCTGGCGTACCCCGCGGAGTACCAGAACTCGGGCGTCATGAGTTTCCTCATCGGCACCGATGGTGTCGTCTACGAAAAGGACCTGGGCGAGAAGACCGTGGATATCGCCTCGACGATGACGGAATATGACCCGGGCAGAGGCTGGAAACCGGTGAAGTAGCCACGGATGGAAATTGGGGTCAGACGTATCTGGCACCTATTTTTCAAAAGCTCGACAATTTTTGAAAAATAGGTGCCAGATACGTCTGACCCCAATTTCCATCCGTGGCTACTTTTTTCCGTACTCGTCATGGCGTCGCCACCAGACGCCCTTCTCGTTACGGCCTTTGGGTGCACGGTCGAGCCACTGGTACATGCCCCAAAGGCCGTCCAGTCCTCGCGCGTAGGTGGAATAGGTGTGATAGATAACGCCGTCCTCGAGCGCAAACGCGCTCATGCCCGGCCTCTCTCGCGTGTACGTGGCGACGTCGGTTCCGCTCATGGCCGCGAACTTGACGGCGCCATTCTCAGGATTTTGTGGCTCGCTCCAGGGCCCTTCGCGTTCGTAGTTGTATTCGATGCCTCCCGCACGCTGTTGCTCCTCGGTGAACCTGACGCTGAAGTCGGAGTTGAAGTCGCTGCCGAACGAGGACGCCCACGGAAACGTCCAGCCCATTCGCCGCTTGTACGCTTGCAGCTTTTCGAGCGGCGCGCGCGACACCGCCCACAGCATTACGTCATGGTTGGCCAGGTGCACAGCGAATCCGTTGAAACCGTCTGCGATCGCCGAGCAGGCCGGGCAGCCCGCAGTGTAGTCGGGTCCGAACATGAAGTGATACATGAGGAGCTGCGAGCGACCTCGAAAGAGATCCGCCAGCGAGGCGCTGCCCTCGTCGGTGTTGAATCGATAATCCTTGTCGATTCGAACCCACGGCAGGTCCTGACGCCGCTGCGCCACTTCATCGCTGCGGTGCGTTAGCTCCTTTTCGGCCTTGAGCAGATCGATCCGCGCTGCGAGCCACTCTTCACGTGTCCCGGTCTTGTGCTTCGTCATCGCTTTGCCTCCTTTGTTACAGTTTACGGCTTAACAATAAGAGGTAGCGAAACGTCGATGAAAGCGCCCCCGTGATCGTTGGGATCCTCGTGGGTTCGGACTCCGGTCACGATCCAGACTCCCGCCGTGACATCGAGAGGTACCGTGTGTTCAGCCGATACACCAAGCTGCCAATTCAGCGCTACTTGATCTGCAGCACTTCCGGGGCTGCGAAAACGGACGTCCAGATATGTTGTATTACGAACAGCGGCCGGAAATTTGAAAGTGAATTCGTCTCCGCGGCGAACATCGGCAGGATAAAGGGACGGTGAGCTGTCGTTGTCGTAGCGAGCCAGGACGAAATCCCATCCTTGCCGCGGGATGAGTTCACGTCCTGCCAGAACGATCTTCCCATCGGATTGTACGGCCACGGTAGGACGTGACAAAGGTGGCGTCACTTTGCCGCCGGCGCCAAAACTCGGATCGAGCGAACCATCTCGGTTGTACCGGAAGACGGCGTCGAATAGCTTGTTGTTGTTCGGATCATCGGGATTGACCGCGAAAGCTCCACCCGTTACGACGATTTTACCGTCGGATTGAATTGCGACTGCGCCTGCCCATTCATTGAGGCTGCCGGAGAAATTTGTGGTGACGATACCTTGATTACCAAAATCGCTGTCCAGTGAACCATTCGAGTTGTAGCGTGCAAGTGTGAACCTGCTGTTGTTATACGAAGCTGCATCGCATGGCACGATGAGTGCGGCTTCGCCGGTAAGGCCTGCCACGATGATTTTCCCATCGGATTGGATGCGAAAAGAGTAAATGTAGTCGTGGAGTTCCCCGAAATCTGCGGTGACTATGCCTCCAACCCCGAAGCTCGCATCCGGCGCACCGTCTGGGTTGTAGCGAAGGAGCACGAAGTCTGCGTCGCTAACCGACCAAAATTGGAGGCAATCCGAGAGCTCGTCGAACTTTTTGGAGGGATTCATGGATGCACCGCCGGCCACAAGGATCTTGTTGTCCGGTCCGATTTCAACACCGACCGGGCGGGCAGGCGTGTCCGCGATGACTTTTCCTCCGTTGCCAAAAGTCGCGTCTAGCGAACCATCGTGGTTGTAGCGAGCGAGGACGAACCTCGTTCGAGGGTTGCCGTTTCCACTGGTCCACCCCCACGTCCAGCCCGACACAACAATCTTTCCGTCGGACTGGATGGTTAAAGCGGAGGCTGCGTCCTGATAGTCCGAAAAAGCGGTTGTGACTTTCCCTCCAATGCCGAAACTTGAATCCAGCGAACCATCGCTGTTGTAGCGGGCCAGCCCGAAGCGCCACGGCCACTGGCCGCCTCCGACTTTGCCCACGACGCCCGCTACGACGATCCTTCCATCGGGCTGGATCGATAAGGCAGTAACGTAGTCATTATGGCCAGAGAGATCGGTGGTGACTTTACCTGCTTTGCCGAAACTCGAGTCGGGCGAACCATCGCCGTTGAAACGGGCAACGACGAAGTCTTGCCGGCCATCGTCTGTCGCCCCGGCAACAATGATCTTTCCGTTTGATTGAATCGCTAATCTATAAGGTGAAGATCCTGAGACGACTTTGCCTCTGAAGCCGAACGTGCGGTCCAGTTCCCCATCAATGGCATACGCCGGTCTTGGCATGATCATCAAGACAGCTAAGACCCAGCCTGCAAGTCTTTTCACGTTCACCTCAGGTCTTGGAGTGTTGCATTCGAGTATGCAGTTGGGAGAAACGAGGTGTATCAAGACGTTGAGCTGAACGTTCCGAAAATGACCTGGTTTGGTACTACTGTTGGGCCGCTAATCCGCTTACATCGAGCCTTGCGGAAACAGGCACGAACTCGCCACCGTGATCACTGACGCTCTCGTGCGCCCTAACCCCTGTGACGATCCACGTCCCTGCCTCGGTGCCCGCAGGTACGGTGTGGAGTGCCGAGATTCCTTGCTGCCAATTGAGAGCGACTTGATTTGTCGTGCTGCCTGGACTGCGAAAGCGCACATCGAAGTAGGTCTGATCCGTCAGATTGGATCCCGAGAATCTCACATTCCAGGAACTGCCAACGGCGATGATGGCAGGATCAAAGTGGATCGTGGAGGCAATTTGCAGGCCGGGGTTGTTGAATCGTGCGAGCTCAATAGACGCGGAAAGAGTCTCGTAGTCGTCGAAGGTTTCGTGTCCTCCTGCTATCACGATCTTTCCGTCAGGTTGAATGCCTACAAAACCTGCGTGTGGCGCGCTATAAGCGTGTGCAAACTGGCCGGTCAGTAAGTCCATTTTGCCGCCGATGCCGAAGGTCGTGTCCAGCGAGCCGTCCCGTTTGTAGCGAGTCAACCCAAACATTCCAGTCAGATGGTCCAATGAAAGGGAATGTCCGGCCGCGATAATTTTTCCATCGGGTTGGAGCGACACGGCGTGGATACTGTCGTTCACGGCGTTCAGGTTCGTCGTCACTTTTCCTTGAGTACCGAACGTCGTGTCCAACGAACCGTTTTCATTGTAGCGGACGAGCGCAAAGTCGCTGCCTGCCGGCCCCGGAAGAAAGCGGCCGGGCGCCATCGCGAGGGAGTGGCCGGCGGCGATAATTTTTCCGTCGGATTGGATGGACGACGCGTTGATCTCAGAGGTTTCCAGGATTTCAGTGATGACTTTCCCACCGGCGCCAAATGTCGTGTCGAGTGAACCATCCTTGGTATGCCGGACAAGGGCGCCTCTCGAACTGCGTAAACCAGAATACGGTGTTCCATCAGGGGGGACGACCATCATACCTGCGGCAACGATCCTTCCATCAGACTGAATCGCCAGAGCCCTTACCGCATCATGGCGTCCCACAAAATCGGTGGTAACTTTGCCGTCAAATCCGAAGGTCGTATCCAACGAACCATCCGCGTTGAACCGGGCGAGCGCAAAGTCGGTGTTGTACGGTGGACCGCCGGTCTGTACGACGTAGCCTGCGGCGACGATCTTTCCGTCAGATTGAATAGCCAGCGCACCCGCACTTTCATTAAGGCCGGAGAAATCTGTAGTCACTTTCCCCCCAACACCGAAAGTGGCATCCAACGAACCATCCGGGGTGTAGCGGGCTAGCGCAAAGTCGCTGTCCAAGTTGCTAGTAGCGACACCCGCCACAGGATCTTTCCATCAGGCTGGATGGCTATAGCTCCGACTCTGTCCCACTGGCTGAAATCTGCGGTGACTTTGCCGCCAATGCCAAAAGTGGTATCGAGTGAACCATCCGATTTGAAGCGGGCCAACGCAAAATCAGTCGAGTCGGCAGTGAATCTAATTGAACCCGCTACGATGATCTTTCCATCTGGTTGCATTGATGAGGCACCGCCATAAAGAGGATGACCTGAGGGATCCTCATACCTGATCCTGCCTCCAACGCCGAACGTCGGGTCCAAATCGCCATCGACCGCCAGTTGTAAAAGCGGAGCCGAAGGAAAAACAGCGAGGACCAAGGTAAGAAAACCGATCGGAAATCTCATCGTGTTCAGTTCCCATTTGCCGGACTATGGCAACCGAGTATGCACTCGTGAGAACCGAGGTGTGTCAGGGCGTGATGCTAGAAAATGACTTTGGCGGCTAGCACTACTTGCCTTGGGACTCCGCCGTAACGCGCGAGAACCCCGGGGACGGTAGTACCTTCGATCGGGGAAGAGGAGAGTACGAAGCCTCCTGTGTAAAAGTCCAGGAGTTCGCGGTTGGCGTGATTGAACAAATTGTATGATTCAGCGCGAAGCTGCAAACGCGTCTGCTCATTCAATCGAATGTTTCTGGTCAATGCGAAGTCCTGGGAATATGAACCGGGGCCGCGATAGAAATTGCGGGGCAGCAGATTATCCGCAGGCTGATCAATCGGAGCACAGGCAAATGGAGTCGTATTGGGTATGCACGGAAAGGAACGAGTTCGGTTTGCAGGAAGATACAGAAAGCGATTAGGAACCCGTGGGTCGGGAATCATTTCAGAGGAGCCCAGTACCTGCGGCAAAGGTCCGGTTACACGCGGGCGGCTATACTGGTTCGAAGTGTAGTCGATGTAATCGAATAAATTGAACGGTTGCCCCGTCTGAAACGAAAGGATACCGCTCAGTTGCCAGCCGGCGGAGAGCTGCCTTATAAGTCGCGGAGCAGCGGGAATGTCCGGAGTTTCCCAAACAAAGTGTGTGACGAACCGGTGCCTCTGGTCAAAACTCGAGCTCGCCCTGTCGAAGCGCAGGTAATTAGAGTCCAGGGCCAAACTCCTGTCTCCTTCATAACGCTCGCTGGCGTTATCGACGGAGTGTCCCCAAGTGTAGTTCGCTCCAAACTGGAGCCCGAGCGTGCGAATACGCCGCCCTTCGACCTTCAACTGGAGGCTGTGATAGCTGGAATGGGCCAGACTTTTTAACGAAATGAATGTGCCGTAGTTGGTCAAGAGTCGCTGGTTTGGCCGGCCAACGTAACGCCCGCTGCCGAGTGCATTTTCAGCCACTGCCAGTTCCAGCTCGGAACCGGACGAACCGACGTAGGAAGCTGACAGCGCCAAGCTGCCGGCGAAATCGCGCTCGATCGTTGCGTTCCATGCGGCGACATACGGGATTCGCCGGTCCGGATCGGAACGATTAAGCGAGGGCGGCCCCTGGCTTCTTGCCGATCCCGCGATGGCGTAGGTGTTGTCCAGCATTTCGGGTCTAAAGGGAACATCATCGAAGCTAAAATTCTCGCGAAGCTGTGGCGGAACGCGTCCGAAAGGGGCGTCGAAGTAGACGCCCGCGCCGGCGCGTACTATCGTCCGGCTGTCGCCCGAGGCATCGAACGCTAGACCCAACCGGGGGCCGAAATTGTTGCGATCCGGCCTGATGTAGTGATTGCGATAATCGCCCGGTGCGTCGGTGGTGCGCAAAACTTTTCCGTTCACAAAGCGCTCATAATGGGTCGCGCCCTCTCCGACATAGAAGTTGATGTCGCGCGCCTTTTCGTGTCCGGGGCTGGATTGCACACCAAAATACTCCCAACGCAGACCTGGCGTCAGCGTCAGACGCCGCGTGAGCTTCCAGGTATCCTGAACAAACCCGGCGGCATCGTTGTAGCGGAGATGCCATCGGCGGTTCGGAGGACCGTTGAGTCCGCCAATTTGGTGGGACGTGCTATCGCCTGTCGAATTAGACCACGCGGGAACACTCGCGAGCGTTAAAAGGCCGTCGACAAACCCCTGCACACCCTTGAAAAAGACCACGACGCCTGGGAACCACACATCGACCGCGTCTCTATAGCGGACAAACTCTCCCCCGAACTTGAAGTAGTGGTTCCGTCGTACCCAGCTTGCGGTCTGGTATGCCTGATAAAGACTTCTTGGTCCGCCTTCGGTAGCGGGGAGGCCCCATGGAAGGCTGACAGTTGCGTCTTGCAGGCTGTTGGCCGCGTCTTGCAGGTTGTTGGGGGTTGTCAGGATCTGCATAGAGTGGAAAACCTCGTTGGGGCGGCCCGCTCTCACACGAGTGTCGGATAACCGGCTGAATGACAACCGGGATTCGGTCACTGCGCTGGCAGACCACACACGCGTCAGGTTTACCGTCGCGTTTTGGTTGCGTACCTGAACGCGCGCGTCGAGCTTCGGTCCATACGGTTGGTTGGTGAAAGCGCGTTGGCTGACGGTAGCCATCTGGTCCACGTGCTGGAATGCATGGCGGGCCGTGACGATGGTGCGCGTACCTGCCGCATAGTCTAGCCGCAGGATGCCAAGCACTGCGTTTTGAGGCGACCCGGCGCCGGTGTCTATCGGACTAAGACGCGTAACCCGTGCAAATGCAGGAAGGGTAAGCTCCGTACCCGACGTGAAAAGCCTCACGGTCCGCGTCAACACATCGGTTTTCGACAAGTTTGCAGGCAGTGGGTATTTGTTGAAAATGGCTTGCGTGACGGGAGAACTAATCTCCACGAGCTGCGGTGTTGGGACGTAGTAGCCTCGAACTTCCGAGCTACGGATCAGCGTGGTTTCAAGTGCGCCGAAGAAGAATGCTTTGTCTGGGACGATCGGCCCACCGATGGAGCCTCCAGCCTGGTGGCCGTTGAAATTGGTTTTGCGTTTTCCCAGCGCATTGTTCTCGAAACTGTTCGCGGCCAGCGCCGAGTTACGCGCGTAGTCATATAGCGACCCATGAAATTCGTTGGTACCGCTTCTGGTCACCAGATTCGCGATGAAGCCGGCGGTGCGTCCATATTCCGCGGTAAAACTGTTGGTGAGAACGCGATATTCACGCACGGCTTCGTTCGGCACGGATTGGCCGGGATTGTTCTGGTCTGGATTCGTGTTGTAGTTGCTCCCATCGAGCAGGAAGTTCGCCGACTCCGACCGCTGGCCGTTGACCGCGAATCCCACCCCACGGACGAAGTAGTTCCGCGTGGGTGCGGCGCCGGAGCTGAGGCCGACGGAGTTGTAGGGGTTGGGCAACAGCACCGGCAGCTCGGCGATCACGTTGCGCTCGATCGTCTGTCCGAGCGCCGCGCTCTCAGCTTGAAGCAGCGGCGTGCCTTCTTCCGACGCGACGGTCTGATCGATCGAACCGATCTTCAATTCGAAGTTCAGAGCGATGACGTCCTGTACATGCAACTCCACACCGGACCTGACGATCTTCCGAAAACCGTGTTTCTGAAGTATGACGCGGTAGATTCCTGGCGGGAGATTTGTGATCCGGTAAAGACCCTCTTCGTTCGTTTGAGTGGAAAACGCCAAGCCCGTTTCGACGTTGATGGCCCGCACTTCGACTCCGGACATTGTTTCACCGGTAGGCGCTGTCACCCGGCCCGTCAGTGTTGCCGTGACGGACGCGAAGTATGCTCCGGTGATTAGAATCAGAGTCACCAACAATTGCATTGCTTAAGGATGGTTGGCTGCTTCGTTAAGGAAAGGCGCAAACAACAGTTGTTTGCCGGTTGGCCGCGGGCTGCCTCCCAGTGGCTCGACGGTGACAAAAACTTGATCGATCTGCGCCAGCACGGCGGGATCCTCGAATTTCAGTGCCCAGCGTTTCTGAGTGGAGTCGTCGACGAAGAAGATACCGAGACTGCGTGGGGCCTGGGAACGGCCTTCCTTTTTTCCCCAGGCCTGAAAGGCGACTCTGCTGACGTTACCTTTGTTCTCCAGGTCGTACGCGTAAAAGAGAAGCTCCTTGCCTTGAGTGTAGAAGATGCGTCCAGCAAGCGGACGCTGCTTGCCCGGCGTTCCCGTATCCTCCACGTCGACGATCTGCAGATTACGTGCTCCCATCAAGTCCCGGATATCTTTTCCTGCCGCCAGAAGCTCGCGTTCGCGCTGGATGACCGCTGTTTGTTCACTAATCGTTCCTACAAGCTCGTCGAGACGGACTTTTTGCGCGGCAATTGTTGCTAGGTCCGCTGAACGAGTGGATCGGAGCGACCTGAGTTCCTGATTTGATTCCGAGAGCCGTGTTTGCGCATCCGACAGCTCGCGCTGAAGTCGTTCCGCTTCGGCTCGCGCTCCATCCCACTCTTCACGGAGTTGTTCCAGCTTCACGGAAAGCGCCGACACGTCGTCACCAAGCTTCGATTTCGCGGCTAATGCGACTTCGTAATCGCTGCGCAGACGCGCCAGCGCGTTGTCGAGTCGAGGCTCATGTTCCACGACCACCGATTCCTTGGCCGCAGGAATGGCGGCCACCTCACGTTTTTCAGCGAGTCGCCGTTCGAGCTCGGTAATCTTGCTCGTGAGAAGCGCGATCTGATCGAGCGAATCCGTTGCCCGACCGGCATCAGACCGGTTTAGTTGCCACACGAAGCCGGCCATGCCAAGAATGATCACGATCGTTGCCGCGGCAGCAGCAAACGTCCGCCATGATCGGTTCGACCTGACCGCGGAGTCTTCAAGCGGAAGGCCCTCACGTTTGGCTCTGGCGGCGAAGCGTTTCTTGGCACCCAATACGGGCAATGACCAGTGAGCGGAACGTTCCAACTGTAGAGCCGGACCGCTGTGTTCGACCAGGGCATGAAAGTCCCTATACGATTCGCGGCAAGCGGCGCATTCATACAGATGTTCGCCAAGACGGCGAAACTCGTCAGGTTCGAGATCGCCGGTGACAGCCAAGGCACAAAGCTCTTCGAATGCTTCATGACCGGACATGCTTCACCCCCTGCCGCACCTCTGGCTCGACGGGCTTCAAAAACTCTCGTAGCTTTTTCAGCCCGCGATAATAGAGGTTGCGGCCGTTCACATAAGACTCCTTCATCCGGCCCGACGCCTCTCGGACCGTCAATCCATCGAACGCGACCAATGCGATGATCCGTCGTTCTTTATCACTCAGTTCCTTCATGCCCCGCCGGAGGACCTCGCCGCATTCTCGCGTCGTCATCTGGTCGAGCCCACTCCGCTCTCCTCCGCATAGTTCCAAATGGGCAAGAGCTGTGGTTGGGGACGCGTCATAAAAGTTTCTTAACGCCAGGTATTTGCGACGGTTGAAGCTGCGGTGATAGGCGTATTGTAACAGCCAGATTTTGACGCTGCCCTTGCTCGCGTCGTAGAGATCAGCCTTTCTGTAGACCTCGATGAAAACGTCTTGCATGAGGTCTTCGGCTTCAGTGCGATTTCGCAAGATTCTCGCGGCGATGTCGAAGACGAGGCGATAGTAGCGGTCAAACAGGACGCCCAGCGCCTCAGAACGCCCTTGCCGAATATCATTCATCAATGCGTCGTCGCTCGGTTGCTTCAGGCTGATTTTCTCCACACTTTTTGCGAGAGTATGCACCCGAACAGCGGCCATTGTGTCAGATTCCTGTGCGCAAATACTCCTCGTCAGTTCCGGTAAGTCGGCGGAAGGGTTGCCGGCTTTACTAGCGTCGAGCGTGCGAGCCGCAAACTCCGTGTGGCTGCGTATAGTGCGTTGGCGATAGCCACGTGCGTCGGCAAGTGCCGCGCCGCCGTCAACAAGTTCCTGGCGGCAAATAAGTGGGCTCGGGCTGCGAGAACAGTGCTTTCGGGGTTTCTTTCTAACGCGCCCTTTGATAGCACTTCGATAGCATCGACGGTTTCCGCGAATGCGAGCGCCGACAACTCACGCGCGTTCTCTTCATTCGTCATGGTGATTCCGCGATCTGCAACCGAAATAGACGAACGAATATTCTCGAGCGCATTCAAAATCCGCAGGAATGCTGCGATCGCCTGTACTTCCGGATCATTCGGGTCCTGGCTGATTGTGATTGGAATCAATCTCCTGCCGATGCTGAACAGACCGGTCTGGAACGCCG
>Ga0209382_10001813_pt1 | contig 32741 bp, 23 predicted proteins | sample SoiMetdeltSBSDD5_FD_187599 | JGI IMG/M metagenome (GOLD analysis project Ga0209382, IMG submission 187599) | Bulk soil microbial communities from a Populus tree surrounding site in Tennessee, USA - Soil MetaG P. deltoides SBSDD5 (SPAdes) (version 2) | ecosystem: Environmental > Terrestrial >...
CTCGAGGTTGACGATCTCCGCGGGGCGATCGCTCGTCGCCTGCACGTGAAACGCGGGGTAGAAATCGAAGCGGACACCGAGGTTGAGCACCAGCCGCTGGGTCGCGCGCCAATCGTCCTGCAGGAACATCCCGTAGCTGTCGATGTGCGCATCGTGCGGCGGCTGGCCCGACTGCAGGTTCATGGAATTGGGCCGATTCGCCAGCAGGTCGGGGATCGTCTGGAAGCTGTAGTTCGGATTCTGCGGATTGGTCTTGCTGCCACCCTCCCGCGACCATCGGAACCCCGCCTTGAAGTTGTGCGAGCCGACGAACCGGCTGAACTTCTGCTCGGCACTGTAGGACCGGCCGCGCATCGCGAGGACCTCGGCGAGCGGCGTGGCAAAGGCGCCGGCAATCGTGAACTCCGGGATGCGTGGGCCCGGGTCGGTCAACTCGACGTCTCCGGTCACCGTCGGGTCGATCTGCATCCAGAAGTCGTTCAGCCGGTCGAGCGAGCTGCGGTTCCAGCCAAAGCGCGTCTCGGACACCCACGTGCCACCGGCACGGACGTACTGCGCGGCGACTCGATCCTGTTCGTTGAGGAACCGCTGGTCGTTGCCGCTGCCGATGTAGATCGACGGATTCACGGTCTCAGGCCGCATTCTGCTGTACGTCACCGACAGATTGCCGCGGGCGACGTTCACGTCCGCCTTGGCGAGCCACGTGTCGTCGCTACGGGTGCGCGGCCGTGCTGCACGGTAGCGGCCGATGTTCGCGTCGATCGGTTCGTTGGGCAATGGCGTCACGTCGAGCACGGCGACCGTCTCGGGCATCGGGAGTGCGGCCAGGATCTGGTTCCGCAACTGCTGTGTGGGAACCGTGCCGTTCACTGTCACACCGAACGTTTCGCGATAGCCTTCGAATGCTGCGAAGAAGAACGCGCGGTTGCGTAGGACGGCACCGCCCAGCGTCCCGCCGTACTGATTGAAGCGAACGTCCGGCTTGGGCTGCGAAGCCGGCAGAAAGGGGTCGCGGGCAAGCAGGCTCTCGTCCTGCCAGTTCTCGAAGAGCGAGCCGTGGAAATCGTTGGTCCCCGACCGGGTCAGCATGTTCACTTGGCCGCCCACCACACCGCCGTATTCCGCTGGCAGAACGCCCTTGACCACCTGCACCTCGGCGACGGCCTCGATGCTCATCACGCTGATCTGGTTCTGCGCGCCGTAGGAATTCAGCCCGCGCGTCTCGTTGTTCGCCGTGGCGTCGGTCCCGTCCACGGTGATGGCGGTCCCGCCCTCGGCCACTCCATTCAGTCGGATATTGCCGCCGCCCGCGAGCCCGGTCGAGGCTTCGGTGACGCCGGTCGATAGCGTCAGGAGGCCGGTGATGTTCCGTCGTGAGAGCGGCAGCGTCCGTACCTCGTTTGCCAGCATCGATTCCTTTTGTGCGGCCGATGCCGTTTCGACGAGCGGTGAACGTTCTGAAACCGTGATCGTCTCCTCGAGCTGCCCGACTTCGATCGTGAAGTTCTGCCGCACGGTCTGGCCCGCAAGCAACTCGAGCGCGTCGTTCGTATACGTCTTGAAGCCCTGCAGCTCGATCCGAAGCGTGTAGCGGCCGCTTGGCAGCGCCGTGAGCGCGAACTCGCCGCTCACATCGGTCACGGCTTCTCGAGAAAAGCCGGTTCCCTGGTTCGTCACGCTGACGAGCGCCCCGGGAAGCGAGGAGGCGGTCGAATCGCGCACGACGCCGTAGAGCGTTGCGGTGGTCACCTGCGCTGCGAGCGTCGATGTGGCCGTGAGGAAAAGGAAGAAAGAGAGAGTCAACGCCAAGTGACGCACGGCACACCTCCTCGGGGAGAGCTATATATACGGGATGGACGGGTATGGATCAATGCGCTTGTTGAGCACATCCGTGCGTCTACCGAGCCATCATCCCGAAGACGGGTGACACTCTCAGGCCAGAAGGTATTCAATGGGGCCCATGGCATTTCGCGTCCTGATCATCGGTGGCACTGGGCAAGTCGGTGCTGCCGTTGTGCGTGCGCTGGCGGCAGAGCCGTCCTGTGTTGAAGTTGTGATGGTCAATCGCAGAGCGATTTCTCTCGCGGCAGGTCCTCGCGTCCGGCAGGTGACGATGGATACAGCTGCCGATCACTTTGTGGCAGACGTGACGACGCTTGCGCACGGCATGGTGGCGCAACGCGACCCGGTCTATGGTGCATCGTGTGTGGGCGTCGGCAAGGGCAGCTTGAATTGGAGCGAGGAGGACCTGAAAGCGCTCGAACTTGGCGTCGTCGGTGGCTTTGCCCGCGGTTGTCACGCGGGGGGCATCGAGCGCTTTGCTCTCCTCTCCGCAGTAGGGAGCAGTTCAACGAGCAGGATTCGCTATGTGCGGATCATGGGACTGAAAGAAGAGATCATTCAAGGAATCGGCTTCAAACGCCTGGCGATTTTCCAGCCGGGCATCATCGGGGGCAATGCCCACACGCCGGGCTATTTGGCCTGGCTTGGGCGTCTGATTCCCAGTCGATTCGGGACCGTTGAGCAGAACGATATTGGGCGCGCATTTGTCTCTGAATTCATCAGCAGCCCGGTGCCAGACGGCATTGTGTATTTCGAAAATGGGGCGATGAGAGCGAAGTCTCATGCGCTTCGATAGCTGGCTGACCTGCGTGATCATCGCGTCTGTTCCGCGAACGCGTCCCCGACTCGCAGCGCCAGTGAGGACGTATTCGCGTGCGCCATGTTTGACGTGACAGCGATGACGATGCCGCTGTCGCGCCACGTCATCAGCGACATCACCATGCCGCCGGCGAGCTCACCGTTGACGGTGTCAGGGTTCGTCGCCAGCGCGAAGCGCACGAGATCGGACGGCGTGGAATAGAACGCCATCCCGTTCGCGCAACAGGCCAGGTCGCGCATGTACATCAGTCGTCGTCCACGGCCGGGATTGTCATCGGATCTCGGAACATAGAACGTTGCGCGATCGCCCGGCAATGGCTGCGCAGGGGCGAGACCGATCGGCCTGAAGACGACGTCGCGGAGGAGCGTGAACAGCGGGAAGTCCTCTTCCGGCTCGCCGATGTGCTCAGGACTCCATTGTGCCGCCGAGTCGGCGCCGGTATTGGTCAGCCCGAGCGGCGCGACGGCGGCGGCGACCGCGGACGCCGCCGTGCCGATGTTGAATCGCGTGGCCGGCGTGACGGGCGCCCGCGTCACGACGTCCCTCCATCCAAACCCTTCGGCCCAGACGACGGTGCCGCCGGCACCGACCGCCACGGACACCCCGGGCAGGCTTTGCTCCAATACGGCTGCGCGCACGAGCTCCCGCGCGCGCTCGACGGCCGCCGCATATTGCGGCGACGGCGCCGAGTCGACGACCGATGGCACCTCCTGCGACTGCGGGAAGAGAGGTGCGGTCACCACGACCCCATGGGTCAGAAATGCCGCGAACGCGGCGACGACGACGCCGACAGCAAGCGCAGTGCGGGCAGCCCATATCGGGAGCCGGTTGCGCGCAGCCCTCAGACCGAGCACGACTCCGACCACCATCAGCAGCATGCCCATGACCGCGGCGCCGGGCGCGTCGTCGGCGTTGGCCAGATAAATTCCCATGGCCGCGATGGCCAGGCCGAGGGCGATAAGGGTGACTGCCTTCACGGGGTTCCTCACAGTGGTTTTCATGCCCGCAGTGTGACCGAGGCCCGGCAGCGAAGTCCTCACCAAACCGTGAGCAGCCGATGAGATTCGAGTGAAATCGCGCGCCTAAGCGCGGTTCAGACGTACGACGGCGCCCGTCAGGGTGTCCGATCCGATCGACAAGTACAGCTCGCGGTCGGTTACGGAGACGCTGAATGCGACGCGCCGCTCGAGACGCTCAACGAGCGCGCTGACCAGGGCGCGATCGATGGCATGCAGCTCCAACGCCTCGCCGCGGTGAATCCTTTCGCCGGCGAGCTGCTTCAAGAACTGCGCCGGGTCCTTGTGCGTGTAGACGGCCACGCGGCCCGAGGCCTTCGACGCCTTGTGCAGCCGCGCCGCATCGGGCGTCCCCACATCGATCCATGCGATGATCGCGCCGGTGCGATCCCGGATGGCAATGGTCGGCTCATCGGGGTCCGAGACCCCGCGCGAAAACTCGATGCCCTCCTCGAACTCCAGCAGATAGGCAAGGACGCGGGCGATCAGATACTCATCGGACTCGGAGGGGTGCTGCGCCACCCGCAGCGCGAGCGACTCGTAGACCTGCCGGTCGTTGTCTGCGAGCTCGATATCGAAGTTGTAGAGGGTCGCGCCGAGAGCCATCCTGACATCATGCCCCGATCCGGCTGAGCCGATAACTCTCCTGTTACAATAGGGAGTTCGTCACTCCTCGAAACTCCTCAGCAAAGGCCTGTTCACATGATTTCGGTCAGCGGTGTGTCCATGCGGTTCGGCTCGAAGGTCCTCTTCGAGGACGTGACCACGACTTTTTCCCCCGGGCGGCGTTACGGGCTCACAGGGCCCAATGGTGCAGGCAAGTCCACGTTCATGAAGCTGCTGACCGGCGATCAGCCGTCGCAGCGCGGATCGGTCACCCGTCCACCGAAGCTGGGCGTCCTGCGCCAGGACCAGTACGCCTTTGACACGTTCCGCGTGATCGACACGGTAATCATGGGCAACCAGCGCCTCTGGAACGCGCTCCAGGAACGCGACGTGCTCTACACCCGCGTCGACATGTCCAACGAGGACGGCATGCGGCTCGGGGAGCTCGAGGGCATCGTCGGTGAAGAAGACGGATACACCGCCGAGAGCGACGCAGCAATCCTGCTGCAAGGGGTCGACATCCCGAGCGCGCTTCACGAAAAGACGATGGCGGAGCTGCAGGGCGGACAGAAGGTGCGAGTTCTTCTGGCGCAAGCGCTCTTCGGCCATCCGGCAGCGTTGCTGCTCGACGAGCCGACGAACCACCTGGACCTGGACTCGATCCAATGGCTGGAAGAATTCCTCAACCGCTATGACGGCACGCTGATCGTCATCTCGCACGACCGCCATTTCCTGAACAACGTCTGCACGCACACCGCCGACATCGACTACGAGACGATCATCACGTATACCGGCGGCTACGACGACATGGTCCTCGCCAAGACTCAGGCGCGCGTGACCATCGAGGCTCAGAACGAACAGCGCGAGAAAAAGATCGCGCAGCTGAACGACTTCATCGCCCGCTTCTCCGCCGGCACGCGGTCCAGCCAGGTGCAGTCGCGCCGCAAGGAAGTCGAACGGCTGGCGACGACGGATCTGGCACGGTCCAACATCCAGCGCCCGTACATCAAGTTCAAGACCAAGCGGCCGTCCGGCAAGGTGCCGCTCGAGTTCGAGGGGCTCTCCAAGGCCTTCGGCGAGCAGAAGGTGATCTCAAAGTTCAACGCTGTCGTCAACCGTGGCGATCGGATCGTGCTCGTCGGACGCAACGGCGTCGGCAAGACGACGATGCTGAAGGCGTTGCTGGCGGATGCGCCAGGCCTGCCCGCCTCACCGGGCGATGTGGACGCAGGTACTTTGAAGTGGGGACACGAGGTATCGATCGGTTACTTCCCGCAGGATGCGACGGGCGTCATCGAGAAGGGGCTGACGGCGGTCGAATGGCTGCACCGCTTCGACCCTGACGCGTCACGCCAGGAAATCCACGGCCTCCTCGGGCAGATGCTCTTCAGCGGCGAAGAAGGCCTCAAGCCGACCGAGGCGCTCTCGGGCGGCGAAACGGCGCGATTGCTGTTCTGCCGCATCATGCTCGAGAAGCCCAACGTGCTCCTGCTCGACGAGCCGACGAACCACCTGGACCTGGAATCGATCAACGCGCTGAACGTGGCGCTCCAGAAGTACGACGGGACGGTGCTCCTCGTGACGCACGATCAGGACCTGCTGGAAGAAGTCGGCACCCGCGTGTGGCACTTCGAGGACGGGCGCATCGTGGACTTCAAGGGCTCTTACGAGGAACTCACGTCACAGACCGCGAACGCGTAGTTCCAATCCCGACAGTCCTATCTTCTCCCATCGACACTCACATCGAGGGCCCAGCAGTCACCGCGGTGGACGCTCTCGCCGGCGACGACGCTCACCGGCGACGAGAAGCGCGGACAGTTGGTCACCATCGTGTGGTACTCCCCGAATTCGCCGCAAGGATCGACTCCGATTGCTTCCATGCGGCGCACGGTCTCTTCGTTCAGCGGCAGGCCCAACCAGGACCGATCGAGGGGCGGTACTCTGACTGTCACGAGCCGGGCCTCGCCGCCGAGCGTGATGAACTCGCGGACGAGTTGAGCTGTCGGCTGCGCCCACAGCGGCATGATCGGCGTGAGGCCGTGCGCGCGACACACCCGCTCGTTCCATTCACGATGTCCGTCACCAACGATGTCGCCGAACACGACGTGCGTCACGCCTCGCTCCGGCAGGCGCGCCAGCGTCGAGATGTATTCGTCAGTGTAGGTGTCCCAGCTGCACCGGGCGGAGAGCTCCTCCAGACCGAGCCGGGCCGCCTGTGCCGCGATCAGTACAGGTCGCAAGCCGTGCGAACGGCTTCGCTCGCCATCTTCATTGAACATCGTGACCATGGCGACGATGTCGAAGCGGTGCCATGCGCGCAGCATGGCGAGGCAACAGTCCTTGCCACCGCTCCACGAGATCGCTGCCTTCGGTTTCGTCATGTGACCTGCACTGCAACGTATCACGCGGCGATGCGAGGCGCGGCGTCGCCCGATCCTCTTCGACTGGATAGCGATGGAGATGGCGTCGGTGTAGCGGTGGCGTGCCAGGCGACGTCGACTACCGGCGCCGGTACAGGAAGAACCGGTCTCCCGTGAATTGCGAGACGTCGGTCGACGCAGGGCGATCTTCCATCGGGATGTCGACGTGCCCGAGCGACTCCATCGGGATGCCGCCCAGCGGCTCGACCGCCTGGTTGCTGATGAACACACCGCCCGGCCGCAGCATCGCAGCGACGTTGGCGAGCGCCAGCGACTGCTCGAAGACGTCGTAATACACGAGCACGTTCGTGGCGACGATGAGATCGAACCGGGCGCCGGGCGCCGGCTCCATCCGCTGCAGCACGATGTCGAGGTCCTCCGGCGCAATCGCCTGCACGACGTCGGGGCGCACACGCACCGCCCGCATCCGGACGCGATCGCCGATCTCGGGCGGGACGGCGACCGGTGGGGCATCCATCCCGATCTTATCGCCGAGATGCTCCCAGTACGCCACCAGGTACCGTGACCAGGGAAACAGGTCCAGCCGCCGCGGCAGGTTGAGCACGTAAGCCTCTCCGGCCTCCGCTCGACGTCGGGCCACCTCGAGGTGGTGGTTTACCCTCGGGCTCACGTCGAACGTCGTCACGCGGACCTGGCCCGGCTCGGCGAGCCCGAGCCGGAGCACGGAGTCGACGATCGCAAACGGCTGGATCGTCTGCACCGGATAGAAGTCGGTGCCCTGCCGCTTGTCGACGAAGTCGAGGCCCGGCCCGACGACGCCGACGCGGCGGACGCTGCCGGCGGACAGCAGCCGGTTGGTCAGCAGGACCGCGAGCGCCTGCTCGATGCCGAAGCCCGGATAGATAGATGTGTCCGAGGAGAGCCCGCGGTCCCGGAAGAGCGTCGAGCGCGACGCGTCACTCACAGCCCTCTCACGAACGAGATCGGCCTGCTTGCCGTACTCGGCGATCACGCGCGCCGTCCCCGCGGCGAGCCACTCGCGGAGCCGCCGTCTGGCGTTCGCGGCTTCGAAATCGATCGATTGCCGACCGGCGACGAGCCGGGCGAACTCGAGCCGCTCGTTCCCAGCTGAAGACAACAGGGCGTCGATGAGGCGCTCGATCCGCAACCGCACGGCATCGGTTGTCGTCTTGCCGCCGCTGGCAGCGGCGATGTCGCGCTCGGTGAGCGGGGGCCGGTCGGTGAACGTGGTGCCGAAGAGGGCGAGATTGAAGACAGAGTCCTCGTCGCCCGCGGCGAGACGTGCTCTGATGTCCCGGTCACGCGCCGAGGCCCAGGCCGGCCAGTCGCGCGCCAGCTCCGACGGTGCCTTCGACCGCAGCTCGGCGGGCCGCTGCGCCGGCGGGATCGCTTCGAGAATCGGCCGCGCGGCGGCATCGGGGATGTAGGAGGGGACCGACGCGCCCGATGATGGAACGGTCTGTTGAGAAAAGGCGCCGAACGGGATCTCCAGGCAGAGAAAAGCTGCCAGAGCGAGCGGGATCACCCTTTCCATGATCGAGCTATGCCATCGACAGCGGGGCCACGCGCTACGGCGTGACCCCGCGGAAGAAACCTCCAGGCCTCTCGAGAGCTCAGAAGTCCAACTGGCCGGTAATCTTCACCCAGCGGGCCGGCATGAACGTGGTCGGCCGGAGCCACGTCGTCCCATATGTGTTGTTGTAGGTCAGCGTCACACTCGAATTCGTGATGTTGTAGATGTCGACGCCGACAATGGTCCGCGTGCGGCCGAACCGCAGGATCTTCCCGAACCGCAGGTCGAGCTGGTTGATCCGGTCGCCGTATATCTGGCCCGGGTTCAGCAGGTTCACGTTCACGTTGGCCACGCCGCCCGAGAGCGGGCGCCCCAGCGACGGCTGGATCACCGAGTTCGGCACTGCCCAGTTCGCCACGAGCTCCGGCCCCGGCTTGCTCTGCCAGGCCGTCGCCACCTGCACGTCGATGCGCGGGACGGTGTAGGACGCCAGCCCGCGGATGTCGGTCAGGAACGGGTACTCCACCGCGCAGTTCCGCCGGCTCGGGTCGTCGACGATCAGTTCGCAGGCGTCCAGCACCCGGCGTCCCGTGCTCGTCCCGCCCTGCAGGACGAGGCCGAACGCCGTCCGCGCGCTGACGTTCACGTCGACGCCGTGCCAGTAGTTCGTCGAGTCCCCGAAGTTCCGGGGCAGCGTAACGAAGTTGTCCGTCTTCCCGAACGCCGCGTTCGAGATGTTCGTCAGATCGCTGATCACGTAGTTCCCGCCCCCAGGCAAGCGCGGATCCGACGGCGCGGTGATGCTGAAGAAATCGTAGTCGGCCGGCGTCACCGCCCGATTATCCGTCGTCGTCGTCGTGAAATCCGTTTCCCCTGGCGGTCTGTATAGACCTGGGAACCAGCGCTGGCTATAGCCCGCCTCCACCGAGACTCGGGGGAGCACTTCCTGCTGCACCGAGACATTGATCTGGTAGTGCCGGGGTCGGATCCCCCAGCCACCCATGATGTCCGGGTCGTAGGTGTTCGAGGGCGTCTGGACCTGCCCGAAGTTCACGTTCGACATCGTCCCGCACTCGCCGTTGGCCTGCGGGTTCAGGAAGTCGCACTGCGGGACGTAGTCGCCGTTGCGATCGCTCCACGACCGGTTCACGGTCGGGGGGCTCCCGCCCCCGATCTGCGCCCGCATCGGGTTGGCGTCGATGTAGATGCCATCCCACTGCACGGTCTCGATGTACTTGCCGCCGCTCACTTTCAGTGATGTCTTCCCGGTGCCGAACACATCCCACGCCAAACCGCCCCGCAGGCTGAAGTCCCGGTAACCGGTCACCAGCTTCTGCGCCGGGAACACGATCGGATTCGGGAACCAGCGCGACGGCCCCTCTTGCTGCTCCGGCACGCTGCTGCTCCCGTAGTCGAACCGCAGCCCGCCCTGGAACGTGAACCGGTCCCGCGTCCACTCGTCCTGCCCGTAGAACGCCCCGCCTCGCACCGTGGCGTCCTCGCTGTGGCCGCTGGCGTACATCGTGATCTGGTTCGGTATCCGGTTTTGAACCCGGTACCGCAGATTCAGGTTGTTGGTCTCCCACGTGCGGACCGCATGGTTCATGTAGTGATCGAAGCCGACCTTCATATTGTGCGACCCGGTCACGTACGCCATGTGCGCGCGCGCTCGAGGCGTCCACGACACGGTGGGCCGCCACTCGTGCGATCCGAACGTGATCGGCCCGGTCTGCTCCGTTACGTTCGGGACGTCCTTGTTGTTGCCCGGCTTCTCCCGGCTGTAGAGAGCGCCCAGGCCCGAGAACGCCGCTTCGACCAGCAGGCGGTTCGACACCGGCGCAGTCCACACGGCCTGGTACACGCGCACTGCCGGGACCCTGGTCCCTTCGCTTGCCTCGGGCGAGGTCGTGGGGCTGCCGCCTCCCTCCTGCCCTCGCTTCTGCTGCTGCTCGTTCCAGAAAACCGTGAACTTGTTGCGCGGCGTCGCCTGCCACGTGAGGCGCAGCGACTCGTCCAGCCACTTCTGGTCGTTGAGGACCCGCCGGCTCAGGTCCGGATCGTAGAACCAGAAGGCCGGGTTGGGATTGCCCGCGTTCCTGTTGTAGAAGGTGTCGGAGATGGAGAGGAAGCTCCCCATGCTGCGTATGGTCCCGAAGAACCACAGCTTGTCCCGCATGATCGGTCCGCCCATCGAGAAATTCACGTCCCAGACTTTGTCCAGTTTCGATGGGGAGCGCAGGCCGGCGTCTTTCAGCTCCTGCGTGAAGTTGTCGCTCTGCATCCCGTCGCCCGCGCCCATGAGAAACAGGGTGCCCGACAAGGTGTTCCCGCCCGAGCGCGGCACGATGTTGATCGAGGCCCCTCCGTTCTCCGCGTCGGCCAGGCCTCCGGTCGTGCTCACCGTGACCTCGGCCGCGTTACTCGTATCGAGCGCCATGAGCGAGACGCCGCCGGTGGAGCCGCCGGTCGTCATCCCGTCGATCCTCAGCCGGCCTTCGAAGTTGCTCCCGCCGTGTCCCGTGAAGTACGGCGGCGTTGGACCCTGAATGCCACCCACGTTCTGGGCGTTCGTGGCCAACTGGATCCCCGGCACGAGCGCAGCCAGGCCCTCGTACGAGCGGTTGGCCGGAATCGCCGCCATCACCTCGCTATTGACTACCTGCTGGCGCTGCGCGCTCGACACATCCACGACCGGGGCCTCCCCCGTGACCGTGAGCGTCTCCTCGAGGTTGCCCACCTGCAGACTGAGGTTTACCGTCGCTGTGAACGATCCCGACAACTCGAGTCCTTCCCGGCGCACGGTGTTGAACCCGGTCAGCGCTGCGGTGAGCGTATAGCTCCCGGTCGGGAGGTTGGTGAGGCGGTAGCGGCCCGTCGAGTCGGTCACCGCCGAGCGCACACGTTCGATGAGCACAGGGCTCGACACTTCCACCGTCGCGCCCGGGAGCACCGCTCCCGAGGAGTCCTGCACGATTCCGGTCACCGTCGCCAGCACGGCCCCTTGCGCGTGAACCGTAGACGGCAGGGCAACCAGTCCCGTCATGAGCCACCCGATCACGATCGAGGCACGCTTCTCACGCATGTTCACCCCTCTCACTTCAGGTCTGGAAGGAGCAGAACCGACTGCCCGACCAGTCCGGACGATCGGAAAAATTGGAGCCGTTTTCGCGATTAGCAGAACGCCCGTTTTCGGTCCGTGGTCACACTCCGTTTCGACAGGCAGCCAGCTCCCCTTCGACGCTGACGAAGCGGGAATGTGCCGTCGATTTTCGACAGTTCGGCGGGGCATCGCAAGCGAAATTGGATGGACGGCGCTCGCCCCACATTCATTCTCGGATGTTCCCTGATCCTCATGCGGCAAGAGAGGGGAGTCGACCTGCCGGAGTAGATCCGCAAAGCGCGGATCGGAGCGCAGGAAATCGAGGGACGGTTCGACGCCCAAATAGATCAGATAGTTCGACCGTTCTTGGTAGCGCGCTCGAAGCACGCATACGCCTGATCCCTGTCGTCACAGCCCGCGTAGGCAAACGCCATGTAGAGCGCTGGCACGAATTTGCGCCTGCGCCATGGTCTCGTCGATCTCGAGAGCATTCATCGCCGCGGCGCGGGCTCGCGGCATCGCATCGCGCGGAGGCAACACGTAGTAGCCGACCGAGCCAAGCATCCCGGCGACCGCCCATCCAATACCAGTCCGAGCGTTTCGATCGTACCGCTCGTCGCCAGGCGCACGGCAGGACTAGCCGTTCGTCTTCGTCTGTACGAAGGGAGCGACGTGGGACAGCTGCAATCACGTCAATCGGCTCATCACAAGAGTCGCGAGAGTTCAGGAATAGAAAGATGGCTACACACGTCGAAGCACCCGCGTGATTGCCACGAGAACCACTGCACCAACGAAAGCGACGATGATCGATCCAACGAGGCCTCCCCCCGGGAAGATGCCGAGGGCGCCGAAGAGCCATCCTCCGACAACGCCGCCAAGCACACCGAGAACGATGTCAACCAGCAAGCCGTATCCACCGCCTTTCATGACCACGCCCGCGAGCCATCCCGCGATGAGCCCGACAATGATCCAGTAGAGAAAACCCATCGTCGATCCTCCTTCTTGTTTGGGCAGGGGAACCGTTGTCAACGGAACGTCATTGTGCGGCCCGCTACCTGAAGTTGCAATGAAGTAGATCGGGCACAAGGGAAATTACGCTTTCGCGCGCGCGTCCCGTGAGGTGCGATCATCCCGAAATCCAATCGACGGCCGCGGCCCGCGACTGGCCGTGGCTGGCCCGCGCGTAATTCGGCAAAAACTCGCCGCTTGCCGACAACGGTACCGCCGAGGGGCGACAGAAGAACCGTCGCGTCGAGTTGATTGTGTCGGGAGAAATCATCGGCATGCAGATCGGAAATTGATGCGCACGTCCGGAGATACCGATGAGCAGCGGCTCGCGTCGGCACGCCACATGGATACGACATAGTGGAGGGCCTTCGTGCCGTTCGATTCGACGCTGACCAACGTCATCGGTACCTACGGCGCATGGATCGTCGGTGGTGCCGTCGCAGTCGAGAGCATGGGCATTCCCGTTCCAGGGGAGACGATGCTCGTCACAGCCGCCGTGTACGCGGGCACCACCGGGAAGCTGAGCGTTGCGCACGTGATTCTTGCGGCCATTATCGGTGCCATCGCCGGCGACAATGCCGGCTTCTGGATCGGGCGAACCGTCGGATTTCGTTGGGTGGTGCGCCATCGATCACGGTTGCGGCTCACCATACGCCGACTCAAGCTCGGGCAGTATCTCTTCCTGCGGCACGGCGGCAAGGTCGTGTTCTTCGGACGCTTCGTCGCGGTACTTCGTGTATTGGCTGCGTTGTTGGCTGGGCTCAACTGCATGACCTGGGGGCGCTTCCTGCTGTTCAACGCACTGGGCGGAATCGTCTGGGCTGTTGCGTACGGCCTCGGCGCATACGCGTTTGGGGAAACGCTCGCCAGTGCGCTGAGCCGATTGGGCATCGTCTTGGGGATTGCTGCAACGGCCGCGGTCGTCGTGCTACTGGTGGCCGCCCGCCGGTTTGAACGCCGACTGGAGGACACGGCCGAACGCGCTTTGCCCGGCCCACTGGAGGGGCCAGGAGGTTGCGGGCCCGTCGCCTAAGCGGCCCGATGCGCCTTGAGGAAGGAATGAATTTGGCGCACCGCCAGAGGAATTCGCTCCTTCGGTTCCTTCCACGGGAAGATGCTCACTTCGCTCTTTGGCGCGAGCATCGCGCACTCCATGGCGACAGCCAATGGGTGCGCGGGGACGTCGTCCGGCAGGACCAGCATTGGGTTCTGGCAACTCCGGATGAAATCGCGCGTCACGCTGAAGAGGAAGTCGGGATTGGTTTCGAACATCCTGGTCACGAATTGGTCGGTCGTCTGCATCGTGATCTCGGGCCGCTTCGCAATTAGCGCCGGACCCAACTCCTCCAGAACGTGCCTGGGCCCCTCCTCACGCGTCCCTGCAATCACGTCGAGCGTCCATTACCGAACTGAGCGACGGACGTCATCGAGTCAGGCGAGCCAATGGAGCCGCGCAGTTTCGCGAGGCCGAAATAGAGCCGCTTGGCGCCGGTCTTCGTCAGCATGATGTTCCGCTCCAAAAACTTCTCGGAAGTAGCCCAGGGCAGTTAGGATAGCGCTCGTCTCAACAACCCGCGCACTGACTGACGATGACCACTCGCCTCGCAGCGTTCCCCGTAAGGCATCCCTCGGCGGCGCTCCTGTTTGTCCAAATCCTGGGCATCCTGTTGTATCCGCTGATGGAAGACACGTCGGCGGAGCGTGCATTGTTCGGCGTGATCGGATCCCTCGTGCTCGGTGCGGCGCTCTATGTCGTAAAGCGCGGTCCCTGGCTGACGGGTTTCGCCGTCGTGCTCGCCCTGCCCGTGGTTGTCCTTTCCATCTGGCTCGCGTTCGACTTCGACCCCAGCAGAATGGTCATCCTGGCCGCGCTCGAGGCTGTTTTCTACTTCTACGCAACGGGCAGCTTGATCGCCTACATGCTCGAGGATGAATTCGCATCGCTCGACGAGCTGTTCGCCGCCGGTGCGACGTTCACACTGCTCGCGTGGGCATTTGCCTATGTGTACGTGGTGTGCCAGGCACTGCTGCCCGGTAGTTTTGCCGCTTCTGCGGCCTCGGGCAACCCGCGCACGTGGATGGAGCTGCTCTTTCTGAGCTTCACGACGCTGTCCGGCGTGGGGCTCGGCGACATCGTGCCGCTCCTGCCGATGGCCCGCGCCCTCGTCATGATCGAGGAATTCTCGGGAGTGATGTACCTCGCCCTGGTAGTGTCACGGTTGATTGCGCTGTCCGTAACAACGCGAACGGCGCGGTGAATCAGTTCTGAACCCGGACCGGCTGGTGGCAGCGAATGGCGGGGGCGGAGAATTCCTGATAAATCAGGCTGTGTCGACCGAAACCCTCAAACGAGAAAAGCGCCATGCAAACAAACCAGGCCAACGAACCCAGCCCGGAACAGTCGCGGCTCCAGGAAGATCGCGAAGGACGAGCCGCCTGGAAGAAGTGGGGACCGTATCTGAGTGAGCGGCAGTGGGGAACCGTCCGCGAAGATTACAGCTCCAGCGGCGACGCGTGGAACTACTTCTCCCACGATAACGCGCAGTACCGTGCGTACCGCTGGGGTGAAGACGGGCTCGCCGGCATTTCCGATGATCGCCAGTTGCTTTGCTTCGCGCTGGCGCTGTGGAACGGCCGCGACCCGATCCTCAAGGAACGTCTGTTCGGGCTGAGCAACAGCGAAGGGAATCACGGCGAGGACGTCAAGGAATACTACTTTTACCTCGATAGCACGCCGACCCACTCGTACATGAAGTACCTCTACAAGTATCCGCAGGCCGAGTACCCGTACGTGCCCATCATCGAAGCCAACCGTCAGCGCGACAAACACGCCCCCGAGTACGAACTGCTCGACACCGGCATCTTCGATGAGGACCGGTACTTCGACGTCTTCGTCCAGTACGCCAAGCGCGAGCCTGAGGACATCCTGATTCAGATCACCGTCTGCAACCGCGGCCCTGAGCCCGCCGAGATCCATGTGCTGCCCACCGCATGGTTCCGCAACACGTGGTCGTGGGGCCGCAAGGACGAGAAACCGGAGCTGAAAGTTCTCGCCGCCGGCACCGACGTGCGGGCCATCGCCGCCCGGCATCGTCTTCTTGGAGAGCGTTTTCTCTACTGTGAAGGCGTCGTCGATCTGCTCTTTACCGAGAACGAAACCAATACCGAGCGCGCCTTCAATCAACCCAATCAACAACCCTACTGCAAGGACGGCATCATCCAGGCGGTCGTCCGTGGGAACAAGAACGCCATCAACCCCGAGTTGCGCGGCACCAAGGCGTCTGCCCATTACCAACTCGCCGTTCCGGCGAAAGGAAGCCAGACTGTCCGATTGCGGCTGACGGACCAGCCGCCTGACCGGCTGCAGGATCCGTTCGGGGATGCGTTCGATGCCGCACTGAAGGCGCGACATTCAGAATCGGATGCCTTCTATGAGGTCATCACACCAGCGACGCTCACCAAAGACCAGGCCCACGTCATGCGTCAGGCGCTGGCCGGAATGCTCTGGAGCAAGCAGTACTTCTACTACGATCTGGCCGAATGGCTGCGTGAGCATGGCGACAAACCCGAGGAAGGCGTGCGTGCTCGGGTCCGCAACAAGGACTGGTTCCACATGTACAACGCCGACATCATCTCCATGCCGGACAAGTGGGAGTACCCCTGGTACGCGGTGTGGGACCTGGCTTTCCATACTGTCCCTTTGTCGCTCGTGGACGTCGATTTCGCCAAGGAGCAGTTGCGGTTGTTCCTCGGCCACCATTACCTCCACCCGAGCGGCCAGATGCCCGCGTACGAGTGGAACTTCGGCGACGTCAATCCTCCCGTGCACCCGTGGGCGGTCTGGACCGTGTACAGCTACGAGAAACAATTGCGCGGGCGCGGTGACGTCGGCTTCCTCAAGTTCTGCTTCGAGAAGCTGTCGCTGAACTTCACCTGGTGGGTCAATCGCAAGGACGAAGACGGCAACAACGTGTTCGCGGGAGGGTTCCTGGGCCTGGACAACATCGGGGTTTTCGATCGCAGCAGCGCGCTGCCGACGGGCGGCAATCTGGATCAATCGGATGGCACGGCCTGGATGGCGTTCTTTGCGTCGATGATGCTCCAGATTGCGATCGAGCTCGCGATGGAGGACGACCCTCATTACGAGGCGATGGCGCTGAAATTCTTCGAGCACTTCCTGTGGATCGCTTCGGCAATGGACAACCGGAGCGTCACCGGGATCAAACTCTGGGACCACGAGGACGGCATCCATTACGACGTACTGCGCTTCCCCGACGGCAACGGCGTCCGGCTCAAGGTCCGTTCCCTTGTTGGGCTCATGCCACTGGCGGCGACGGCGGTGTTGCCGGCCGACCTTCGGGAACGGCTGCCACGCTTCTTCGAGCAGGCGCAGTGGTTCCTGGAACGGCATCCGCACACGGCGGCGGTTCTCACGGTTCCGCTGAACGTCGGAGCTGGCGGCAGCCGGATCCTGTCCCTGGTCAACCCGGACAAGCTCCGCCGGATCCTCGGCTACATGCTCAACGAGAATGAATTCCTCAGCCCCTACGGGATTCGATCGCTGTCGCGTTATCACGCGGAGCACCCCTATGTCTTCAACGCGGGTGGACAGGAGTATCGCGTCGGCTACGTCCCGGGCGACTCGGACAGCGGGATGTTTGGCGGGAATTCCAACTGGCGCGGACCAATCTGGATGCCGATGCAGCTCATGCTGATTCGTGCGCTGGTCAACCAGTACGCACACCTGGGGAACGACTTCAAGGTCGAGTGTCCAGTCGGCTCGGGACGCCAGCTGAATCTTCTGGAAGTCAGTCAGGAACTCGCGCGACGGTTGTCGCGCTTGTTCATCCGCAACAAGCAAGGACACCGGCCGGCCCACGGCGATCATAGCCGGTGGAACGATGAGCACTGGCGCGACCACGTCCTCTTCTACGAGTACTTCCACGGAGACACCGGCGCAGGGATAGGGGCCAGCCATCAGACCGGCTGGACCGGTCTCATTGCCTTCCTCATTCAGGGATTCACCGAGGTCGATGCCGAGCAGGTCATGGAAAAGGGGATGATCGCTGTCACGGAAGCAAGTGCCGAGGCCGCCAAGGAGGCAAACACGACGGAAGCCGTCCAGGTGGCAGAGGAGGTTCACAAAGACGTGGCCGAGAAGGTCGTTGCCCAGGTGATGGAAGCGGTCCAGCAGCAGGTGACGGAAGCCGTTCTGGATCAGGGCAGGCAGGCAGCGCAGATCCAGGAGAAAGTCGAACAGATCGTCATGGAGAAGATCGCCGAAGCGGTGCGGAAGAAGGCTGACGAGGTGACACAAGCCGAAACATGTGTCGACGAAGGGAAGGAGGTCCTTTGATATTTGAGATGCGGCAATGCCCGCGAGCGAGTGTCGCTTGAGCATGCCCCGGCGAGAGTGCTGCGACGTAGCCTTGTGGTACTGCAATACGGACTCGATTGCCGACGCCGACCTGGCGTCGTGGGGCGCCCTCCTCTCGGATGAAGAACGCGCGCGCCGCGACCGATTCGTATTCGCGGAAGATAAGCGCGACTTCACCGCTGCGCACGCGCTGGTCCGTCGCGCGTTGTCGCGGTACGATGCGATCGGACCTGCTGAGTGGCGTTTCGAAACCAACGGGTTCGGCAAGCCCGAAGTGGTGGCCGAGCAGGCCGGCGAGCCGCCGCTCGCGTTCAGCCTGTCACACACCAGAGGCCTTGTGGCGTGCGCCATCATGCGCGGTGCGAGTGTCGGGATCGATGTCGAGCGGTGCGGGCGCGGCGTTGCGGACAGCGAGATCGCATCGCGCTACTTCGCCGAAAGCGAGATTCGCCATCTGCAGACGTGTCCGCCCGAGCAGTACCCGACGCGATTCATCGAGTTCTGGGTGCTGAAAGAGTCCTATATCAAGGCAGTCGGGTCGGGCCTCTCCCTCGACCTGCACTCCTTTTCATTCGAGTTTCAAGGGGATTCCAACCTGCGATTCACACCCCACGACGGCGGGAGCGGTTGGCAGTTCTGGCTGATGGCGTTGCCCGATTCACGACTGGCTCTCTCCGTTCGTCCTCGCGCGCGTGCGCGCGCGTCGCCGCGTTGCGCGCTGCGCCTCGCGTTCCACGATGCGGGCGTGGCGAACGAAATCCGCCACCCGACGCTCGTGCGCTGGTCCGACTCATTCGACGCCGCGGCGCGATGAGCGGACGTCGCGTTTGTGTTCCTTAATCTCAGCGCAAGATGACCGGACGTGACAGCAGTGGTCCGGTGCATCGCAGATCCTGCTCAGTCACACGCTGCGATCCTTTTGTTGTCCTCACGTTTACGCGAGGGCAATCTCCATGTCGCTCAGGCTACTTACGCTCCATGTACCGGACGTCGCAGAGTGCGACTGTTCCGCTATGCACTGGAGAGTACCAATGTCGTAACGCGTGAGGCTGTCGTTCGCGCTGGCGTTGCTCGTGGGTGTGCCTGTCCTGGCCGTCAGCACGAAATTCTCGAATTTCACCCCTTTGATCAGCTCGGCGACTGGACTGCCGATCGACGGCCCTGAAGAAGCCACCCCTGTCATGTTGTCCAACGCGCAATGGAGCCAGCGAACCGTCGCCGACCGGAGGACACAGAACCAGCTCGTGCCAAACTCCAGGTGCGCAGCCTCTGGGTGCTACGAGCCAGGGGCTGCCGCAAGCTGGCTATTGACAGGTCTTTCCATATCAGAAGTCCCACCGTGCCCCGAACTTCACGAACCGCGGCTGGATGACCGACGTTGCGTTCCGCCAGGCCACGCCGTAATTCTGGACCTCCTGGAGGATCGCGTCCGAGTTGAACGCGTTGTAGAGGTCGACGTTCACATCGAGCCTCCCTTTGCCTACGTTGATGATCTTCGTGAAGCGCAGGTCGAACTGGTTCAGGCGGTCGCCAAACTCGGTGCCGGTCGGAAGACCCCTGAACCCAAACGCATCAACCCATCCCGGAACCAGGTTAACAGTAGAGGAGCCGGACGAGAAGGGTCGTCCGAGTCCCGGCGCCGTGACAGCGTACGTGTTGTATGCGTTGATAATCGGACCGATCACGCTCTGGAACGTCCCGCTGACCCTGATGCCGTACCACGGGAGCCCATACGAGGCGTACGCCTTGAAGTTGTGCTGCATCGGCTCGCTCACGCGGCAGAAAGGAAAGATGACGGGCGTCGCCTGCCCGGTGATGGCGAGAAACGACGATTCCGGCACCTGCGTGCGGACCGCGCAGACGTCGGTCAGCCTTCTCCCGCTGCTGATGCCACCCTGGAGAAACAAGTTGCTGAACCGGCCGTTGGCCGTCACGTCGAAGCCGTCGTAGTGCTCGGTGTGTTCGCCGAACTGTGAATCGTCCTTCACGACGTTACGGCTCAGACCGAGCTTGTCGGGATTCAGATCGGGGACGCCGGTGATGACCTGACCCGAGTTGGGGAGTCGTGGGTCGGTGGGCACGACGGCGTTGTAATACGTGTAGTCGGACGCGCTCACGAGCTCGTTGTCGGTCACCCAGAAGTTCCCTAGCGCGCGGTGGAAGTAGCCTGCGCTGACCGAGACGCGCGGGATCACTTCCTGCTGGACGCCTATCGAGTATTCCCAGTTGTACGGCCGCACGCCCCACCCGTCGAGAATCGTGGAATCCCAGGTCGTGGCGAGAGCGGGATTGCCGAAATTCGCGTTGTTCCAGGGTCCGCACAAGTCCTTTGTGGGATCGAAGGCGGGCCCGAAGAAATTCTGCGGGGCCGGATTGGACAGATCGCAGTCAGGCGTCCTGTTGCCGTTGTTGTCGAACCACAAGCGATCGGTCGACGTCACCAAGGCATTGGCAGCCGGATCGTTCGCACGTGCCACGCCGATCGAGTCCTGAAGGATGCTGCGGCTCACGCTCGCCTTGATCGCCGTCTTCCCATTGCCGAGCACGTCGTAGGTGCCGTTGATCCGCGGGTTCACGTCCTTCCAGTTGGGCACGTTCTTGATTTCCGGGTAGTTGACGTTCCGGTTCGGCAGCCACGGGCCGGGGCCATAGTGATAGGCGTCCACCGACTCGTTCTGGAAGTCGAGACGAACGCCCCCGCTCAGGGTCAGGCGTTTCGTCGTCCACGAATCCTGCGCGTAGATCCCGAGGTTGTAGTTCAACCGGTCGACCCAACCCGCCAGCGGCGACGAAATCGTCGCGAGGAGGGGCGCGCCGTCGAGTGAAACGATGTAGTAGTCACCCTGCGCATGGTTGGTGTCGCGCCGTTCAAAGTGCCCGCGCTGCAGCTGCGTGCCGACCTTGAAGTTGTGGCTGCCCGTGACATAGCTCAGCGAGCCCTTGAAGGTCTGCGACGGGAGGCGGTCATCGTTATCGGCGAACCACGAAGCTCGATGCGCAAAACTGAACGGAACGTTCGGCCCGCCCAGCTCGAAGATCGGGACGCCCGCGATCTTCTCCGGGGGCTGTGTGATGGTGTCAGGGCTCTCGCCCGGCGCGACGCCCGCTTCGATCAGTACGCGGCTAGTGGCGGTGTACGTCCAGGTGATGGTGCTCAACTGCGTCGGCCAACGGACGATCTGCGCCGCCTCCGGCGACATGAAGAGAAGCTGCGACAGCCAGTGCGGATCGTCCTTACGCTGATACGCGTACCAGCCGGAGATCTTCTGCTTCGCGGTGGGCGCCCACGTCAGGCGGATATTGTTGTCCGCCGTCCACGTGCCGGCGAACGCCTGCCGCGTCGGATCGGGCGTGCGAACATAGGCCGCGGGATCGACAGGGAAGTAGAGCCCGGCCTGGTAGTACTCGTTCGTGAAGTAACGCGACGTGTAGTAGAACCACAGCTTGTCGCGCTTGATGGGTCCGCCGATGGCGCCATTGATGTCGTACAGCTTCTTCAGCGAGTCGGTGTCGGACGCGCCCCTGGCTATAAGCCGAGCGTTCACGTTGCTGCCCTGGAGCGACGGCGCGGATCCGTTGGCGAGCAGCGAGCCCTGGAACGTGTTGCCGCCCGACTTCGGAATCGCGTTCATGATGACGCCATTGGTCCCCGACTCGGGAGTCTGTCCCGAGAACGAGATGTTGACCTCGTCGTAGATGAGCGCCGAGAGGCTCATGTTGGTCAGGTTCGAGCTGAGATACATGTTGCCGATGCGCATGCCGTCGATCATCGACACGCCGTCACCCGGCAGACCGCCATGGACGGACACCTGTGTTCCGGTCTGATCGCCCTGCAGCCCTCCGACGTCCCGGACCCCGAAAAACGCGGAGTTGATGGCCGGGACGAGCTGCGCGATGTTCACCCACGATCCGCCTGACGGAAGCTCCTTGAATGTCCGTTCGTCAGCCACGGTGGTCTGTGACGTCGACTGAAGATCGACGACCGGCGTCTGGCCGCTCACCGTAATGGTCTCTGTCAGATTACCGACGCGCAGCTCGGCGTCGATGTTGGACGTGACGTTGATCGACACGTCTACACCTTCACGCCTGACGGTGCTGAAGCCTGCCAGCGTGAACGTCATGACATAGGTGCCGGGAGGAAGGTTGACGATCCGATATTGACCGGTGCCGTCAGTCACCGCCGTCCGGACCTTTTCAATGAGCGCCGGGCTGGATGCTTCGACGGTGACGCCGGGCAGCACCGCGCCTGATGCGTCCTTCACCGTACCCGCTACGCTGCCGAGCACTTGTGCCGCGCCGACGCACGGCACGCTCACGAGTCCACCAGCCAGGAGCAGGATTGGTAGGTACCGTCGCAGAACTCTGCGCATTGGTCTTCGCATCACTGTCCTCCGGGTCATCCGCCGCCGCGCCAGTGGCGCTTAGGCGGGACAAGTCATGGAAACGCGGGGAATGTTTCGATATGCGAAACTCTTTTCCCTAGACGGGGTGGACGTATACGCCTCGAACGCAACCCTGTCAAGGATCGCGCGGGCGCTTCAATCCGCGGGCTCGATGCGAAGAATCGCCCCCTCTGCGCCGTCGGTGAGCACGTACAACAGGCCGTCCCGGCCCTGCTTGACGTCGCGAATCCTCCGCCGCAGATCGACGAGCAGCGGCTCCCGCCGCAGCTCCTCGAGATTCTTGTTGATCAGGATTCTGTGCAGCTGCCCGGTGCCCGGAATCTCGCCGTAGCGCATGCCGCCGACGAACACGTCGCCCTTCCATTTGGGGAGGCGATCGCCGGTATAGAAGGTGATGCTGGACACCGCGATCGACGGGATCCAGAGGACTGTCGCATCGCGGAAGCCTTCCTTCGAGAACGGCCCCTGCCAGGGACCCGCGTAGGTGCGCCCCAGGCTGACGAGCGGCCACCCGTAGTTGGCGCCAGGCACGAGGATGTTGGCCTCATCACCGCCGTTCGGCCCATTCTCGACTTGCCAGATCGCGCCCGTGCCAGGGTGCATGGCCATGCGCAGCGTGTTGCGGTGGCCCATCGTGAAGACCTCGGGTCTGGCGTCGGCGCGTCCGACGAACGGGTTGTCCTTCGGCACTGAGCCCGTGTCGGTGAGGCGCAGGATCTTGCCGCCGATGTTATTCAGCAACTGCGTGGCGTTCGGCACGCCTCCGCCTCCGCCTCCGCCGCTCGCGACGTACAACATGCCGTCGCCTCCGAACACGATCGGACCACCACCTCCGCCCTCGCCGACGAAGATGTCCGTCGCTTCCACGAGCCCTTTGCCGTCCCACACGGCGCGCGCGACTGCGAGCGTGGTCCGCTTCTCGTCGAGTGGTTTGGTGTAGCTGATGTACACGGCATGATTGCGATCGAAGTTAGGGTGCAGCGCCAGGTCCATTCCCGAAAGTCCCTGCCCGCGTGCCACAGGCGCACCGGTTACGGGCTGCGGATCGACCACGCCGTTGCGCACGACTTTGATCTGTCCGCCTCGTTCAGCCACGAGGATAGTGTCGTCAGACACGAACGCCATGCTCCACCCGTTCGTGAAACCGCGGGCGAGGACACTGACGCGGATGTTCTGTCCTTCTGCAGTCTCGTAACGGACCGGCGCCTCCGGCAGCGGCGGAATCTTGATGCCCTGGGGTGCGACAGGCGTGTTATTGCGCATTGGCACCTCCTGCTGGGCCATGAGTGGCACGGCGAGGACGGCTAGCGCGATGAGAGTGAGACGCATGGTGAGCCGAGTCATACGTTGATCTCCGATGGATGACGAACGGGACACCAGATTATGCGCTACATCGTCTCGAACTGCCCTCCCGCGAACAGTTCCCCGCTGAGGATCGACGTCGCGGTGCCCTTCTACTCGATTTTGAAAAGCGCGCTATTTCTTGCGGACGACAGGCGCCGACGCGTCCACGCCGGCACCGAAGCGGCGGCTGGCGTGAGCCACAATCCGATCGATCAAGTCATCCCGCCACGCCTTCCTGGAAAAGGTATGGTCGGCACCCTCGATCAACTGGACTGTGGAGAGACCACGACGTCGGAGCCGTCCGGCCACCCACCGCGCTCCATTGTTGAGTAACTCGAATCCGGGGTCGTCGCGCGAGAAGAAGAAATCGATGGTACGGCCCCGCAGCTCGTAGCGACTGAGGTCGCTGGCCAATCGGCCCGGCGATCGCATCCCGACTAGCTCCAGGGCGTCGGACCAGGTTCCGCGTACCAAACCAGCGGTCCGCTGAAACAGGAACTTCATGATGTAACCCACGTCGGCTTGTCCCTTGATCAACTTGAGCCAGTTGCTCGGATTGCGCATGGTGTGAGCGTAGTACTTCGTGTCCCTCACTGTTCTATGTGCCGAAGGAATTTCCAGGGACATGCCTGGCGTCCAGAAGAACGTGAGGGGATTCAGTAGCAAGGCCGCCTGCAGCGAAGGACCATCCACGGTAGCGCCCACGTGGAACGCGGTGTGGGCTCCCGAGCAGAGGCCGCCGACGACCAGCATGTTGAAGCCACGCAATTGCGTGAGCCATCGCAGCGCCGCCTCTACATCGTCGAGCGCCGTGACGGGATACGGATGATTCTCCTCCGCGGGGCTCCCTCGGGCGCTGTCCCCGAGATTGCGAAGATCGAGTCTGAAGGACGGGAAGCCGTGCCGCGCGAGCTGCCGACTGAGTTCCACGTAGAGGCGGTTGGGGCCCACTTGATGAACTGATCCTGCGTTGGCGAGGACAAAGACGGGGCCACCGGGCTTTGCTCCCGTCGGGGTGGTTAACACACCGAAGATGGGGGCCGGAGCATCCACCCAGCACAGCTCTTCGGTTATTGAGCTATCGCCCTCCCACGCAGACGACGTGACGCTCGTCCTGGCCTCGAGGAGATCCGCACTCAAGCAGAGTCTCTGCGTCGGTGCGCACGCGGACAGCCACTCGACGATGCCGTCGATCGCCTCGCGAGGCACGACCGTGTCTTGTGGCTCGGCCATCATTCCCGCATAACCGGGGGGCCGCGTCACAGTCGTGTGGATGGTCTGAGCTTTCAGGGCGTCAGCAAGGCCTGTTTCTGACGGCAAGTCGTCGCGCTCCACCACGAGCGCGGCTCGCCGGACACAGTAGCGAAGTGCAGACAGATCGACGTTCTTGAGTTCAGCAGCCGTTTCGTCAGAGAGGACGAACCCGCCGCCCTCGATGTAGCCTTGGCCGGCAGGCTCTTCACCCGCGCCGACTCCCGCGATCGCCAGTTGCTCACGTATGTACCTGCGCCCGCTAACGACGGGACTCCACGCGATCAGATAATCAACATCGATCTCCGTCGCGGCGAGCGCCGCCAGCAGGGCACCGAGGCGCAAGCCAACCAGCGCCACCGCATCGGAGCCGGCGAGGAGCGTCGCTTCCCGCACAACCGCGCGAATATCGGCCACCCACGTCCGGAGTTGATTCGGGCTGAACGCGTCGCCCGGCGAGTTTCCGCAGCCGTGATAATCGAAGCGAACGGCGAGAAATCCCTTCCCCGCGAAAGCCTCTGCCAAATGCCGGAGCGACCGGTGGGAGTGCGTGTACTCGAACCCCATCGGAGGGCAGATGACGACCGCGCAGGGCCGTACTGTTCCGCTCTGGGGTAGGTGCAGCCAGGATACGAGCGGCCCGGACGGCGCTTCAAGCCAAAAGGCGCGCGCGTTCATTCCGGAAGGTGCAGTGGAATTGCCTCCGCGATGTTGGAGGCCTCCACGAAGCCGCGAAATGGGCGTTCCGTTGCACTCACGGAGCGCAGAATGATCACCCGCTGGCGACCAGGCGTGAGTGCGAAATAGTTGTCCTCTGGAAGATGGTCCCGGACGTCGATGCGGACGTGGTGCACGAGCGCCTCGGACGTCAACCTCACGGCGTGATCCTGGCCTGCCCGCTCGACCGCCGCAGTAAGAGCGGCTGGCCGCGCCGCTGAAAGCGGTTGAGCCACATACACGGCTTCGGCCCACATCGTATCGGAGATCGGATCGAGGAGGCGCGCCACCACCGCGTGGTGCATCGGCGGGCCGAAACGATAGCTATAGGTCAGGTCGAAGAATGAGCCAAGTAACTCGTCGGCATCGAGCGCGCAGCCGGACCGAGCCCCGATAGAGACGCTGCGCGAAGCGCGGGCGATCACGGTCGATCCGCGGGCGATCACCAGCAGCTCGATCCGTGCATCGAGCCGCTCGTTGGCGTCATTGCTCACTTCAATCAGCAACCCGTCGAGACCTCGATCGAGAAAGCGAATCGCGCGGGGGGCCCAGGCACGCTTCAAGAAGTAATATGCCGCCTTCGGACGTCCGGACCGATCGAGGATTCCCCAACCCGCGCCGGGACGAAGGTCGCGCAGGAACCAGACCAGCCCGCCTCCGCACACGTTGGTGTCGCTCCTCCACTCCTCGAACACGCGCTGCATCAGCTCTCCCGTGAGCGTCCTCGATAGCGCGAGATATCGTTCCAGGTTGAAGCTTCTCAGGTCCACGGGATCGACGCCGTAAATGATTCGCAGGTAGTGATCGCGGATGTCTTCGAAGTCCCACCCAGGTCCGGTGTCACGCGGCACGCCCTGCTTCCAGGCAGGATGGTGGGGTGGCGGAATCCGACCCGAATCGAGCGTCGGGAGCCCATCCGGTTCGGGGATGTTGGAGAACCCGAGGCATTCAGGCGTGAAACGCACACCGGCGAGGCGCACGTCCTCCAGGGCACGACGGTAGGCGCCCACCCCGTAGTAATGAGCGAGCCCTTCACCAACATGGAATGGAAGGGCGCCCCCGGTTGGAGTGGAGGACCAATACGGCATGTCGGAGTGCCGTACCTCGATCCGGTAAGGCAAAGCTCGCGAGAAAAACTCGTTGCTCCAAATCTCTCTAGGTGCGCCGAACATGGCCGCTTGTTGCTCGATCTCGCTGCCGCCGCAATAGGCGGCGAGGCAAGGGTGCCGCTGCAGGCGGAGGAGCTGCTGGTCGACTTCCGCTTCGACGTTGGCGCGGAAGTCGGGGTCATCCACCGGATAGTCCATGTTCGCAAACATGAAATCCTGCCAGACCATGATCCCCCGCTCGTCGCACAGGTCGTAGAAGCGATCCGCTTCGTAGACCATCGAGCCGATCACGCGCAGCATGTTGGCCCCACCAGCAACGACTGTGTCGAGGATGGCGCTCAGCTCTTCGTTCGATCCCGTCAGCGAAGCCACGTCAGTGACGGTCCAGCAGGCTCCGCGACAGAAGATGGGAACGCCGTTCACGTGAAACCGGATAGCCCCTCCACTTCGGTCCACTGTGATGTTGCGAAAGCCGATGCGGCCGCACCTTATGCTTATGGGGCCCATCGAAGTGTCGAGGACAAGGCGGCAATCCAGAAGCGCTGGCGATCCGTGTGTGTGTGGCCACCACAGGGGAAGGTGCTCGAAAGACGCGTCCCCGCGGATTCGGTAGCGATCACCGTCGGGCACCACTGCCAAAGCAGCGTGAACTTCCCCGACGATCAAGCCGGCCGATCGGATCTCGGCTCGGGAATCCAGTCGACGAATGCGCGCATCGATCGAGACCAGTTGACGTTCTGTCTCCGCGCGAGGCTGGAGATCCAGCTCTTCGAGGTCAATCGAGGAGACGTACTCCAGCCACACCGCCCGCCACGGCCCTACCGCGTGAAGGCGAGGAGCCCAACCCGGAATCCGGCCGAGCAACGTGGTGCGGAACCAGCGCAGCTGCTGCTGATCGACCAGATTCGTTTTCCACCTGGGGCGGGGCCGTTTCTGAACGAGAGCGGTATCCAGGCTGCGGAACGCGATCACCAGCTCGTTCTCCGCCTCGAGCAATTCGGTGATGTCGACTCCGTGCGCCACGAACATGTTGCACGAACTCAGGATCGAATGACCGTTGAGCCACACGTCCGCGAGCGTCGCCAAGCCGTCGAAGCGCAGCCGCACTCGATCGCCTGGGGACGTAGGTAATTGGGGGCGAGTAAACGTGCAGCGGTACCACCAATCTAGTTCGTCGTAACTGGAGTGCGCATCCAGGTCGGACAACTTGACACACATCGCTACGGTGCCAGGGACAACCGCAGCCTTCCAACCCTGTGGGCAACTCGAATTCCGGATCTCGCCAAAAGCTCCCGGCGGCGTCGAAGTCAGACTCCAACCGTCCGAAAGGCTGTGCACTCGGTGGGTCGAAACCGCGCCCGCGGGGAGGCCGGTCATAAGCGGGAGCGCAGTCAACCGTACCTCGTGACGACGATGTCCATTCCTCGCTGCCAGAGGGCGGCCATCGTGTCGAGCGGTTCGAGAGGGAGCGTGCGGCCACGGGCCATGGCTCTGGCAAGCTGGAACTGAAAAGCCTTGGCGGTGTTCGAGATCTCATTGAACGCGGCAATGCTTTCGACGAGATCGAGCTCCCCGCGCTCCCGCAACCATTGAAGATAAGTCTCGACCAACTCGAAGCAGGCTCCATACTGGCGAAGGGTGGCGAACGAATACTGGTGGAACGTCTCGACAGATTCTTTCATCAGCCATTCCAGGTCATGCTGGAAGCGTTCCTTGAAGCCATGGAATGGATTCCGGTCTGGCAGAAACGCGACGTGGTGCCTGAGGCACTCGATCGACGCCTCAGTGAGCTCACCATCGTTGGACGGAATGGGACGTTTTTGGACTTTTACCGTCTCGAGGTAGGGCGGAAGCATTCGCTCGTGCACCAGCCCGCCGGTCTGAAACACCTGGATGAAGTTGTCGCCGTTAAGATGGTAATAACCCTGGCCGTGGAAATAACCCATGTGGCAGGCTTCCACGTCGATCTCGTTCACGGCCACAGTGGACTTCACGTGGGCGAGTTGGTACGCGGTGCCCGCTGTATCGGGTAGGTAGTACGAATCGAGCTCGACCAGGACCGGTCGTTCCTGACCAATCTGCTCTTCAACATGGTGGACCAGGCTGCGCCACGGGTTCATCTCCTGGATGTCGAGAGCAAACAGCGTCAGCAGATCTGCGTGGGGGAACTTGAAGAACGTCCACTGATCCCCTTCGAAATCGATCCGGAGCGTGAACGGGAGTGCCGCGATCGGCTCGAATCGCATGGCGTGAAGCAGTTCGATGAGCACGTCGGCGTAACAGTTCGTCTCCGCCCAGCTTCGCCCTTCACCATGGATCACGTGGCGTCGGTACGTCGCCGGATCGAGATCCAGTACCCGTTTCACGACAGCTCCAGTACTCTCTTGATATCTTGAGGCCAGAGGTCCGGGTCCATCCCATGGGTGTTGAACAACGCCAGCGCGATGCGTTCGTAGCCGAACCCGACGCACGCGGTGTGAGCGACCTCGCCATCTGCGGTGCGGATGTCGAATGCCACGCCGAAGTGGTCGACATGATAGTTGCAGGACGCGACCGCGGTCGGCTTCTCTCGCGATGTGATCGGAACCACCAGCTCGTACTTCAGCTCCTGTTCACGCTGCGTCGCCTTCATGACCCGTCCGCCGCGGCCGAAGAAAGGATCGTTCGCCACGACCCGGGTCACGTCGAGCCCGACGCTCACCAGCAACTTCTCGGCGCGTGTCAGCCATTCGTCGCGATGAGCGAGCGCTTGCTGTTGCGTCCCCAGTCGCACGTACTCGCGCTGACGGAACATCTGCATTCGCGCAGGGTCGTCAGACGGTTCATGTCGGAAGGCGAATGCCATGAGGTCCACAATCCGGCCCCCCGGCGGGAGGGTACCCGACGCCGTGGGATAAAGGGGATAGCACACCGCAGGAGCGAGTACCACGTCCGTTCGCACAAATGAGCGAGACCAATCCTCGTGCGCCTCGTGCATCCGAACGAGCTCGAGGTACTCGGGCTCCGCGCCCGCGAAGCTATGTATCGAACCCAGGAGATGCGGCATGGTTTCGAGATGGTCGGTGCGCTCGTACGCCGCCCGGCTCAATATCGATGGGAAGCGGATCACTTCCGCATTCTGATCCGCACCCACCTTCGTCACGAACAAATCGAGATGCTGCACTACTGATTCGAAGGCGCCACCCAGTCCGTAGACTCCTTTTACTCCTGAAGGAATCAGATGGCCGGCGTTGACGAGCTTGTCTCGAAAGACGCGCTGATTCTGCTCGCTCTCCACGCCAGTCTCGACCATGTTCAGTCCTGGCGATGTATGACGTGCATGCTGGCGTTCAAGCCGCGAATGCGGTCGTTGCTGACCATCAGCGCTGCGCCGTAGGCATCCCGCAGGTGGCGGCAAAGACTGTTTTTCGAGTCATTCCGGTATCCTGAGATCCCGACGATTGCGAGCGCTTTTCCCACGACGTCCACGACCAGCTCGGAGCACGTGAGCTTCACATTGTTCACGCGAATGGCAAAGCCGAAGTTCTTGAAAGCCTCCGGGTCTCCGGCGGCCAGCATGCGTTCGTATTCCGCCATCGTGCTGTAAAGGCCGCTCCGCATTCCGAACAGCACTTCGTCGACTTCGGCGAGCCGAAGCTGGGCCACCTGCCGCGTGTCTGGACTGTGGCGCATCGCAGCCCTCACGGATGCCCGAGCGCGGTTGACGGCATCGGTTGCCAGTCCGAGCCAGAGCGAAGCCCAGACCATGTGGGAGAAGGGATGCATGCTCTGAGCCAGGATGTCCGCGAAGGAGGCGGGAAGGATCTGCTCCTTGCCCCCCCTCCCACGGAGCACAAAACCGAGGCTGCGTGTTCCGCGAAAGCCAAGAGTATCCCACGATGAGATCTCCTCGAGTTCCATGTCCTTGCGCTTGACGACCACGTGTACTTGGTCGCTCGGCGCCGCGTCCGGAGCCCGACGGCAGGTTGCGAGGATGGCGTCCGCTTCGATGCCGTACGAGATCACCGGCGCGTGCTTTTCGAGCGTGAAGCTGTCGCCGCTCACTTCGACCGCACACTTGCTTTGCCTCAGATCCCCACCAACCCCAGTCTCCGTCGTGGCTGACGCCAGCAGGAGCTGCTGATCTACCAACTCGCGCAGGTAGCCGCAGAAGAACGGTGAAGATTGCCCGTGGTGCACGATGCAGGCGACCTGGATCTGGTGCATGGCGTACACCATTGCGGTCGAGGCGCAGTACTGGCCGAGCACCTCACATATCCGGCACACCTCGGTCTGGCTGAGCCCCATGCCGCCGTATTGAACTGGTACGTACGCGCTAAGAAGCTTTTCCGCGCGCAGCGCCGCGACTGACTCAGTCGGAAACCGCGCCGCCCGATCCACCTCCGCGGCGGCGGGCTCGACGATCTCGCGTCCGACCCGATGGACGCGGTCGACGATTGCTTCCACGTCAGTGCGGATCTCACTGCTCACGGAGGCTCAGGATTTCGGAAATCGCATCGGACAGCGCATTGATGCTCTGGAAGGTGCGGCGGCTCAGCATGTGATCCGGGAATTCGATGTCGAAGCGATCCTCGAGCGCCAGGAGCAGGTTGACGGTCATCAGAGAGGTCAGGCCAGCGTCGTAAAGATCGCTCTCGTCGGCCAGCTTCTCCACGTGCACGCTGAGGCGGCAGTGGGCGAGCAGAATCTCTCGGATTTGGGTCTTGTGCATAGAAACTGCGGAGGCTTCAGCCCAACATCGACGGCGATCTTATCAGGCATTGCCGGACTCGGCAGCCTGCTGCGCCTGCCGTAGTGCGATGCGAAGCCGTTGTCCGAGAATCGGTTGCTCGATCAGGTTGTTGTGCGTGCCGGGAATGTTCACAACTTCGAACGGACCACGAGCGATCGAGCTCCACCCCAGCATGGGCTCCTGGTAGACGCCGTCCGGCTGCACGAGGGCACGGAACAGAACTATTCGTCCCGTGTACGTCTCGGGAACGTATTTCAGCAGAATGTCAACGTTCAATTGCTCGAGCGCGAAATAGCGCAAGTTGTGTGGTAACGGCAGGCCGGCCATTCGATACACGGAGCACATCCAATGCATGTACTTGTCATGAACCCGTGCCGAGGCCCTCGATTGGATGTAATCGTAGCCCGCTCGCGCCGATAACGCCTGCAGGTTGCGGGCATGATGCCTCACGTTATCCAGCATCTGCGAGCCGCTGCCGCGCATCTCGTGCGACGCATAGAACTCGAAATAATGGGGGCCGTACGTGTCGAACATGGCGACGAGCGCCACCCGTTCACCCTTCGCCTGAAGCTGCTGGGCCATCTCCAGAGCGACGGTCCCGCCCATCGATCCACCGCCGAGGAAGTAGGGCCCGGTCGGCTGAACGGTCCTTACCTCCTCGACGTAGGCGGCGGCCATTTCACGCAGTGATTGAAAAGGTTCGGACGCACCGTCGAGGCCCCGGCACTGTAGTCCGTACACCGGTTGGTCGGGTCCCAGGTGCTCGATGAACGCTGCGTAGTTCAGTACGTTTCCGCCGCGGCCGTGAATGGAAAAGAACGGCGGTCGGGATCCGTTGGGCTGCAGCGGGACAAGCGACGACCACACGCGGCGTGACAACGGACTCGTGTGAGCCTTGTGCACGCTGGTCGGTCGCCCTGTCGCGTTGTCGACGGTGGCGGGAACGGCTGTAGGCGTCGCGGTTTCATCCCGGGGCTGCGGCGTACAGTCACCGTGATCGTCGGCGGTGGGGGGGACGGCATCACCGAATCGACCGGCCAACAGCCGCGGCGTGGGGGCCTCGAACAGCGTGCCGAGCGGAAGGTTTACACGCGTCGACTTGTGGAGCTGTGCGAACAGACGGACGGCGAGCAGCGAATGGCCACCAAGCTCGAAGAAATTGTCGCGCACGCCGACTTGTTCGATTCCCAGGAGGTCTTGCAGCAGCTCACAAATCCGCCGCTCAGTCGGGGTCTGGGGCGCTTCGTACGCCGGTCCCTCCTGCCGGCGCTGTTCCGGCCGACGATCGCTCGTTTCAGATCCCGCGCCCGTCGCCTCATGGAGCGACAGAAAGGTTCTGAAGTCCTGCGGAGAGACGATGACCTGCGGTCCCACACCGGATCCGAGAATGCGCTCCAGGGCACTCATGCCTTCGGCGGGTGCAATGCCGTACTGGAGGCTGTGTTCGAGGATTCGATTGGCTGTGTTCACCGGCCGGGCATCGTCGGCCAGCACGCGGGTG
>Ga0209382_10001815_pt1 | contig 32705 bp, 29 predicted proteins | sample SoiMetdeltSBSDD5_FD_187599 | JGI IMG/M metagenome (GOLD analysis project Ga0209382, IMG submission 187599) | Bulk soil microbial communities from a Populus tree surrounding site in Tennessee, USA - Soil MetaG P. deltoides SBSDD5 (SPAdes) (version 2) | ecosystem: Environmental > Terrestrial >...
GCGGGCCCGGGAGGTCCGCCAAGGCCGCCAAGCAGCGGCTCCGGGCGGTGAACAGCGGCTCGCTCCCCGCGTCGGTCCGGCGGCCACCGGCCATCACCTGGACCTGGAGGGGCCGGGCCGAGTCGACGGCCTCGTCGTGGAGGCTGATCACGTCCCGGTCGGTCGCCCGCCACACCTGCTTGCGTCCGGGCCAGGTGACCTTGCCCTCCGCGAGCTTCATCTTGGGGCCGTCGGCGTCCTCGACCAGCTTGTAGACGGCGCTGAGCGAGGGGGCATCGGCGCTGGTCCCCAGCTGGGTCCCGACCCCGAACGCGTCGATCGCCGCGCCTCCCGCCAGGAGCTCGGCCACCCGGTACTCGTCGAGGTCGCCGGAGGCGAAGATGCGCACCCCGTGGAGGCCGCCCTCGTCGAGGATGCGCCGCACGGCGACCGACAGCTCGCGCAGGTCACCGGAATCCAACCGCACCCCGGCCACCTCGATGCCCTCCCCGGCGAGCTCGTGGGCCACCTCGACCACGTGCCGGGCTCCGGTGAGGGTGTCATAGGTGTCGAGGAGCAGCACGGCGTCCGTTGGGAAGGCCCGCGCGTAGGCCCGGAACGCCTCGCGCTCGTCGTCGAAGGCCATCACGAACGAGTGGGCCATGGTGCCGGAGCTCGGGATCCCCCACCGCTGCCCGGCGGCGACCAGGGACGTCCCGGCCGCCCCCGCGATCCAGGCCGAGCGGGCGGCGGTCATCGCGGCGGCCGTGCCGTGGTCACGGCGGGCCGAGAAGTCGACGTAGGCGCGCCCGCCGCAGGCCAGCGCCACGCGGGCCGCCTTGGACGCCACCATGGTGCTGCTGGCGATCTGGTTGAGCAGGAAGGTCTCGACCAGCTGGGCTTCCAGCAGCGGAGCGGTCACGCGGACCAGGGGCTCGCCGGCGAAGGCCAGCTCGCCCTCCGGGATGGCCCAGACGTCACCGGTGAACCGGAGGCCGGCCAGGACGTCGAGGAATCCGGTGGGGAACGAGCCCAGGCCGTCGAGGTAGGCCAGGTCCTCGTCGCGGTAGCGGAAGTCCTCGAGGCCGGCCAGCGCGTCGTCCAGCCCGGCCACGACCAGGAAGCGACGCTCGGCTGGCAGGCGCCGCACCGAGAGCTCGAACGAGGCCTCGTGATCCACCCGCGCGTGCCAGTACGCGGCGGCCATGGTGAGCTCGTAGAGGTCGGTGACCATGGCCGGAGACACGGCTGCCGCCGCCGAGACCCGGTCAGGTGCGGTCGCAGGAGAGCTCATGCCGTTGGGACGCACGGACCCCCAGGACGATTCCGTCATCGGCAGGATCGACTCGGCCGCCGGCCGCCGGCGCGTCTTGGGTGGAGCGGAAGGTGGACCGGATGGAGCGGGTGGAGCGGAAGGTGGCGTGCCCTCACTCGACCACCACCCCGACCTCGCGCATCTCGTGGAGGGCCCGGTCGCCGTCGCCCGCCTCCAGCTCCACCGGCCGGACCGCGGCGCTGAGCACCGTCGTCGGATAGCCGAGGTCGACGCCGTCCAGCGCGGTGGCCTTGACGCAGTAGTCCGTGGCCAGGCCCACCACCACCAGCCGCTCGACCCCCCGAACCCCGAGGAGCTCGGCCAGGCCGGTCGACGCCTTCTCGCCCGTCACCGGGTCCGCCATGGTGAAGCCGGAGTAGCCGTCCTCGCCGTCAACGCCCTTGCGCACCCGCTCGCCGTCGACCAGGAGGTCGGGGTGCAGCTCGGCGCCCCACGTGTCGGCGACGCAGTGGACCGGCCAGGTGCCACCGTCCTTCGCGAAATGAGGCGTCACCGGCGGGTGCCAGTCCTGGGTGTAGACGACGGTGCCCCCGGCCGCGTGCGCCGCTCGGACTTCGTCGTTCACCAGATCGATGACCGCTTCACCATCTTGGACGTAGAGGCTGCCGTTCAGATCGGCGAAATCATTTTGTACGTCCACGACAACCAACGCTGTACCAGCGTCGTAATGCGCGGTCATGTCGCCACGCTATTCGGTGTTTCAACGAAGTGCCCCACGCGTCCTCGGTCCCTCGAATCGGCAGGGTGCAAGCGTGCAAGCATTCACGTTGCGTGCCCTGTCACGCGCGGTATGTCCAGTCCGGCTGTTTCAACGGTTGCCTCTCGTCATAGACCACCCGGCCACCGCTCAATTCGACGACCTTCGGCAGCAGCAGATCCCGTGACGGCAACGGCGCTCCGTCCAAGGCCGCGGCCACGTCCTCCGGGAACGCGCGCAGGATGCTGGTCACAACGCGCCGCTCCTCGACCGGCAAGTAACAACGGTTGCCGTCGGTGCAGGTCTCCAGGCGGAAGGCGATGACCTCGAGGTCGTCGGGCACCGCCTGGCCGGCCTCCAGGACCTCGAGCCGGTCGGTGACGGCGCCGCACCCCAGCTTGCACGCCGGGCACTGCCCGCACGACTCGACGTGGAGGAAGCGGGAGATCAGCCGCGCCACCTCGACCATCGACGTCGTGTCGTCGAAGACCATGAACCCGGCGGCACCGAGGCCGCTGCCGATGGCCTCCATCCCCTCGTAGCTGCACGGAACGTCGAACTGGTCGGCCGTGACGACGGGGTTGGACACCCCCGACAGCACGGCCTTGACCGTGCGCCCGGCCGGGAGGCCGCCACCGACCTGCTCGATGACCTCCCGCAGCGGTGTGCCCAGCTCGACCTCGCCCACGCCGGGCCGCAGCACGTCCCCGACGACCGTCGCGACCACGAACCCCGGCGACCGGTCCGTGCCCATGGACCGGTGCCACTCCGGGCCCCGGGCGAGGATCTGGGTCACCGTGGCCAGGGTCTCGACGTTGTTGACCAGGGTCGGGTTGGACGCCGCGAACTCCGTGCCCACCACCCCGAGGCCACTGGCGGGGGCGGCGCTCCAGCCCTCGGACGGCCCGGTCGTGAACAGGCCGTGGATGTAGGGCGGCACGTTGCGGGGCAGGGGCGCCTCACCCTCGATGACCTGCAGCAGGCCGGTCTCCTCGCCGTAGAGGTAGTGGTCGGGGCCCAGCACCACCTGAACCGGCACCGGACCTATGACCTCCGCCGCCTCGAGCTCCTCGACCGCCTGCGCCAATCGCGCGATTTCCGGCTCGAACGACTCCTTCACGGCGACAAAGGCGCGCTCTGCTCCCACGGCGTACGCCGCGATCGCGACCCCCTCGATCACCGCATACGGATTGGCCCGCATGATGGCCCGATCCTTGAATGTGGCCGGCTCGCCTTCGGCTCCGTTGGCCACCACGAACGTGCGGTTGTCGGCCTCCGCCGAGTCCGCCGCCTCGCTCACGGACAGCCACTTCCGCCCGGTCGGGAAGCCAGCTCCACCACGGCCGCGCAATCCGGACAAGATGACTTCTTGGATTGTCCCGCCAGGTCCTAAACCGACAGCACGCCGGTATCCTTCACCACCTCCCCCTTCGAGGTAGCTGGTGACATTGGTCACGGGCGGATCTGCGAGCAACACAGGCACCTGCATGGATGCATCCTTTCCGGTGCACGCAGGTTGAAAACCGCGTGGCGGGGGAATCGCTTGGCAGTAATCGTGGTTGAGCAGTTACGAGATGAGTGATTCTGTGGGTCAGTATCTGAACGAAATCGGCCTCGTGCCCCTCCTCACCGCGACGGAGGAGCGCGAGTTGTCGCAGATCATCGAGCGGGGCCGCCAGGCCCAGGCTCGGATCGACGCGGGTGAGCGCGGCCGCGAGCTGCGCAAGGCCGTCGCCGCGGCAGCACAGGCCAAGGACCGATTCATCCGGGCCAACCTCCGCCTCGTCGTGAGCATCGCCCGGCGCTATCCCCTGCCCCCGTCGATGGAGCTGCTCGACCTCATCCAGGAAGGCAACCTCGGCCTGGAGCACGCGGTCGACAAGTTCGATTGGCGCAAGGGCTTCAAGTTCTCCACCTACGCCACCTTCTGGATCCGCCAGGCCATCGGCCGGGCGCTCGATCAGAAGGCCAGTCTGGTCCGCCTGCCCGGCGACCGGTCCGCGTCCCTGCGAGCCGCGCTGCGCCAGGTGGCCGGCGACGGCGAGGAGCTGGACGACGAGAACGCCCGGCTCTACCGCCTGACCACCCCCACCTCGCTGGATCGCCCGGTCGGCGACGACGACGGCAGCGAGCTGGTCGATCTGCTGGCGGCCGACGTTCCCACGCCCGAGCAGGTCTTGGTGGACCGCGAGGAGGAGCAGGATCTGCACGACCTCCTCGGCGTGCTCGATTCCCGGGCCCGCTACGCGGTCGAGCAGCGCTTCGGCCTCACCGACGGCCGCAAGCGCAGCTACCGCGAGGTCGGCGACGAGCTCGGTGTCACCGCCGAAGCAGCCCGCCGCCTGGTCAAGCGGGCGGTCGAAGCGGTGCGCGAGGAAGCGCTGAGCCGCTCCAGCGCTGCCTAGGAAACTTCCTGCGTACTCGGGACCTTCGTCCCTAGCTGCAGAGGACCTTCGTCCAACGGGCGGTAGGCTTTTAGTGAACAAAGTTCCCACCCGGGGATGCCAGGCTCCCGCCCCCTGGCTCCCCTTTCGCCAGCCGCCCCCTCCCCGCCCCGGGGGCGGCTGGCTTTGTTTCTCCAGCGTGATCACGGCCTGAATCGCTTTGCGGCCCTCCCCCGGTTCCGGCCACGCTGGTGCGCCATGCCCCCGTCCGAGGAGTGGTCACCGTCGACCTGGCGCACCCGACCCGCAGCCCAGCAGCCTGACTGGCCTGACGGGGAGGCCTTCGAGCGCATCCTCAAGGACCTGGCCACGCTGCCTCCGCTGGTGTTCGCCGGCGAGGCGCGGGCGCTGACCAGCCACCTGGGCGAGGTTGCCGCCGGCCAGGCGTTCCTGCTCCAGGCGGGTGACTGCGCCGAGTCGTTCGAGGCCTTCTCGGCCGATGCCATCCGCGACAAGCTCAAGGTGATCCTGCAGATGGCGGTGGTGCTCACGTACTCCACCGGTGTCCCCGTCATCAAGGTGGGCCGCATCGCCGGGCAGTTCGCGAAGCCCCGCTCGGTGCCCTTCGAGACCGTCGACGGGCACGATCTCCCGGCCTTCCGGGGCCACATGGTCAATGACATCGCCCCCAACGCGGGCGCCCGGATCCCCCGGCCCGAGCGGCTGCTGCAGGCCTACCACCAGTCGGCGTCGACCCTGAACCTCCTGCGGGCCTTCACCAAGGGCGGTTTCGCGGATCTGAACCGGGTCCACCAGTGGAACCAGGAGTTCGTGCTGTCCAGCCCCGAGGGCCGGCGCTACGAGCGGATGGCCGACGACATCGAGCGGGCCCTGCGGTTCATGCAGGCCTGCGGGATCGACACCGGCAGTCAACCCAACCTGCACCAGGTGGACTTCTTCACCAGCCACGAGGCGCTGATCCTCGGCTACGAGGAGGCGCTGACCCGCCAGGACTCCCTGACCGGTGGCTGGTACGACTGCTCGGCCCACATGCTCTGGGTGGGCGAGCGCAGCCGCCAGGCCGATGGCGCGCACGTGGAGTTCCTGCGGGGCGTGCAGAACCCGGTGGGCTGCAAGCTCGGTCCCTCGGCCACGCCGGCCGACGTCCTCGCGCTGTGCGAGGCGCTGAACCCGGAGCGGATCCCCGGCCGGCTCACGCTGATCAGCCGGATGGGCGCCACCCAGGTCGAGATGCGCCTCCCGCCGCTGCTGGCCGCGGTGCGCGATGCCGGGCACCCGGTCGTCTGGGCCTGCGACCCGATGCACGGCAACACCTTCACCTCGGACACGGGGCGCAAGACCCGCGACTTCGACGACGTGATGGCCGAGATCGCCGGGTTCTTCGCCTCCCACTGGGCCGAAGGCACCTGGCCGGGCGGGGTCCACATCGAGCTGACCGGGGACGACGTGACCGAGTGCCTCGGTGGTGGCGACGCCCTGGGCCACGGCGATCTCGACGATCGCTACGAGACGATCTGCGACCCGCGGCTGAACGGTCGGCAGTCGATCGACCTGGCCTTCCGCGTGGCCGAGCTGCTCGATCGTCGCTAGCGCGCCCTGACGTCCGTCGCTAGCGCGCCCCTGACTGATGTTGTAAGTTGCGATCCACCACACCCACGTGGCCTCACTCCTCCGGGGGTGAGGCCACGCCCGCGTCCGGGCTTCGTCGCATGCGGACCGGGCAACTGGGGAATGTTGACAGAGCCGGTCGGGTTTGATGAGCTAGGTCCTAATTCTGACCGAGCGCGTCATATTTCAACCGCACGACAACGGCCGCCATCCCATCCGCCAGGGAGCAGTGCCATGCCCCACCTCACCGAGCCCGAGATAAACGCTGAGCAGTTGAAGGACGTCGAGAAGTTCGAAGACCTCCTGCAGCGCTACCTGGGGGGCGAGATCGAGGATGACGCCTTCCGCATCTTCCGCCTCAACAACGGCATCTACGGGCAGCGGCAGGGCGGCCACAACCAGATGGTGCGCATCAAGATCCCGTGGGGTGGCCTGCTACCCGACCAGCTCGAGGTGATGGCCGACATCGCCGACACCTACTCCCGGGGCTGGGGCCACATCACCACCCGTCAGAACATCCAGTTCCACTACGTCGAGCTCGAGCGGGTCCCCGAGCTGCTGCGGCTGCTCGGCCGGCACGGACTGACCACCCGCGAGGCGTGCGGCGACACCGTCCGCAACGTGCAGGCCTGCCACTTCGCCGGGGTCTGCCCCTACGAGAAGCTCGACGTCACCCAGTGGGCCGAGGCCACGTACCGGCACTTCGTCCGCAACCCGCTGTCGCAGCGGCTGCCCCGCAAGTTCAAGATCAACTTCTCCGGCTGCGACACCGACTGCGGCCAGGCCATGTTCAACGACGTCGGCGTCGTCGCCACCACCCGGATCCACGACGACGGCACCAGCGAGTCCGGCTTCCGGGTCTTCGTGGCCGGCGGGCTCGGCGCCAACCCCCATCCGGCGCTGGCCCTTGAGGAGTTCACGCCCCGCGAGCACCTCCTACCGACCATCGAGGCCGTGCTGCGGGTGTTCAGCAACCACGGGAACCGCGACAACAAGCTGCGGGCCCGCCTGAAGTGGCTGGTCGACACCATGGGCTGGGACGAGCTGCAGGGCCGGATCCTCAAGGAGCGCCGGCTGCTGCTCGGGTCGTCCTCCTGGCCAGGTGGGATCCCCGACGAGGTGGAGAAGAACGGCGATGCGCCCGCCGGCGTGGCCGACGGTGTCGAGGTCACCGTCCTCGGCCAGGGCACCGAGCAGGCCGTCGCCACCCCGGTGCAGATCCGCTCGACCGATCCCTTCCAGCGCTGGGACGGCACCAACGTCGTCCGGGGCTCGGCCAAGGGCACCGTCTCGGCCGTCGCGTACGCCCGGCTGGGCGACGTGACCAGCGAGCAGTTCCGGGGCCTGGCGGCGATCCAGCGGGACCTCGGCCTCGAGGTGCGGCTGACCAACCGCCAGAACGTGGCCTTCCGGGGCCTCACCGACGAGCAGCTGCCGGTCCTGTTCGAGCGCCTGTCGGCCCTCGGCATGGCGGAACCCGGTGCCGAGCTGGTCAGGGACGTCGTCGCCTGCCCCGGCTCGGACACCTGCAACCTGGCCGTGACCCAGAGCCGGGGCCTGGCCTCCGCGATCGGCGCCAAGCTCGAGGAGGAGGGCCTGGCCGAGGTGGGCGGCCTGCGGGTCAACATCTCGGGCTGCACCAACAGCTGTGGCCAGCACCACACCTCGGACATCGGCTTCTTCGGGGCCGAGCGTCGGGCCCACGGCCAGAGCGCCCCGGGGTACCAGATGCTGCTCGGCGGCTACGTCGGCCAGACGCAGGTGCACTTCGGCGAGAAGGCCCTCCGGTTGCCGGCCAAGGTCGCGCCCGAGGCTACGGCCCGGATCGTCCGGCGCTTCGCGAACGAGCGCGAGGCGGGCGAGACCTTCCGCGCCTGGCTCGAACGGTCGGGTGGCGCCAAGGCGCTCGGTGCCGAGCTCAAGGAGCTGGACGTCTTCCCCACACCGGACGATGGCCCTGACTTCTACGTGGACTATGGCGAGACCGGCCCGTACGTGGCCGACGTCGGTGAAGGAGAGTGCGCGGGCGTATGAGCTTCCTCGTCGAGCCGCCGGCTCTCCCCGTCCCCCGGTTCCACGACGAAGAGCTGGCGGAGCTGAACCGCGAGTTCGAGCAGTGGAGCGCTCCCCGGATCATCGAGTGGGCCGTCGCCACCTTCTCGCCCCACCTCTCGCTGGCCGCGTCCATGCAGGACGCCGTGCTGATCGACCTGGCCGTGAAGGTGGACCCGGCCATCGAGGTCGTGTTCATCGACACCGGCTACCACTTCCCCGAGACCCTCGAGACCGTGGAGCAGGTGCGCCGGCGCTACGGCCTCAACCTGCGCATGATGACCGTCGCGCCCCACGACGAGGAGCTGTGGAAGATCGATCCCGAGAACTGCTGCTCGGCGGTCAAGGTCGGCCAGCTCGACCGGGCCCTCGCGGGGAAGGCGGCCTGGATGAGCGGCCTGCGCCGGTCCGAAGCGGCAACCCGGGCGAGTGCGCCGATCGTGGCCCGGGACCTGCGCGGGCTGGTCAAGCTCAACCCCATCGCCAACTGGTCCGACCTCGACGTGGAGGGCTACGTCGCCGACCACGACGTGCCGGTCAACCCCTTGCTCCACCAGGGCTACACCTCCATAGGCTGCCAGCCCTGCACCCAGCGTCCCGTCGACCCCGATGACCCTCGTTCGGGACGCTGGGCCGGGCTGGGCAAGACGGAGTGCGGCCTCCACAGCTGAGCCTCGCTGCTGGGGTCCTGGCCCTGGTGATGGGGCTCGCCACCCTGTCCTGCTCGGACGACGACTCCGACGACTCGGGCGGCGGCGAGGGCGACAGCGCCGTCGCCGAGCCGGAGCTGCGGGACGAGCTGCTGGCCATGCAAGCAGCCGACCAGGCCGAGCGTATGGGTGAAGCGTCGGGCAACCACGACGAGGAGCGAACGGACCGGCTGCGGGAGATCATCGCCGCGTTCGGCTGGCCGACCTGGGACCTGGTGGGACGGGATGGCGCTACCGCCGCCTGGCTGATCGCCCAGCACTCCGACCTCGACGTCGAGTTCCAGCGCTCGGCCCTGGAGCTGCTGCGCGAGGCCGTCGATGACGGCCAGGCCTCGCCGGGCGACCTCGCCTACCTGGAGGACCGGGTGGCTGCCAACAGCGGTGAGCCCCAGGTCTACGGGACCCAGATCGGCTGCGTGGATGGTCACGCCGTGGCCGGCACCATCCGCGATCCGGAGCACGTCGACGAGCGGCGGGCCGAGGTCGGCCTGCCGCCGCTGGAGGAGTACCTCGCCTCGCTGGAGGAGGACTGCGCCGCCGAGGCCGCGGCCACGGAGGCTGGCAGCGGCGGAGGTTGACAGAGCCTGACCGGTCGAATTGACTGACGGTCGTGGGGGAAACGACCGGTAGGGCGGGCGACCGTCTGGATCGCGACGTCCCGACCCGGCTGCTGCTGCTCGGGCTGGCCCACCAGGACGGGACCATCCTCGCCAGCGAGGTGGCGCCGGTGGCCGACGCGTGCGGCCACTCGGCCGAGCAGGTTCGCTCCTGCCTACGCCGGCTGGTGACCGAGGGCCTGTTCGTCCGGGACGGCGCCGGCCGCCATGCCGTCTACCGCCCGACGGAGGCCGGGATGGTCGCCCTGACCACCACTGCCGCTCGCACCCGGCTGGCCTACGTGCAGGACCGGGCCGGACGGGGCTGGGACCGCCGCTGGCACCTGGTGGCGTTCGCGGTCCCCGAGTCCCGTCGGGCGGCCCGGGACGGCCTGCGCGACCACCTCGGCGCGCTGGGCGGCGCGCCGATCCAGAACGGTCTCTACGCCAGCCCCCACCCATGGGAGAAGGACGTCAGCACCGAGGCCGCGCGCCTGGGCATCACCGGTCAGGTCAGCCTGGCCAGCACCGACGACCTGGTCGTCGGCGAGCCGGCGGATCCCGCCGAGCTGGCCGGGCGGCTGTGGCCGGTCGCCGACCTGGCGGCGCGGTACCGGTCGTTCGTGAGCACCTGGGGCTTCGTGGCCGAGGACCTCGAGGAGAAGCGCAGCCGCCACGAGCGGCTGCCGGAATACGTCTTCCTCGCTGGCGCCCTAGCCATGGGCGTGGCCTTCCAGGCCTGCTTCGACGCCGATCCGCTGCTGCCCCCCGAGCTGCTGCCCCGGCCCTGGCCCGGTAGGGAAGCCCGCGACCTGGTGCTCAAAAGCCGCCGCCTGGCACTCCAGATCCGCGCCGAGCACGACCGTCCCGCGCTGTTCCGGGCCTTCGACGAGCTGATCGAAGCGCTGCCGTGACCTGTCGCCCCCGTCCTGCTGAGGAGGCAACCCCGTGAAGTTCGGCATCTTCTACGAGCACCAGCTCCCCCGGCCCTGGGCCGAGGACAGCGAGCACCGGCTGCTGCACGAGGCCCTGGAGCAGGTCGAGCTGGCCGACCGGCTGGGCATCGACTACGTGTGGGAGGTCGAGCACCACTTCCTGGAGGAGTACTCACACTCCTCCGCTCCCGAGGTGTTCCTCGCGGCGGCGAGCCAGCGGACCAGCCGCATCCGCCTGGGCCACGGCATCGTCCAGCTCCCGTTCAACTTCAACCACACCGCCCGGGTCGCGGAGCGGGCCGCGACGCTGGATCTGCTCTCCGACGGACGGCTGGACCTCGGTACCGGCGAGGCATCCTCGGCCGCCGAGCTGGACGGCTTCCTGGTCGACCGGGCCACCAAGCGCGAGCAGTGGGACGAGGGGCTCGACGCCCTCAGCCGGATGTTCGTGGAAACGCCCTTCGCCGGGTACGACAGCAAGCACTTCTCGATGCCGGCCCGCAACGTCGTGCCGAAGCCGCTCCAGAAGCCCCACCCTCCCCTATGGGTGGCCTGCAGCCGCCACGAGACCATCCACCTCGCGGCCACCAAGGGCATCGGCGCCCTGACCTTCAGCTTCATCGAGCCCAGCGAGGCCAAGGCGTGGGTGGACGACTACTACGACACGCTGGCCTCGGAGGAGTGCGTCCCCGGTGGCTTCGCCGTGAACCCCCAAGTGGCGATCGTGCTGCCCATGATGTGCCACCAGGACGAGGAGACGGCGATCGACCGGGGCCTCGACGGCTCGCATTTCTTCGGCTTCAGCCTGGGCCACTACTACATCTTCGGCCAGCACCAACCGGGCCGGACCGACGTCTGGCAGGAGTTCGAGGACAAGCGCGAGCTGTTCGGCTTCAGCCGGCCGGTGGCCGCGCAGCTCGGCAAGCCCCTCGGTGCCCAGCTGTTCGAGCAGGGTCTGGGCTCGCTACGGGGTGCGGTGGGGACGCCGGCCCAGATCCGGGACCTGTTCCACGGCTACCAGGAGGCCGGCGTGGACCAGATCATCATGGTGTCGCAGGCCGGCCGGAACCGGCACGAGCACATCTGTGAGTCGCTGGAGCTGTTCGCCGCCGAGGTCATGCCGGAGCTGGTCGAGGGCGAGGCCGAGCGCGAGCAGGCCAAGCTGGAGCGGTTGGCGCCGGCCATGGAGGCCGCGCTGGCCCGTCGCGAGCCCGCCCGCCCGGCGCCGGACGTCGTGATCCCGGCGGCCATGCAGGTGTGACGGTCTGTCCTGCCCGCGCCCGACTGGGAATCGCGTACCGGGCGCGGGCGGGACGGGGTCGGCTCAGCGCGCGGCGCCCCGCAACGTCCCCGTCGTCTGACCGGCGGGGTCACCCACCGAACAGGTCGCCTCGCGGTCGCCGGCGCCCCAGGTCTCGGCCGTGGGGAACAGCGCGGTGATGTCGAGGTCCGAGTTGAAGTAGTCGAGACCCACGAAGGCCACGAACCGGTTGATGCACTCGTCGTACACCGAGTCGCCCATCTGCTGGTCGCCGGGGAAGTCGGTGAGCCCCTCCACGTTGTAGACCGCGTAGACCTCCAGGTCGTGGGCCGTCTCGCAGGCGACGACCTGCGCCACGGAGGCCTGATCGCCCTGCGCGGGGTCGTTCCAGCAGTCGCCCTCGGCCAGGTCGAACACCGCGATCGTGCCGTTCGCGGTGGTCGAGACCGGCACCGTGGTCGTGGTCGGGGCCGCGGTGGTCACGCTGGTCCGGCTGAGCGTCGTCCCGGTCTGCTCGTCGTCGTCATCGTCACCGCTCGACGAGGCGAACACGAACACACCAGCGCCGACGAAGAGCGCCCCCAACAGCACCAGGACGGCGATCAGCGGGCCCTTGCCGCCACCACCCGTAGGTGGCGGGCCCCACGCCGGCTGACCGTAGGGCTGTGGCTGGCCGTAGGCACCTGTCCCTGTCGGCGGCTGGCCGGGCGGCTGTCCGAAGGGACCTGTTCCTGCCGGCGGCTGGCTCGGCGGCTGGCCGTAGGGACCTGTTCCTGTCGGCGGCGGCTGGCCCCAAGTGGGGCCGGACGGGCCCGGCGGACTCGGCGGACTCGGCGGACCCGGCGGACCCGGACGCGCAGCCGGTGGGGTCCACCCGCCCGGGCCGGGATTCCCACCCCAACTCCCCCCATCACTCATGGCGGACAGCCTGCCTCACACCGCCGGCCAGTGCCTGCCGGTCGTTCAGCCGCTCAGTCCGGCCAGGCGCTCTGCGGCCTCGGCCAGCACGTCGGTGCGCTTGCAGAAGGTGAAGCGCACCAGGTGCCGACCCGTGGCCGGGTCGGCGTAGAACACGGCGTTCGGGACCGCCACCACACCGCATCGCTCGGGGAGCGACCGGCAGAAGGCCAGGCCGTCGTCCTCGCCGAGCGCCCGGATGTCCACGGTGACGAAGTACGTCCCCCGGGGCTCGAACACGGTCAGGCCTGCGGCGGCCAGCCCCGAGCAGAGCAGGTCCCGCTTGGCCTGGAGATCGGCCCGCAGACCGTCGAAGTACTCGTCGCCGAGGCCCAGCCCGGTCACCACCGCGTGCTGGAACGGTGCGCCGTTGACGTAGGTGAGGAACTGCTTGGCCGTGCGCACCGCCGTCACCAGCTCGGCCGGCCCGCACGCCCAACCCACCTTCCAGCCCGTGAAGGAGAAGGTCTTGCCCGCCGACGACAGGGTGAGCGTCCGCTCCGCCATGCCGGGGAAGCCGGCCAGCGGCCGATGGACACCGTCGAACACGATGTGCTCGTACACCTCGTCGGTCACCGCGAGCAGGTCGTGCTCGACGCACAGCCGGGCGACCGCGGCGAGCTCCGCCTCGTCGAGGACGGCGCCGGTCGGGTTGTGCGGGGAGTTGAGGAGGATCAGCCGGGTCCGCGGGGTCACCGCCCCGGCCAGGGCGTCCAGGTCCAGGGCGTAGTCGGGCGGGTGGAGGGTGACCGGACGCACCCGCGCGCCCGCCATCGAGGCGGCGGCGGTGTAGGAGTCGTAGGTGGGCTCCAGGGCGATCACCTCGTCGCCGACCTCGCACAGCGCCAGCAGCGCGGCCGCCACGGCCTCCGTGGCTCCCGCGGTCACCAGCACCTCGCTGTCAGGATCGACGTCGAGGTCCCAGAACCGCTTCTGGTGCTGCGCAATGGCGGCCCGGAGCTCCGGTATCCCCGGTCCCGGCGGGTACTGGTTGTGACCGGCCCGGATGGCGGCGATGGCGGCCTCGGCCACCTCGGCGGGACCGTCGGTGTCAGGGAAGCCCTGACCCAGGTTGATGGCACCGGTCCGGGCCGCGAGCGCCGACATCTCCGCGAAGATCGTGGTGCCGAAGCCCTGCAGGCGCGAGGCGAGGAAGGGCAGACGCGTGGTCATCACGGAAATTCTTAGACCAGATGGTCGACGAAGCGCTCGAGCTGGCGCAGGTTGCGGCACTCGAACACCCCGTCGCAGAACGTCGAGTACTCGCCGATGATCGAGTCGCCGGTGTTCCAGTAGCTGCGCGGCTCGGGGTTGAGCCAGTAGACGTGCCGGGCGCGGTGCTGCATCTCCTTCAACACCCAGGACTGCGAGGCGTGGTAGTTGTTCCGGGCGTCGCCGAGCAGCATGACCGTGGTCTTGGGCCCGACCTCCTTGCCCCAGCGCTGCCAGAACACCTCGAAGGCGTGGCCGTAGTCGGAGTGGCCGTCCACCCAGATCACGTCGGCCTCGGTGTTGACCCGGTGGACGGCCTCGGCGATGTCCTCGGTCCCCTCGAACAGCCGGGTGACCTCGTCGATGCCGTCGATGAACACGAAGGCTCGCACCTTCGAGAACTGGTTGTTGATGGCGTAGACCAGGTGGAGCGTGAAGCGGGCGAAGGCGGCGACGGATCCCGAGATGTCGGCCACGACCACGATCTCGGGCTTGGAGGGCCGCGGGTAGCGGAACTTGGGATCGGCGGGGACACCCCCGTAGCTGAGCGAGTGCCGCATGGTGTTGCGGAAGTCCAGGGGGCCTTTGCGGCCGTGGCGCCGCTTGCGGGCCAGCCGCACGGCCAGCTTGCGGGTCAGCGGGTAGATGGCCTTGCGCAGGGCCGCCATCTCCTCCCGGCTGGCGTGCATGAAGTCCACGTCTTCGGGCAGGGGCTTGCGCAGGGTGCGGGCCATGGCGTCGACGCCCCGGTCGGCGACGAGGCGGCGCCGGATCTCGGCCTCGATCTCCTGGCGCAGGCGCTCGGCCCGCATCTCGAACTCGTCCCGCTCCAGGCGCTCCTCCAACGGGCTGAGCGGCTCGAGGGCGCCATCCCGGACCTGCTGCATGAGCCGGTCGAGGATCCCGTCGAGGTCGAGGTTCCGCAGCGTGCGGTAGAGGTAGTAGGTGCCGCCGACCGGACGTCCGGGCTCCATCCCGGCGTAGCGGCGCACGGCCTGGCGGGCCAGGGCCTTGATCATGGCCTCGTTGCCCTGGAGGAGGGCCTTGTAGAGCTGCTCGGCGAGCTCCTCGGGCGTCATCATCTCGGCGCCGCCGCCCGCGCCCCGCTGGTCGCCCTGCTGCTCGGCCAGCTCGCCCAGCAGCTCATCCAGGTCGGGGAGGAGGTCGGCCTGGTCGTCGGTGAGCGCGTACTCGTGGCCCCGCAGCGAGAAGTACACCTCGAACACGGTCTCGAAGACCCGCCAGTGCGCCGCGTTCTTCACCAGCGTGGCGCCGAGGGCGTACTTGAAGGCCTCCCGGTCGTCGAGGGGGATGTGCTGGACGGCCTGCATGGCGTCGAGGTTCTCGGTCAGGCTGACCGGCAGGCCCGCGTTGCGCAGCTCGGCGATGAACCCCGACAGCAGCTCGGTCAGCGCGACGCCCGCACCGACCCCGGCGACCGCGACGGCACCCGCCGTACGGTCGGCGCCGTTGGGCTCGGGGAGCTCAGCCATTGCGCTGCCAGGGCTTGGCCGCCGTCGCGGCCTCACCGCCGACCGCGTCGGACTGCTCGAGCTCCTTGGCTGCCTTGGCGATGTCGCTCTGGTACTTGAGCAGGATGTTCGCGGTGCTCGTGGCCGTCGCCGCGTCGACCCGCTCGATGCCCAGCAGCAGCAGCGTCCGGGCCCAGTCGAGGGTCTCGGACACCGACGGCGGCTTCTTCAGCTCGAGCTGCCGCAGCGACCGGACGATGCGGGCCACCTGCTCAGCCAGGTTGTCGGTGATGCCCGGAACCTTGGCCAGCACGATCTCGCGCTCGCGCTCGAGGTCGGGGTAGTCGACGTGGAGGAACAGGCAGCGGCGCTTGAGGGCCTCGGACAGCTCGCGGGTGTTGTTCGAAGTCAGGAACACCAGCGGGATCTGGTTGGCGGTGACCGTGCCCAGCTCGGGGATGGACACCTGGTAGTCGGACAGGATCTCCAGCAGCAGGGCCTCGGTCTCGACCTCGACCCGGTCGACCTCGTCGATCAGCAGCACCACGGGCTCGTCGGCCCGGATGGCTTCGAGGAGCGGGCGGGTCAGGAGGAACTCCTCGGAGAAGATGTCGTCCTCGATCTCGGCCCACGACCGGCTGGCGTCGCCCGACCCGTCGTTCCGCTCGGCCTGGATCCGCAGCAGCTGCTTCTTGTAGTTCCACTCGTACAGCGCCTTGGACTCGTCGAGGCCCTCGTAGCACTGCAGCCGGATCAGCCGCGCGCCGGTGATGTCGGCCACCGACTTGGCCAGCTGGGTCTTGCCCGTGCCCGCCGGCCCTTCGATCAGCACCGGCTTGCCGAGCCGCTCGGCGAGGTAGACCACCCCGGCGATGCCCTCGTCCGCCAGGTAGTCGACCTTGCGGAGGGACTCCCGCACGGCCGGGACTGACTCGAAGCGGAACGCCGAAGATGCCATCGGGCCAGGCTATCGGCCCGCTTGACCCGAGGGTCAACCGCGAATCTGGCCCGTTCCTCGAACGACGAACTTCTCCGTCGTGAGCTCGCGGAGGCCCATGGGCCCCCGGGCGTGCAGCTTCTGGGTCGAGATGCCGATCTCGGCGCCGAAGCCGAACTCCTCGCCGTCGACGAACCGGGTGGACGCGTTGACGAGGACCGCGGCGGCGTCGACCTCCCGGGTGAAGCGGTCGGCGGCGGTCAGGTCATGGGTCACGATGGCCTCGCTGTGGCCCGATCCGTAGCGGGCCACGTGGTCGATCGCCGCGTCGATCGACGGGACGACCCGCACGGCCAGCTTGAGGGCCAGGAACTCCCGGGCCCAGTCCTCCTCGGTGGCGGGAGCCACCCGATCGGCACCGATCACGGCCCGAGCCTGCTCGTCGCCGACCAGCTCGACACCGTCGAGGGCGTCGGCAACGGTCGGGAGGAACGCCGCAGCGACGGCCTCGTGGACCAGCAGCGTCTCGGCGGCGTTGCACACCGAGGGCCGCTGGACCTTGGCGTTGACCACGATGTCGGCCGCCATCGCCAGGTCAGCGGCGGCATCGACGTAGACGTGGCAGTTGCCGTCCCCGTCGATCACGTAGGGAACGGTGGCGTGGTCGAGGATGGAGCGGATCAGCGACGGTCCACCGCGGGGGATGAGGCAGTCGATGTGGTCCCGCTGGCGCATGAACTCCACGGCGGCCTCGCGCGAGGTGTCGTCCACCATCACCAGGGCATCCTCGGGAAGCCCGGACTTCGCGACGGCTTCGCGCAGGACCATGGCGATGGCCAGGTTGGAGCGGATGGCACCGGACGAGCCGCGGAGGAACGCCGTGTTGCCGGCCTTCAGGCACAGGCCGAAGGCATCGCTGGTGACGTTGGGGCGATTCTCGTAGATGATCGCGACGACCCCGAGCGGTACGCGCACCTTCTCGATGCGTAGGCCGTTGGGCCGGACCCAGCCTTGCGTGACCTCGCCGACCGGATCGGCGAGCCCCGCGACCTGGCGCAGGCCTCCCGCCATCCCCTCCACCCGGGCCGAGGTCAGGCGCAGCCGGTCGATGACGGTGGCCGTGACGCCTTCGGCCTCGGCGGCGGCGACGTCCTCGGCGTTGGCGGCGAGGAGGTCGTCAGTGCGCTCGACCAGGAGGTCGGCGGCGGCGAGCAACGCAGCGTCCTTGGCCTCGGTGGACGCCGTGGCCAGCACCCGGCTGGCCGCCTTGGCCCGGCGTCCCAGATCGGCGATCGGCGTCGGCGGCGCGGGCGGGGTCGGGATGTCGGACACGCCGCACATCGTACGGCCGGTCGCCGCGTGGCAGGCTCGGGGCCGTGATCGATGACGACCATGATCGGCGGGGCGGCGTGATCGAGGTGCGGACGGCGACGCCAGGCGACCGCGAGGCGCTCGCGACCGCGCTGGCCCGCGCGTTCTGGGACGACCCGGTGATGACCTGGCTCATGGGCCGGGATCCGGTCGACCGGCTGCGCCACTTCTTCCGGGCCGAGCTCGGGCAGTTCCTCCGCGGCTCCAACGAGGTGCTCACCAGCCCCGGCCGGGAGGGCGCTGCCTTGTGGGCGCCACCCGGCCGCTGGCGTACGGGCTGGCTCGACGTCGTCCGGGCCACCCCGTCCATGACCCTCGCCCTCCGCCTCCACCTCCCCCGGGCGCTGCGGGCGCTGTCCACCATCGAGCGGGTCCATCCCCGGGAGCCGCACTGGTACCTCGCGGTGCTGGGCACCGAGCCGGCGGCGCAGGGCCGCGGCATCGGCGCGGCCCTGGTCGAGCCCATCCTCGAACGCTGCGACCAGGCCGGCCTCGCCGCCTACCTCGAGTCGTCCAAGGAGCAGAACGTCCCCTACTACCAGCGGTTCGGCTTCAAGGTCACCGGCGAGATCGCCCTGCCCAACGGACCGACGGTGTGGTCGATGTGGCGGGAGGCCGCGGCCTAGCGACTGCCGGCTGTCCCACGCTCCGCGCCCGCTAGACGCCGATGCGGTCGTTGTAGTCCTGGATCACCTGGTTGGCGGCATCCGCGGCGTCGGCCAGCGCCTCGGCCGGGTCCTGGTCCTCCAGGAACATCCGGTTCTCGGCCTCCTCGATGGCTGTCCGCACCCCGAACATGTCGCCCATCACCGCGCCGGCGGTCGCGTCGTTCTCGGCTCCCGCCACCAGCTGGTCGTAGCCCACCCGGAAGCCGGGCACCTCCGCCCACCGCTGCTGGATCTCGGGCTGTTCGGTCGCGGACTGGCGCACGGGGATGTAACCGGTGCCGGCCGACCAGATCGACTGGCTCTCCGGCGAGGTGAGGTAGGCCATGTACTCCCAGGCGGCCGCCTGCCTGGCCGGCTCGGTGGCCGAGATGTAGAGCCCGGCACCGCCCACGAGCACCCCGCCGTCCTCGTTCCGCCCCGGCAGCGGCCCGACAGCGGGATCCACGTTGGCGTACTGCCCGCCCGACAGCAGGTCGAAGATCGTGCCCAGGGTGGCCGACGAGTCGATGGTCATCCCCCACCGCTCGCCGCCCACGCCGAGCAGGTTGTCGAACTGGCCCGGCCCGTCGCGGGGGGTGGTGATGGCCAGCCCGTCGTCCACCAGGCCCGCGAGGTAGGTGAAGATCTCCTCGCCGGCGTCGTTGTCGAAGGTGACCTCGGTGGCCCGGTCTTCACGGCCGTTGCCGTTGTTGACGAACGTCTCGCCCTGGAGGGCGAGGAACTGCTCGAGGTGCCAGGCGTCCAACTTCAGGCCCATGCCGGCCTCGAACCCGGCGTCCTTCAACGCCTGGGCGGCCGACCGCAGCTCCTCCAGGGTCTCCGGCGGACGGTCGGGGTCCAGACCGGCCTGGACGAACGCGTTGCGGTTGTACAGCAGGATGGGGTTCGAGACGTTGAACGGCAGCGCCCACTGCACGCCTTCGACCTGGTAGTAGCGCAGGGTCCGCTCCACGAAGTCCGAGGTGTCGTAGTCGGTGGCATCGATGCACGACTGCACGGGCAGCGCCGACTGCGAGTCGATCATCTGCTGCAGGTAGATCTCCTGATGCTGCACCAGGTCCGGCAGCTCGCCGGTCCCGAGCGCCTGGCGGTACTTCTCCTGCTGGTCCTCGTAGCTGGTGTTGTTGACCAGGTTCACGTGCACCCGGTCCTGGGACTCGTTGAACGAGTCGGTCAGCTGGACCAGCGTCTCCTCGTTGGCTCGGGTCATCGTGTGCCAGAAGGTGATGTCGACCGGTCCATCGCTGCTCGCGCTGTCGAGCGCGTCCACCGGGCAGTCGGGCAGGTCGCCCCCGCCGACCGGGCCGCCGCCGTCGTCGTCCCCACCCCCGCAGGCCGACGCGAGCAGCGCCACTGCTGCGGCGACCAGCCACGCCCGCGACCGCTTCCGTGCGCTCATTCGTGCTGCCTCCCGAAGACCGAGTCCCACCACTGCCGTCACCACTCCCGCACGCCCGTTCTTCCGTCGCCGTCCTGTGTACTGGATGTCCCCGTCTCCTAGCCCTTCACCGCGCCCGCGGTCAGGCCCCGGATGAGCTGCTTCTGGAACAGGATCAGCAGCACCACCAGCGGCGCCGCCGCCAGGATCGTCCCGGCCAGGGTCACGTTGATCTCGTCCAGGGCCGTGCTCCGCAGCTGCTTGAGCCCGATCTGCACCGTCCGCAGCCGGTCGTCGTCGGTGACCAGCAGCGGCCACAGGTACTGGTTCCAGGCGCCGAGGAACGAGAACACGGACAGCGCCGCGATCGTCGGCCGGACCAGCGGCACGGCGACCAGGGCCATGAACTTGAGGTTCCCGTAGCCGTCGACCGTCGCCGCGTCGCGCAGGTCCCGGGGGATCTGCAGGAACGCCTGGCGCAGCATGAACGCCCCGAAGCCGGTGGCCAGGAAGGGCACCGTCAACCCCCGGTAGGTGTCGTGCCAGTCGAAGTGGAGGGGGCCGATGCCCTGCGAGATCGTGGTGAGGTTGGTCACGATCGTGACCTCGAAGGGCACCATCATCGTCGCCAGGAAGACCACGAAGATCGTGCGCTTGAACGGGAACTCGAGCATCGCGAAGGCGAACCCGGCCAGGATCGAGGTGATCACCTGGCCGGCCGTGATGGTCAGGGTGACGATCGCGCTGTTGACCAGGTAGCGGGAGAAGTGACCCGCCGACCAGGCTTCGCTGTAGCTGCCCCACTGGGGGTCGGTCGGGAACAGGGCCGGCGGCCGGTGCACCAGCTGGTCGGGCACCAGCAGCGAACCGACCACGGCCACGTAGATCGGGAACAGCACCACCAGGGCCAACACGGTGAGCACCAGGTAGCGGAGGAACGCCGGCCGCGAGCGCCGCGCCCGCCGCGCCCGGGCTCGCCGCAGCTGCCGGTCCGGCCGCTCGGTCGGGCTAGGCGGCATAGTGCACCCGCCGTTCGAGGAGCCGCATCTGGGTCAGGGTGAGCAGCAGCGTGATCGCGAACAGGGCGATGGCCAGGACGGCAGCGGTGCCGGGATCCTGCCGCTCGCGCAGGTTGCTGAAGATGTAGTAGGTCAGCACGTTGGTGCCCAGCAGCTTCTGGTTGCTGGGCGTCAGCAGGTCGATCTGGCCGAAGGCCTGGAAGGCGAAGATCGATCCCACCACGATCGTGAAGTAGATGGTGGGCGACATCAGCGGCACCGTCACCCGCCAGAACCGCCGCCAGGGGCGCGCCCCGTCGATCTCGGCCGCCTCCAGCAGCTCGTCGGGGATCGCCTGGAGCCCGGCCGACATGATGATGAACGACAGCCCGATGTTCTGCCACACGCTGACCAGGGCGACCGCGGGCAGCGCCCAGTCCGGGTTCTCCAGGACCGGCGGCCGCGGGTTGAAGCCCAGGGCCGGGATCCAGCCGATCACCGGGTTGAACAGGGTCCCGAAGATCACCGACGCGACGGCGACCGAGCTGGTGACGGTGGAGGCGAAGATCGTCCGGTAGATCCCGATGCCCCGGAGCCGCCGGTGCGCGGCCACGGCCAGCGCGAGCCCGAGGAAGATGCCGGCCGGCACGGACAGGATGGCGAAGACCACGGTGGTCCACACGCTCTCCCGGAAGTCCGCGGAGGTGAGGACGTCGACCGCCTGGTCCAGGCCGACGTACCGCCTGGGCAGGTGGGGGAACGGCGGGTTGCGGTACAGCGCGAGCTCGAAGTTCTTCGCGAACGGATAGAAGACGAAGATCGCGAACACCACCAGGGCCGGGGCGACCAGCACGTAGCCGAGGGCGGCCTCCCGCCGTCGTTGCGCCCGGCGGCTGGTGGGTCTGCGGGCCGTCAACCCTCGATCCTCCGGCCGCTCCGCGGGTCGAACAGGTGGAGGCGCGCCGGCTCCGCGGCCAGTCGCACCGGCGTGCCGATGTCGGGCGGGGTCCGGTCGTCGGCCTGGCGGGCGATGACCAGCCCGCCGTCCTCCAGCCGGCAGATCACGTGCTGCTCGTGGCCCAGCAGCTCGACCACGGCCACCACGGCGTCGACCGATCCGTCGGGCCCCAGCTCGGTGTGCTCCGGCCGGACGCCCACGACCACCTCGACCAGGCCCTGGTCGTGGAGCAGCTTGGCCTGCTCGGCCGTCAGCTCGAACCGGCCGCCCGATACCCGGACCACCGGGTCGGCGGACGCGTCGTCCCCGTCGTCCCCCGCGGCGACCGTGCCGGTGACGGTGTTCATGGGCGGGCTACCGATGAAGCGGGCCACGAACAGGTTCGCGGGCCGCGCGTAGACGTCGTGCGGCGCGCCGACCTGCTGGAGCACCCCCTGGTCGAGGATCGCTATGCGGTTGGCCATGGTCATGGCCTCGACCTGGTCGTGGGTCACGTAGACCACGGTGGTCTCCAGGCGGCGCTGGAGCTCGACCAGCTCGGCCCGGGTCTGGACCCGCAAGGTGGCGTCGAGGTTCGACAGCGGCTCGTCCATGAGGAACACCTGGGGCCGCCGGACGATGGCCCGGGCCAGCGCGACCCGCTGGCGCTGCCCGCCGGAGAGCTGGGCCGGCCGCCGGTCCTCCAGCCCCGCCAGCCCGAGCGTGGCCACCGCCTGGCTGACCAGCTCGCGCCGCTCGGCCTCCGGGACCTTCCGGCTGCGCAGCGGGAACTCGATGTTCCGCCGCACGGTCATGTGCGGGTAGAGGGCGTAGCTCTGGAACACCATCGCGATGTCCCGGTCGAGCGCCGCGACGTCGTTGACCACCCGCTCGCCGATGGTGATGGTGCCGTCGGTCGGGTCCTCCAGCCCGGCCAGAAGGCGCAGCGCGGTGGTCTTCCCGCACCCCGACGGTCCGAGGAGGACGAGGAACTCCCGGTCCTCGACGTCCAGGGTCAGGTCGTCGACGGCGGTGACGTCGCCGAACTGCTTGGTGACGTGCTCGAAGGCCACCCGTCCCATCGGGCCAGGAAGTTACAGGTTCACCTCGCTCGGAAACCCCCACCAGTAGCCTGACAGCCACCTATGGCCGGGCTGTCGGTACGCGATCGGTTCTTCACCCCCCGGGTGGCACGTGCCATCACGTCGCCGTCCGGCCTGGCGCTGATGGTGGCCGGGGTCGCTCTCGGGCTGATCGTCGGCCTGCCGATCCCCTTCGCCGTCCTGCTCGGCGTCGGGGCCTGGTCGCTCCGGGTGGCGGCGGCGATGGCGCCGCAGCCCCCCGCCGAGCGCATCGATCCGTTCACGGTCAACGAGCCGTGGCGGGGCTTCGTCCAGGATGCGCTGGCGGCCCGCAGCCGGTTCCGGGCCGCCGTCGAGCGCACCCGGTCCGGCCCCTTGCAGGACACGCTGAGCGACGTCGCGGGGCGCCTCGACACCGGCGTCCAGGAATGCTGGCGCATCGCTCGGCAGGGCGAGTCGCTGGTCCGGTCGCGACGCGACATCGACACCCGAGCCATCGACCGCGAGCTGGCCCAGGCCGAGACGGCCGCGGCCGCGGACCCCGGCGACCGGGTCTCGTCCCAGACGGTCGAGGCGCTGCGCACGCAGCGGGCCACCGCGGACCGCATGGACGGCATCATCGACAGCACCCGCAGCGAGCTGCGGCTGCTGGACGCCCGCATGGGCGAGGCCGTCGTCCGGGCCATCGAGCTCTCGGCCCAGGCCAGTGCACCCGACCTGGCGCTCGGCCTGTCCAGCGACGTCGACGGCGTGGTGTCCGACCTCGAGGCCCTCCGCCTGGCGCTCGAGGAGACCGCAGGTGGGCCGAACCCGGGCCCGGCTCCAGGGTGAACCGACCCGGTCCGCCACGCCGTCCGGGCCAGTCCCATCTCGGGTGGTACGAGCCCGATGCACCGACGATCGAGATGCCGGCCATCGACTCGCCGGTGTTCAGCGACAACGTCGCCCTGCAGCGGCCCCGCGACCGGGTCGCGCCGCCGCGGCCCCGGCCCGAGCCCGGCGCTGGAGCGCCGAGCGAGGCCGCGCCCCCGTCCGAGAAGGAGCAGGCCGCCGCGGCCTCCCGGTCGTCGTTGCTGGTCTCGGCCGGCATTTTCCTCACCAGCTGCTCGGGGCTGATCCGCGAGACCTTCATCAGCCTCTTCCTGGGCACCGGCCCGGCGGCCGATGCCTTCAAGGCCGCCCTGCGCATCCCCAACATGCTGCAGAACCTGATGGGCGAGGGGGTGCTGTCGGCGTCGTTCATCCCGGCCTACTCCCGGCTCCGGGGCGAGGGGGACGAGGAGGAGGCGGGCCGGCTGGCCGGTGCGATCGCGGGGCTGCTGGCCGCCGCGACCGGCATCCTGAGCATGCTGGGCTTCTTCTTCGCCGAGCAGCTCACCCGGCTGCTGGTCACGGGGTTCGGCGAGGATCCCCGCTTCGACCTGACCGTCCGGCTGGTGCGGATCATGTTCCCCGGCATCGGGTTCATGGTGCTGTCGGCGTGGTGCCTCGGCGTCCTCAACAGCCACCGCAAGTTCTTCCTGTCCTACGTGGCGCCGGTGATCTGGAACGTGGCCCAGATCACCACCCTGACCGTCGCCGCGCTCCGCACCAGCGACCGCGCCTCCCTGGCCACCGCTCTGGCGTGGGGCGTGCTGATCGGCGGCATCCTCCAGTTCCTGGTGCAGCTGGGGCCGGTGGTCCGCCTGCTCGGCGGCCGCGTGCAGCTGAGCCTGGACATCCGGCGCGCGTCGGTCCGCCACGTCATCCGCCGCTTCGGCCCGGTGGTCGCGGGCAAGGGGGCCGTGCAGATCCTGGCCTTCGTCGACCTCTGGCTGGCCAGCTTCCTGGCCGTCGGCGCGGTCTCGACGCTCGCCTACACGCTGCCCATCTACCTGCTGCCGATCGGGATGTTCGGCCTCGGTGTGGCCGCTGCCGAGCTGCCCGATCTGTCCCAGGTCTCGGTCTACGACCCCGACACCCGGCGGATCTTCCGCCGCCGGCTCGAGGACGGCATGGCCCGCATCGCCTTCTACGTCTTCCCCATCGCCTCGATGTACATCGTGGTCGGCGATGTCATCTGTCGGGCGATCTTCCAGCACGGGGAGTTCGGTCCCGACGACACCTGGGGCATGTGGATCACGCTGGCGGTCTTCGCCCTGGGCCTGCCGGCCACGACCTCGTCCCGGCTCCTGCAGAACGGCCTCTACGCGCTGGACGACACCAAGACGCCGGCCCGGCTCGCGGTCATCCGGGTCGTGATCTCGACCATCGTGTCGATGGCCTTCATGTTCCCGCTCGACCGGCTGTTCATCGGCGAGGGCGGCATCCAGGGGTGGAGCGACGTCTGGGCCCTCGGGCCCCTGCCCGACTCCGTGCGGACCAGCAACGACTTCGTCCACCTGGGGATCGTCGCCCTCGCGCTGGGGGCGACGGTCGGCGCCTGGATCGAGTACCGCCTGCTGGCCCGGGCCGTCGCTTGGCGGATCGGACGGTCCCGCCTGGCGGGCCGGTGGCTGAGCCCCATCGCGGCCTCGTGCGCCGTCGCCAGCCTCGTGGCCTACGGGATGGTCCTGGTCGCCGGGGACCTCCCGTCGATCCTCAGCGCGATCGTCGTGCTGACGCCGGCCGGCCTCGTGTACCTGGTCATGGCCTATCGCATGGCCGTCCCCGAGGCGATCGTGACCGTCGAGCGGCTCGCGGCCCTGGCTCGCCGGGGCCAGCGCGTCGGGTAGGACCTGCGACGGCGCACCGAACGTCGCCTGCCGTGGGGCTTCTGTAGGGTTGGGGTCATGTTGAAGCTCCTGCGGCGCTGGTGGAAGTACATGACGGCCAAGCTGTCGTCGTCCTTCGCCGAGAAGGCCGACCCGAAGATCCAGCTCGAGCAGGCCATAGCCGAGGCCCAGGACCAACATCGGCGGCTCAAGGAGCAGGCCGCCAACGTCATCGCCCACCAGAAGCAGACCGAGATCCGGCTGAACCGGGTGATGGGCGAGCTCGAGAAGGTCAACGCCAACGCCCGCCAAGCCGTGATCATGGCCGACGAGGCCGCGAAGTCCGGCGACCAGACCAAGTCGACGCAGTACACGTCGACCGCCGAGTCCTTCGCCAACCGGCTGATCCAGCTGGAGAAGGAGGTCGAGGAGCTCAAGTCCCTGCACCTCCAGGCCACCGATGCCGCCAACCAGGCCAAGAACGCCGTCCAGCAGAACTCGATGGCGCTGCAGCAGAAGCTGGCCGAGCGGCAGAAGCTCCTGTCCCAGCTCGACCAGGCCAAGATGCAGGAGCAGATGAACTCGGCGATGTCGTCGCTGTCCGAGGCGGTCGGCGAGGACGTCCCGACGCTCAACGAGGTCCGGGACAAGATCGAGGCCCGCTACGCCAAGGCGAAGGGCATGGCCGAGCTGACCGAGTCCTCGGTCGAGAGCCGGATGCTCGAGGTCGAGCAGGCGTCGATGAACGCCGAGGCACAGGCCCGCCTGTCCCAGATCAAGGCCCAGCTCGGCTTGGCCGCCGGCAGCCAGAGCGACCAGATCCCGCAGGTCGAGGCGACCCCCAGCGACGCCGTGCCGGCCGACGGGAAGAGCGAGTCGACGACCGAGTAGGCGACGAGCCGGGCCGCGGCCCCGGCGGCCAAGCTGGGCGGCGCAGCGGCGGCGCCGAGCGTCACACCTCGGCCGACACGGCGGCGTGGATCTCCGGCAGGCGGCGGTAGGCGATGTTGCCGGCCACCAATCGACCCAGCCACGCGATCGACGCGCCGTAGACGAGGCCGGCCACCGGCACCCAGACCGGTCCTTCGAGGGCCGCCGGGAGGACGACCGGCAACGCCAGCAGGAAGGTGGCCAGCATCAGCGCCATCGACGCCACGCCGGCCAGGCATCCCTGCCCGCTCACGCCGGTGCTGAAGGGGTTGCTCCGCTCGGGCACGGCCACCGGCGCCAGGACGGTGTTCAGCGTGGCCAGACCCAGGGTGATGGCCAGGACGGTGAGGCCGACGAGGACCGCGGGCGCGATCTCGTCGGGCTTGCCGCCCACCAGCGCCGCCACGACGGCCAGCGCCGCCAGCGCCGGCCCCACGACCAGGGCGAAGGCCAACTGGCGTCCAGCCAGGTCGGTGCGCACCTCGCGGGGATCGTCCCAGGCCAGGACGTTCATCCAGAAGGCCCGGCCGTCGTTCCCGAACATGTTCAGGCAGTGCAGCCCCATGATCGCGGCCCCGAACGCGACCCCCACCGACGGACTGATGCCGCCGCGGACCCACGAGAACCCGAGGATCAGGGTCACGACCAGGGAGCTGAGGATGGCCATCGTCCGTCGCGGATCCCGGCGGGTGTAGGCCAGCTCCTTCACCACCACCCCGCCGAGCTGGCCCGACGGGTTCCAGCGGCTGCGCTTCACCGCCGCACCCTGGGTGGACGCGTCGACCGTGGTCAGCTCCCGCCCCAGAGCCGCTACCCACCACCACGCCAGCAGGCCCACCACGACGGCCGGGATGGCCAGCCACAACGGATTGCCGGTGTGCAGGGCCCGGCCCAGCATGCCCGGCGGCGTCCACTCGAGGACCTCCACCACCCGGTCGACGCTGGACCGGGAGATCGTCGACCCACCGTCGCCGCTGATCGCGACCCGGGCCACCTGGGGCAGCACCGGCACCAGCAGGGCGATGGCCACCACCACGTCGCGGCCACGACGGCTGCGCAGCGCACCCGCCAGGCTGGTGGTGACGGCCCGGGCCAGGAGGACGGCCAGCGCCAGCACCAGGACCGCCGCGATCAGACCGACCAGCGCGCCCGGGGGATGGGGAGCGACACCGACCACCGCGCCGATCGACACCGCCACGGCCGCCAGGGGCCAGACGCCGGTCACCGAGGCCGCGAAGAGCCCGACGGCCAGGTCCCGCCGGGTCAGCGGCAGTGGCGCGAGCCGGGACGGATCGAGGGTCTCGTCGACCCCGAAGACCAGGACCGAGAGCAGGGTCCAGCCCGCGACCAGTCCGGTGAACCCGATCACGGCCGCGTCGACGGCGACGTGGTGCGGTGCCAGACGCAGCGACGCCGCGAACGCGAACCCGCCGACCGCCGTGCCGAGCGCGGCGATCGTGGAGAGGATGAAGCCGACCTGCCGGCCGCTGCTGCCGCGCAGGCTCCCGGCGATCAGGCGCAGCTTCAGTCGGACGAAGAGCCCAGCCACGCGAGCCCCTCCCCGGGATGGCGGTCCCCGCCGACCAGGGCGATGAAGGCCTCGTTGAGCGATCGGCCGCCACGCACGTCCGCCGTCCGCCCCTGGGCCACGATCTGCCCCTGGGCGATCACCGTCACCCAGTCGCACAGCCTCTCCACCAGCTCCATCACGTGGCTGGAGAAGACCACGGTGCCGCCGGTCGTCGTGAACCGGGCCAGAACCGCCTGGAGGATGTTGGCCGAGATCGGGTCGATGCCCTCGAACGGCTCGTCGAGGAACAGCACCGCCGGGTTGTGCAGGAGAGCGGCCGCGAGCCCGATCTTCTTGCGCATGCCGGTCGAGTAGTCGACCACCAGCTTGTCGGCGTCGGCGGTGAGGTCCATGACCTCCAACAGCTCGCGGGTGCGCTGCTCGACGTCCGGGGCCGGGAGGCGGCGCAGCCGCCCGGTGTAGACCAACAGCTCGCGGCCCGAGAGTCGCTCGAACAGGCGTAGGCCCTCGGGCAGGACGCCGATCCGGGCCTTCACGCCCACCGGGTCGTGCCAGACGTCGTGCCCGTCGACCGCGGCCAAACCCGCGTCGGGGCGGAGGAGCCCGGTGACCATGCTGAGGGTGGTGGTCTTGCCGGCGCCGTTCGGCCCGACCAGGCCGGCGAAGCTGCCCCGGGGAACCTCCAGGTCGATGCCCCGCACCGCCCAGTGGGAACCGAAGCGCTTGGCCAGGCCCTGGGTCCGCACCGCAGGAGTCACGCCAGCGATCCTCCCATGGCCGCGGCCTGGTCCACGGTCAGGCCAGGCTACGGCGACTGGTGTGGTTGGGGGGCAGGACGACGAGGTCGTCGCGGTGGACGACCTCGTGGGGGACGCCCTCGGGGAGCTGGCTGGTCTGCCAGCCGGCGACCTCCCGGAGGCCGGCCGCGTCGAGCTTGCACAGACCCTTGGCGAACACCTCCTCGTCGGGCCCCGCGATCTCGACCGCTTCGTCGGCCTCGAAGCTGCCCTTGACCCCGACCACGCCGGCGGGGAGCAGCGACACCCCGCGCTCGCGCAGCGCTCGGCGCGCCCCGTCGTCCACGTAGATGGTGCCCGCCGAGCCGACCGCGAACGCGATCCACAGCTTGCGGGCCCCCAACCGGCGCCGCCGCGGCACCACGACCGTGCCCACCCGGTTGGCACCGGTCACGGCGTCGACCAGCACGTCGGGCCGGTCGGCCTGCGCGATCACCGCCCGCACGCCCGACCACGCCGCGATCTTGGCCGCTGCGAGCTTGGACGCCATCCCACCGCTGCCCCGGTCGCTGCCGGCGCCGCCGACGACGGCATCGAGGGTGTGGTCGACCTCGACGATCTCCTCGATGAGCGAGGCCTCGGCGTCGAAGCGGGGGTCGGCGGTGAAGATGCCCGGCTGGTCGGTCATCAGGACCAGGAGGTCGGCGTTGACCAGGTGGGCCACCAGCGCGGCCAACCGGTCGTTGTCGCCGAAGCGGATCTCGTCGTCGGCGATGGCGTCGTTCTCGTTGACGACGGGGACGACCCCCAGCTCGAGCAGCCGGGTCAGCGTCGACCGGGCGTGGAGGTACTGCTGGCGGACCATGAAGTCGAGCGGCGCCAGCAGCACCTGGCCACCGAGCAGCCCCAGGTTGCCGAGGGCGGCGTCGTAGACCCGCATCAGTCGGCTCTGGCCCACGGCCGAGACCGCCTGCAGCGTGACCGCGTCCCGGGGTCGGTGCTCGGCCAGCCCCAGCGTGGGGAGACCGGCGGCGATGGCACCCGAGGTGACCATCACCACCCGGTGCCCGAGCTGGCGCAGCTCGGCGACCTCGCGGCAGAACTTCTCGATCGCGGGCTCGCTGATCCGGCCGAGCCGGTCGGTGATCGAGGACGACCCCACCTTGGCGACCACGATCACGTTGCCCTATCTCCTCTTCGAGCGTCTGGTGCGGGAGTCGGCTGTGTCGGCCACGTCGTCCTCTTGATAGTCGAAGTTGAGGTCGCCTATCTGCACCGTATCGCCGGGCCGGGCTCCCGCTCGTGCGAGCGCCCGGTCGACGCCGAGCGCCTTGAGGCGGCGGTGGGCCTCGGCCAGGGCATCGGGCCGGGTCAGGTCGGACAGGGCCACCGCCCGCACCGCGTCGCGCCCCTCGACCCGCCACCCCTCGTCGACCCGGACCACGTCGTAGCCCTGGCGGACCGGCCGGTGCACCACGAACTGGGTGGGTGCGGGGAGCTCCTCACGGGCCGTCCGCACGGCGTCGCCCAGCCGCCCGGTCAGCTCGGCGATGCCCTCGCCGGTCACGGCGGACACCCGCAGGTCGAGGTCCGGATCAGGGTCCGGCTCGCCCTGGTCGGCGTGCGAGGTGGCCAGGTCGGCCCGGCTGCCGACCACCAGCCGGGGCCGGCGCAGCAGGTCGGGCTGGTAGGCCTCCAGCTCGCGGCGGAGGACGGCGAGCTGCTCGGCCGGCGGCTGCTCGGCGACCGGGGCCAGGTCCAGCAGCACGCACAGCACCCGGGCCCGCTCGACGTGGCGGAGGAACCGGTGGCCCAGGCCCCTCCCCTCGCTCGCCCCTTCGATCAACCCGGGCACGTCGGCGACCACGTACTCGAAGCCCCGGTCGAGGCGGACCACGCCGAGATGGGGTTCGAGCGTGGTGAACGGGTAGTCGGCGATCTTGGGCTTGGCAGCGGAGATCCGGCTGATGAGCGTGGACTTGCCGACGTTGGGCAGCCCGACCAGGGCCACATCGGCCAGCAGCTTCAGCTCGAGACGGAGCCAGTGCTCCTCGCCCACCTCACCCTGCTCGGCGAAGCTCGGCACCCGCCGGCGGTTGGACAGGAAGCTGGCGTTGCCCCGGCCGCCCCGGCCGCCCTCGGCGGCGAGGTAGCGGTCGCCGGCGTGGATCAGATCGGCGAGCCGGGTGCCGTCCCGGTCGAGGACCTGGGTGCCCTCGGGCACGGTAACGATGGTGTCCGAGCCGTCGCGGCCGTGGCGGCGCTTGCCCTGGCCGTGGGTGCCGTCACCGGCCCGGCGGAAGGGATGGTCCTTGAACGAGGCCAGCGAGGCGACGTTGCGGTCGGCCACCAGCCAGACGCTGCCGCCGTTCCCCCCGTCGCCGCCGTCGGGCCCGCCCCTGGCCACATGGGCCTCCCGCCGGAAGGACACGCTGCCAGCCCCGCCGTCGCCCGCCTTGGCATGCAGGTTGCATTCGTCGACGAACTGGGACATCGGTCGGTTCCCCTCGACGAACCTGCCTCCGAGGCGGAGAGCCCGCTCTCGGCCTCGGGGGTAGGTTCGGCGTGGTTGCCCTAGTCGGGGAGGATGTCGACCAGCTTGCGGCCCCGCCGCTGGCCGAACTTCACCCGCCCGTCGGCCCGGGCGAAGAGGGTGTCGTCGCCGCCCCGGCCGACGTTCTCACCAGGGTGGATGCGCGTGCCGCGCTGGCGAACGATGATGGATCCCGCGGTGACCGCCGTGCCGTCGTACACCTTGACGCCGAGGCGCTTGCTATGGGAGTCACGGCCGTTCCGAGTCGAACCGGCGCCCTTGGTCTTGGACATGTCCTGTGCGCCTCCTGGTCAGCCGGTGGAGATCCCGGTGATCTCGATGGTCGAGTAGCGCTGGCGGTGACCCCACCGGCGCCCGCTGTTGGTCTTGTTCTTGTAGGTGAAGCCGTCGATCTTGGGGCCCTTGGACTCGCCCACCACGCGAGCGGTGACCTTGGCCTTGCTGAGCTTGCTCGGCGTGCCGAGAACCGTCTTGCCGTCGACGACCAGCACCGGGCGGAACTCGACCTCGTCGTCGTCGCTCAGGCGCTCGACGTCGATGCGCTGACCTTCCTCGACCCGGTACTGCTTCCCACCGGTCTTGATGACTGCGTACATCTTTGAGCCTCGTGTAGAAAACGGCTCGCCAGCCTATCGAGCGGCTGCCCGCGCCCGCCAGCGGGCAGCCGTTCGGTGCAATCACAGAAAGGTTACCCAGTGGTATTGTCACTCCCCGTTTGTTCGTCGTTGACTTCGGTCACAGAGGGGGAACATCCATGCCGTTGAAGCTCCGCCGCACCTTCGTCGCGCTCGGGTTGCTGACCAGCGCTCTCGTCACCGCCGTGGTGGCCGCGCCATCGGTCGGCGCCGACCCCGACCTGGACATCAACTGGGTCGTCGACGCTCAGACCCACATCGCCCGCCTCAACCAGGACATCAGCGTGACCGGGGGCAGCTTCATCGGCACGGTCGACCTGGGCACCGGCGACCTCACCGGCGACCTCACCCTGCCGCCCGCGACGACCCAGCTGAAGCTCGGCAGCCTCCCGTTGGCCAACGTCACCTTCGAGCTGGTTCCGGTCGGCCCGGTGACCGGCCACGTCGACCTGTCCACCCTCACGGTCACCCAGACCTCCACCTTCAACATCCGGATCCCGTCCATCCGGCCGGTGCTGCTGCCCATCAACCTGGTGGGCAACCGGTGCCAGACGGCGACACCCATCACGATCACCATGTCCGGCCCGGTCGACCTGGTGAACGGCACCACGCTCAGCGGGGAGTTCACCATCCCCCAGTTCAAGAACTGCGGCCTGCTGGTCACGCCGGTCCTGAACCTGGTGGTGCCGGGGGGCGGCAACACCTTCTCGGCGACTGCCCGTCCCGCCGCGTGATCTGAGCACCTAGCCGTCTAGCCGTCCACGCTCGACGACGTCACCGGCCCCCGCCGCACAACCAGGGCGGGGGCCGGTGCGCGTCCTCACAAGGGGGGTCGGGGGGCTTGCGCGAGCCGTCAAACGGCGTTGACCGGACGGAAACGGCCGCGAACCAGGGCCTCCCTACGGTGCTCGGGCGTGGACCGACGATCCTTCCTCCAGGCCGGTGCGCTGACGCTCGGCGCCGCCGCGTTGCCCGCCTTCGCCGCCGCCTGCGGGGGAGGTGGCGACGACACCTCAGCCGCCGGCGCCGGCGCC